>OJBX01000110.1_pt1 | contig 63331 bp, 61 predicted proteins | sample 1590751 | NCBI WGS metagenome assembly OJBX01 (sample SAMN05416780, study PRJEB24817) | seawater metagenome | isolation source: Sea water | place: Canada:Atlantic | collected 2013-07
GAGATTTCTGCCTGTCTCGTGGGCTCGGAGATGTGTATAAGAGACAGGCACCAGCCCCAGGGACCGTATGCCAAACGTAACCCAGTCAAAGCGCTGGTGCCGGTGGCGCTGCAGCAGAATGACCAGGGCGCGGTAAGCCAGCAGGACGGGAAGCAGATAGGCCGCGAAGCCGATCAGCGAAAAAGCCACGTCCGCCACCCAGGCGCCGGTGGGGCCACCGGCATTGAGGATGCGCGCCCCGGAACCCGTCGCCGACCAGCCCGGGTCCCTTGGGCTGTAGGTAACGAGTGCCAACAACACATAGAGGCAGGCCGCGCTGACGCCAATGAAGGCGCCCTCCCGCAACCGCGGGCCCAGGACGCTGTGCTGACTGGATTTCTCAGGCACGCTTGAATTTCCCCTTACTGGCGTGGAAAAGACGTTTTCCACGCGCCACATCACTCAGCAATTGTGCCCCATTTTATGATTATATTCAAAAACTTATGGAAACTATTTAGAATCCACCTCGCCTTTGCCGCGGCGTGGTCTTTACATTAACATAGCCAGCCCAGCCGCTGCCGGATAACGCAGCATGCGTCAGCCGCAGAACAGGCGACATTTAACACCAGCAACCGGGAAATCACCACATGAGCGACATTCAACACCACCCCCTGATCATTCTCGGTTCCGGTCCGGCGGGTTACACGGCGGCTGTGTATGCGGCGCGGGCGAACCTGAAGCCGGTGGTGATCACCGGTATGCAGCAGGGTGGACAGCTGACGACTACCACCGAGGTGGAAAATTGGCCCGGGGGACATGCCGAGTTGCAGGGTCCAGAGTTGATGCAGCAGATGCAGGCCCACGTTGAGCGCTTTGAAACCTCCGTGGTATTCGACCACATCGAGCGCGTAGACCTGTCCTCCCGACCGTTTCAGCTTGAGGGCAGCAATCGCTACAGCTGCGATGCCCTGATTGTTGCGACCGGGGCCTCGGCGCAGTATCTGGGGCTGCCCAGCGAAGCCGCGTTCATGGGTAAGGGCGTGAGTGCCTGTGCCACCTGTGATGGATTTTTTTACCGCAACCAGAAAGTGGCCGTTATCGGTGGTGGCAATACGGCTGTCGAAGAGGCCCTGTACCTGGCCAATATTGCCTCAGAGGTCGTGCTGGTACACCGGCGTGACAGCCTCCGGGCGGAAAAAGTACTACAGGACCGCCTGTTCAAACGGGCTGAAGAAGGCAAGGTACGCCTGCTCTGGAATCACACGCTCGACGAGGTGCTGGGAGACACCAGCGGCGTGACGGGTATACGGGTGAAGGCCACGGCTGACGGTGCGACCAGCGAACTGGACCTCGCCGGGGTGTTCATTGCCATTGGCCACAAGCCGAACACAGAGATGTTTCAGGGGCAACTGGACATGAAGGACGGGTACATCACGATTCGCAGTGGCACCGAGGGCAATGCAACGGCCACGTCTGTATCCGGTGTTTTTGCGGCGGGTGATGTTGGTGATCACATCTATCGCCAGGCGATAACCTCCGCCGGATTCGGCTGCATGGCTGCGCTGGACGCCGAAAAATACCTGGACAACCTGGGTTAGGCCCATGCCGGGGATCGCCCGCCTGGCCCCCGGCGATGAGTTTCCGCCCTCCAGTCAGGCACTGACCTATCCCAACGGGCTGCTGGCAGCCGGCGGCGGACTGTCTCCCGAGCGCCTGACAGCGGCCTACCGTCGGGGGATCTTCCCCTGGTATGAGCCACCGCAACCCGTACTGTGGTGGACACCAGACCCGCGCTCGGTGCTCTACCTCGATGCCCTGCATGTGTCGCGTTCCCTGCGCAAGACCCTGCGCCAAACAACCCTGCAACTCAGCGTGGACCGGCGCTTCGCGTCGGTCATGGCGGCCTGTGCAGCGCCCCGGCGCGACAGCGACGGCACCTGGATCAGCCAGGACATGCTGCAGGCCTACCAGGCCCTGCACCGGCGGGGCATCGCACACTCGATAGAGGTGCTCAGCGCCGGGGGCGAACTGGTCGGTGGTCTGTATGGCGTTGCGCTGGGGCGTGTGTTCTTTGGTGAGTCGATGTTCTCCCGCGTACCCAGCGCGTCCCGCATTGCCCTCGTGGCCCTTGTGTCCTTGCTGCGCCAGGCAGACTTCAGACTGATCGACTGCCAGGTGGAGAGCGCGCACATGAACAGAATGGGGGCACGGCTGATCAGCAGGCTGGACTTTGAAGCGGAGCTTGCCCAGAATGTTAATCAGTGTATTGACCCGACTATCTGGGTTTTGCCGGCCCATTGCGGAGACCTGCTGCCGTGACCTCATCCCTGCGGGATCTCAAGGTGTACACCACCTACCCCCACACCTGTAGCTACCTGAAGGATCAGGAAGCCACTACCCTGTTCATTGACCCGCGGCAGGAAATGGATCAGCTGCTGTACAGCCGGCTGTCACAAATGGGGTTCCGGCGCAGCGGCGACCACATCTACCGGCCACACTGTGGGCGTTGCAATGCCTGCATCCCGGCGCGGATTCCGGTGCACAGCTTTGTACCCAACCGCGCCCAGCGGCGCACCTGGCGGCGCAACGCAGACCTTCGCGTGGAACGCAGCGCACATATCGGCGATGAGGCCGCCTATGACCTGTACTACCGCTACATCGAGCAACGCCACGCCGATGGTGACATGTATCCCCCGGATCGCGATCAATACATGTCCTTCCTCAATGACGCCTGGGATTGCACCCGCTACTACCGGTTCTTCGCGGAAGAGCGCCTTCTGGGTATTGCCGTGGTGGATGTGCTGACCGATGGACTGTCAGCCATCTATACCTTCTTCGAGCCCAAAGAGGAGCGTCGCAGCCTGGGCAGTTATGCCATCCTCTGGCAAATCGAACAGGCGCGGCTTATGGGCCTGAACTACCTGTACCTGGGCTACTGGATTCGCAACTGCAACAAGATGTCCTACAAAACCGCGTACCGCCCCCTGGAACTCTATATCGACAGCGACTGGCGAGCGGCTGAGCCCGGGGTATAGCCGCTCCCCCGGCTGCAGTCGCGCTCAAAAATTCAGGCGCAGCTCGGCACCGTAGGTACGCGGCGCCCCGATATGCCCGTAGTCAAAGCCGAAGGTCTGCAGGTCCAGTGTGGATGTGTAGTACTCTTCATCGCTGACATTTTTCACCCAGACGCCCAGCTGCCAGCCCTCATGCTTCGAGAGGAAATCCAGGCGCAGGTTGTGCAGCCAGTATGCCTCCGAGGCTGTTCGTTCCGTGTTGTAGACATCAAAGTAGAAATCGTCAGTGAAGCTGGTATCCGCACGCAGGGTGATCGTCCCCTGCTCCAGCGTGGCGATATCCCAGCGCACGGTGAGATTGACGTTACTTGCCGGGGCCAGCAGCAGGTCGTTGCCGGCAAGGTCGACACCGCTCAATGCTCCTGCCTTCACCTCAGTCGACAGGAGACCGAGTCCCGCCTGGACGATCAGGCTCTGGCTGAGAGCAGCTTCTACTTCTACCTCCATACCGGCAATGGCAGATTCATCAATGTTGACCAGCGTCTGGATGATGCCGTCTATATTGAGGAATTGCTGGTTGTCATAGCGGTAATAGAACGCGGCCGCATTCAGGCGCAAGGCACCTTGCAGTAGCTCATGTTTCACACCCAGTTCGGCGCCGTCCAGGGTTTCAGGCTCCACGTAGGTCAATTCAGAGGGGTCGAGAAACGCCTGGGCATTGAACGCGCCAGAGCGATAGCCATGGCTCACATTGCCGTAGATCAGCATGCCGGTTTCGCTGCTGTAGTCGAGCCCCAGTTTGCCGGTCCATTCACCCTCCGTCTCGGAGCGTTTACCGGCCCTTGCAAACACATCCTCGGGATCACCGGGAATCGTGTTGAGAATTGGTGTACCGTCAGCCGCCGCCAGAATGCGCCCAGAGAAGTCACTCAGCGCCGTTTCATCCCGGGTGTAGCGCAGCCCCAGGCGCAGGGTCCACGCCTCCGACAATGCGAGACTGCTGTCGAGGTACGCCGCCTGGCTGGTACGCTCCTGGGCAAAGGCATTGTCGAATTGGCAACTGGCGGGTGCGAAGTCTGCGAGGCTGAATCCCAGGCCGTTCAGAGTGATCTCCGCATTCAGCCCCGCCTCGGTAACCGGCGAGCCGAGAAACGCGGTGCCGGCCACGTCAGCGCAGTCAAACGCATCAATGCGGCCGTCCAGATTCATATCCAGATCGCTGAAAAAACCGATGGTCGTGGCGTTGTAAACCTGCTCATTGGACCAGTAGAGACCGACGATGGAATTGAGGGGGCCATCACCATTCGACGCGAGCCGTAAGTCCTGCGTGTACTGTTTTGCCTCGCCATAATAGGGTATCGACAGCACCTCCAGCGGTGAACCGTCCGTGTCTTCGGGGTTAAGTGCCTCTCCGTCATCCAGGGAGGTTATCGATGTGAGCACGTAGCGATCGGACAGCTTCCAGTTCACGGTGAGCGCCAATGCCTGATTGGACAGCTCCCGCCTGGCGTCCTGATCGGACTCAAACTCCCAAAAGTCCAAACCCTTGCGCTGGTAATCGACCTTGTCCGTTACACCGAGCGCGTTGTACAGCCCATAGACGCCACCGCCCAAACCGTCGGCTGAAATGTTGAAGGGCTGGATGCCGTAGTTCACCGCGCGCTGATCGGTTTTCGTATAGCGCAGTATCACCTCGAGAGTCTCCGATGGCTGCCAGGCCAGGGAGGCTCGCAGCCCGTACTCGTCAACGGCATTGCCATCCTCAACGCCGGGGTTTCGGTTATCGAACCAACCATCGGCTTCCGCCCACCTACCGGCAATGCGCAATCCGAGTGTATCTTCCCGCAGCGGTGCATCCACTGCAGCGCTGATATCCCGACGATTGAAGTTGCCGTAGCCGACTGTGAGGCCACCCTCGGTCTCGCTGTAGCCCGGCGTTCGGGTGATGTAGTTGACGGCGCCGCCGGTGGAGTTTTTCCCGTAGAGCGTGCCCTGCGGGCCGCGGAGAACCTCGATGCGCTCGAGATCGAATAACTGTGCGCCCTGAATGGCGGGGTTGCCTTTATAGACCTCGTCAATGTAGGTCGCAACGGGGCTGGACTGATTGAAGCTGTAATCGCTCATGGCCACGCCCCGCAAGGAGAAAATCGGAAAGCCATCGCCCGCTGTGTTCGTGGCTTGTAGATTGGGTATCTGCACTGCGATATCGGTAGCGTCGCGAAACCGGAACAGTTCACTGTCAGCGCCGGCAATCGCAGACACAGACATCGGCACATCCTGCAGGTTTTCACTGCGTTTCTGAGCGGTGACCACGACGTCTTCGAGTATCCCCTGTGCCGCAGTCGGCGCGGAGACCACATTGCACGCCACTGCCATCGCTGATGCGGCAACGTTGCGCAGGTTTCTGCAACTGTTCGTAGTGATTGCGCCCATCGCTGTTCCGCTGATCGCCGTTGGTGTTATTGAGATGAGCACACTGACGCGTTCAGCGCGCACCAGGGCTGGAGACCTCGCAAGGTTTCTTTCAACCTGCGGCCGGCTATTAAATCATGATGTCTTGAGCGGTATGTGACGTTTTGCAACAGGGGGTAGTGTGCGGTTTCCGACACCACTGTCCAGGGCCAGAAGCGCCCCGGTTAAGCGATTAGGAACCTGGTCGCATGCCTTTCCCGGTATTCAGTCTCGACGCTCAGGGAACACGGTTTGCCAGTCGCGCTGCATGTCAATCACGGTCCAGCCACGCTCGCGGGCTTCGTCCAGTCCTTTATCCAGCCTGCCGACGTGCGATTCCCTGTCGTAAGCCCATTCGCGTTCTGCATCCGTGTGGTGCAGGTACAGCATGAACCGTGGACCCTGCCCTGCAGCGGTGTATTGCAACATCTGTAGATCCCCGTCAGAGTTGCCCGAGGCAAAAATGGGCCGCCGTCCGATATGGCTGTTGATCCCAACAGGCTTGCCTTCTTTGTCATCGATAAACCGGATCTCAGGCATGCGCACCAGAACCGGCTTACCATCCCGCAATTCAAACTCCGTAACCACGCTACTGCCTACGACCTGCTCCGGGGGTATGCCATAGACCGCTTCGGTCCAGGGGCGCATGAATTCAATGCCCCCGCCCGAGACGATGAATGTCTTGAAATCATTTGCCCGCAAGTACACCAGCAATTCCAGCATGGGCTGGTACACCATGTCAGTGAACAGCCGCCCGGTCTCCGGGTGCCGCGCACTCGCAATCCAGTCGCGCACCAGCACCGCGAATTCGTCGGTGGTCATGCCCGCGTGTGTCGTCATGATCAATTCATTGATCGCCGGCATGCCTCCGGCAAGCGCTGCCTTGACATCCCCTTTGAGCAGAGACGCAAAGGGCTCTTGGGATGCCCACTCCGGGTGCTGCGGCGCCAGTGCCTTCACTCGGTCAATGGCAAAGAACAGCTGGAAATACATCGGCTGCTCGGCCCAGAGATTGCCGTCGTTGTCGAAGGTTGCGATGCGTTGTGCAGGAGCGACATAGTCCCCAGAGCCCTCCTGCGTAACGCGGTCAACAAATGCAACGATCGAGGATTTGACCACCCCTTCCCGCCAGGACGGGAGCGGGTCAGGCTCCGCCGCCGACGCGAAACCCACAACAAGCAGTAAGGCCAGAACGGCAAGCAACTGCCCGGAAATATCCTGCTTCATCACGGCACCACGCACTCTCTCGTCAACTCAGGCTACAATCCTGCCTTGCTGAGGCGGTGAAGACAAGCAACCGTGCCTGCAGCGGCGTCCTGTTCCTCAGCAACCGTCACCAGGCTCGCGAGCCAGCGTGTAAAACTCGAGAGGGATTCGCCGCGCCGGCCAAAAAGACAGGGAGGCATCATCACGTGTACATCGTTATTTCACCCGGAGGAACGCTGAAAGCCCTTCTGGGGATCATCCTGTTTCTGGTGATCGCCAGTAGCCTGGGCGTCGCCTGGTTTATTGCCTACCCGCCCGTTGAACGGGTGCCACTGTGGGTGAATCTCTTCAACCTTAATCTGGAAGCCAACATACCCACGCTCTTTTCCTCACTGCAACTGCTTGCCGCCTCCTGTCTGCTTTTTGGCATCGCCCATTGTCACCGCGCCAAACAGCAAGCGAGCTTTTCCTGGTATCTGTTGGGCGTAATCTTTATTGGTCTGGCCATTGATGAAACGGCGGCGTTGCATGAGAACCTGACCGTTTATCTGAGATCAACGTTGGGGACCTCGGGCTATTTCTACTATGCCTGGGTGATTCCCTACGGTCTCGCCGCGCTGTTGCTCGCAGTACTCTTCGCCAATTTCCTCCTCCGCCTGCCTCGTGCAACGGGGGTGGGCTTTGTCGTCGCGGGGGGACTCTATCTGACGGGAAGCCTGGGTCTCGAAATGCTGGCGGGCAAATACATTTCCTCGCCCGGAGCGCAGGAAATCACCTACTCGCTACTCTATACGGTGGAGGAAACATTCGAGATGCTGGGCATCGCGCTGTTTATCTACGCGCTTCTGAAATACATCACCCGAACGTTCGTCCAACTGGACTACTCAGTGAGGGGTTGAGAACCTTCGTCATGCCAGCGATATGCTGGAGACAATGGAGGCTCGGGTCGGAATCGAACCGGCGTTGACGGATTTGCAATCCGCTGCATAACCACTCTGCCACCGAGCCTTGATTGTCACTGTACCAGCCGGTACAGATGGGGGTTGGAGCGGGAAACCGGGTTCGAACCGGCGACCTCAACCTTGGCAAGGTTGCGCTCTACCAACTGAGCTATTCCCGCTTTACTGCTTCGCTACTACTGTGTCCCCGGTCGCCGGAACCGCCGAGGCTTCGCGCCCCGCCACAACCCTGCCAAGGTTGCGCTCTACCCACTGAGCTATTCCCGCAACATCAAACAGCCGTGAGGGCCGCGTGAGGGCGCCTATTCTAGGGCCTGTTACCGCCCTGTCAAGAACAATGCAGGGCTCATTGTCCGCGCATGACCTCTGCCGCGGCGCGCAGATAAATCACCATGGACCACAAGGTGAGTACGGCGGCAGCGTAGAGCATGAAGTAACAGAGTGCCTGCAAGGCGTTGCCATGAACAGTGGGATCAATTGCCAGCAGGCCGATAATGGCGATCATCTGGAACGCGGTTTTCACCTTACCGATGTAAGATACGGCCACCGAGGTGCGCTGCCCGAGTTCCGCCATCCATTCACGCAGCGCCGAGACCACGATCTCCCGGCCGATGATCACGCTGGCCGCAAGGGTGAGCAGGATAGTGTTGTGGCGTTCCACCAGCAGCACCAGTGCCACCGCGACCATCAGCTTGTCGGCAACCGGGTCGAGGAACGCCCCGAACTTGGTCATCTGCCCCAGACGCCGGGCAAGGTAACCGTCCAGCCAGTCCGTCACCGCAGCGACGCTGAACACCGCCGCAGCGACAAGCAGATGGTGCTGGAACGGTAGATAGAACACCACAACCAACACCGGTATCAGGAATATCCGCATCAGGGTCAGCGTGTTAGGTATGTTGATGCTCAAGAGGGCGTTCGCTCCGTTACTGGCCACTGCCGTGGAGGTGATCGTATATCTGTTGCGCCAGGGTCGCACTAATTCCGTTGATTTTCTTCAACTCATCGACGTTGGCGTTCGCCACGCCGCTGGCACTGCCGAAATGCCGTAGCAGCTCGCGGCGGCGTTTGGCCCCTACTCCGGGAATCCCCTCCAGTGAGGATCGCTGGCGGGCCTTGTCGCGCCGCGCCCGATGCCCGGTTATGGCGAAGCGGTGTGCCTCGTCGCGTATCGATTGTATCAGGTGCAGCGCGGGGCTATCCCCGCGCAGCCGGGTTTCACGCCCTGTATCGCCACGGATCAGCGTTTCAAAACCGGCTTTGCGGGTGACCCCCTTGGCAACCCCGACGACCTCAATGCTGTTCAACTGCAATGCCTCGAGCACCTGCATGGCCTGCGCAACCTGCCCTTTGCCACCGTCGATGAAGAGGATGTCAGGCAGGCTACCCTCCCCGTCCTTCAGCCGTCGGTAGCGTCGCTCCAGCGCCTGCTGCATGGCCGCGTAGTCATCGCCGCCGGTAATGCCGTCAATATTGAAGCGCCGATAGTCGGATTTACGCGGCCCGTTCTGGTCAAAGACCACGCAGGAAGCCACCGTGGCCTCACCGGAGCTGTGACTGATATCGAAGCATTCCATGCGTTCCGGCAGTGCCGGCAGATCCAGCAGTTCCTGTATCGCCTGCAACCGCTCCAGGGTGGATTGCCGGCCGGCCAGATGTGACTGCAGATTGGTCTCGGCGGTCTGTCGGGCAAGCTGCATCCAGCGCGCTCTCGCATCGCGCACATTGGCCCGGATACGCACGCGGCGCCCGGCCTGATGGGTCAGGGCCGCAGCCAGCGCCTCGCTGTCATCCGGCAGTTCCGTGACGATGATCTCGCCCGGTATAGGCCGCCCGCCTGCCAGGTAAAACTGGGGCAGGAATGCCGCGAGAACCTCAGCGCCCGTCTCGTCCAGCTTGAGGGGTGGGTACCAGGTTTTACTGCCCAGAACCTGCGCGTTGCGCACGAACAGCACCTGCACGCAGGCCCGGCCACCATCGACGGCGACGGCGAGTATGTCCAGTTCCCCGCTGGCACCCTCGATGCCCTGGCTGGCCTGAACATGCTGTAGCTGACTGATCTGGTCGCGATACACGGCAGCCTTTTCATACTCCAGCGCCGCCGCGGCCTGCTCCATGTCATCCGCGAGCCGCACAAGCAACTCCTGCGATTTACCCCCCAGAAACAACGCCGTGTTCTGGACCTGCTCTGCATACGCCTCGGCCGACACCAGGTTGACGCAGGGCGCCGTGCAACGGTCGATCTGGTACTGCAGGCAGGGTCGCGAGCGATTGCGAAAGAAGCTGTCCTCGCACTGCCGCACGCGAAACACCTTTTGCAGGAAGTGCAGTGATTCACGCACCGACGAGGCTGAGGGGTAGGGTCCGAAGTAGCTGCCCTTGCGCCGTTTCCGCCCCCGGTGCAGGCTCAGGCGGGGGAACTCGTCGTCGGTGGAAAGGTAGATGTACGGATAGGATTTGTCGTCACGCAGCAGTATGTTGTAGGGCGGCCTGTGGCTCTTGATCAGATTGTGTTCCAGCAGCAGGGCGTCCACTTCCGTCGAGGTGACCGTGACCTGGATGTCCCGGATTCGTGCCACCAGCGCCATGGTCTTGGTCGTGAGCCCGCTGGCGCGGAAATAGCTGCTGACCCGCGCTTTCAGGTTGCGGGCCTTGCCCACATACAACAGCTCGGCGTCGGCACCGTACATCTGGTAAACGCCCGGACGCGTGGTGAGCTGTTTCAGGAAGCTCTCGGCATCGAAATCAGTCACCGCGCTACTCCGTAAACGCGCGGCTCCATTTCCAGTTGTACCGCAAACTGCTGCGCGACGGTGGCCTGGATCTCGGCGGCCAGGGCCAGCAGGGGCGCTGCTGTATTCGCACCGTAGTTGACCAGCACCAGCGCGTGCCCGGGATGCACGCCAACACCCTCCGACTGGTGGCCTTTCCAGCCCGCTTGTTCAATCAGCCAGGCCGCTGCCAGTTTGCAGTACCGGGCATCCAGCGGAAACACCGGCAAGTCCGGATAGCGGCCGCGCAGTGTATCTGCTTGATCTCGGGTGACAATCGGATTCTTGAAGAAACTGCCCACGTTGGGCTCCAGCGCGGGGTCCGGCAAGCGTGCGCGGCGCAGCGCGACTACGGCGTCGAATACCTGTTGCGGACTCGCATTGTCGCCGCAACCCCGCGCCTCCAGGGCCGCGCGCAGTGCGGGATACTCGGTGTTGGCCGCCGGCCTGCGTGCCAGGCGCAGGTCGACATGGGTAATGACCACACTGTCTGCCAGCGCCTGCTTGAACACGCTGTCACGGTAAGCAAATTCGCACGCAGCAGCGCTGAGGGTCAGCGGTGTGCCGTCGCTCACGCGGCGGGCGTGAACGGCGACAACAAAGGCGGCGACTTCACGGCCATAGGCGCCGATATTCTGGATAGGCGCTGCGCCGACGGTGCCGGGGATCAGCGCCAGGTTCTCGAGGCCGTAGTAACCGCGCGACAATGTCCACACCACGAGCGCGTGCCAGTTTTCACCGGCGCCAACGCGCAGTGTGATGAACTCGCGTCCGTCTTCCAGCAGCTCCCGCCCCGACAGCCGCACGAGCAGGGCCAATGCAGCCAGCTGCGGCTGCAGCACCACATTGCTGCCTTCGCCAAGCGGCAGCACCGGCAGTGCCCGGGCCCGCGCCCACGCCAGCGCGGACTCGACCTCGGCGACCGAGTGTACGCTACGCAGTGCCTGCGCCTGTGCACGCAGGCGCAGGGTATTCGGCGGTTGCAGGGACTCGAGGGCATCATCCATGCTGCAGCAGCTCAGCCAGCAAACCGTCACTGGCCGCCTCGACCAGTTCCAGCACCCGCAGGAATCCGTCACCTTCGCCGTAGTACGGATCCGGTACTTCGCGTTCCGGAAGGTCGGGGGCAAAGTCCAGGAACAGCCCGATGTGCCCCGCGTAATCGAGCGGCGACTCCCGGCGCAGCACCTCGAGATTGGATTCGTCCATTGCCAGCATGTAATCGAAGGTGTAGTAGTCTTCCCAGCACAACGGGCGTGCGCGCAGGGCCTCCAGATCGTAACCACGACGTCGCGCGGCGGCGATACTGCGCGCATCCGGCGGCTTGCCGCTGTGCCAGTCAGCGGTGCCACAGGAGTCTGCGTATATGCGGTGCTCAAGCCCGCGGTCTGCAACCCGCTTCCGGAATACACCTTCGGCCGTGGGCGAGCGACAAATATTGCCCAGGCAGACGAACAGCACGCGCTGGGTAGAGGGCGACGCGCTCACAGCGAGACTCCGAAGCGCGCGCGGACGGCTGCCAGGTCATTGGGCGTGTCCACCCCGCCAGGCACCTCGGCGACGGCCTCAGCAACGTGGATACTCACGCCGTGATACAGGGCTCGCAGCTGTTCCAGCTGTTCCAGCTGTTCCAGCGGCGCAGGCGACCAGCCAACATACTGATGGAGGAAGCTGACCCGGTAGGCATAGATACCCACGTGCCGGAACCAGACGCCTTCGGCGGGCAGGCTTGCGGCGGCTGCGGCAAAGGCATCACGCGGCCAGGGCACCGGTGCGCGACTGAAATAGAGCGCCCTGCCCTGCGCGTCGCTCACGACTTTCACCGCATTCGGATCACGCAAGGTCTCCAGCGTTGTGATCGGTACGCACAGGGTGGCAATGCCGCATGCGGGGTGTGCCGCGAGATTGCCTGCGACCTGGTCGATGACGGCAGGCGGAATCAGGGGCTCATCACCCTGTACGTTGACCACTATGGCGTCCCCCGGCAGTTGCAGCATATGCGCAACCTCTGCCAGGCGATCTGTCCCCGAGGGATGAGCGGCAGCGGTCAGCAACGCGTCGGCACCAAAGCGTTCCGCAGCCTGGACAATGCGCGCGTCGTCAGTCGCCACGACCACGCGGTCTGCTCCACTCTGCCGCGCCTGCTCCCAGACCCGCTGGACCATGGGCCGGCCTGCAATGTCCAGCAGGGGTTTGCCGGGCAGTCTGGTTGAGGCGTAGCGTGCGGGAATGACAACGGTGAAATGCATAGTGTCTACAGGCTCAAGGCGTCCGGGTAGCCAGTGCGGCAATACGGTCGACGACGGTCTCGGGCAAGCGCGCACTGATTTTCAGATACCAGTGATTTACGCCTGCGAACGCCCGACATTTTACCGCGTCCTTCTCCGTCATGATAACCGGCGCATCGTCCAGTACAGTGATATCTCTGGCACTGAACCGGTGGTGATCCGGAAAATTGTGTGCAATGACGCGATAGCCCATCGCCGTGAGCGTCGCCTGAAATTGCTGCGGCTGTCCGATGCCGGCGACCGCGTGCACCCGCGCACCCGCTCCGGGAGGGCTTTGCCCCGGCATGGGCCGCAGCGCAAACACACCGTCAACGTCCAGGGTTAAGCCTGTCTCTACCGCTGTGCCCCCGCGCCACAGCAGCGCATCCACTGTCTTGAGGCGAGACGGCGGTTCGCGCAGGGGTCCTGCCGGCAAACAGAAACCGTTGCCCAAGCCGCGCTCTGCATCCAGCACGGCGATCTCGAAGTCCCGCGCAAGAGCGTAATGCTGTAGGCCGTCATCGCAGAGCACGATATCCACAGGGTGCTGCGCCAACAGGCTGCGCACCGCCGCGGGCCGATCCGGATCGACAACACAGGGTGCGCCGGTGCGCTGGAAAATCAGCAGCGGTTCGTCGCCGCAATCCGCCGCGCTGCTGGTCGCAGAGACGGTATGCGGGAAGCTGCCGGACCCGTTGGCGCCGTAGCCGCGGCTGACCACGCCCGGTCGCAGGCCGCGCGCTTGCAGCGCCTCGACCAGCGCGACGATCACCGGGGTTTTGCCGGTGCCGCCCAGGGTAATGTTGCCGACGATCACCACCGGGACTGGGGCCCGGTAGGCCTTGCACACCCCCAGGCGATAAAGCAGCCGCCGCAGCGCCGCCACAGCGCGGTAGACCGCTTCCAGCGGCCGCAACAGCCAGGTCCAGCACGCGCCTTCGTACCAGCCTCGCAGCAGGGCCGCTTCGATCCCTCGGCTAGTCACTGAACTCCTGATGATACAGCTGTGCGTACAGACCGCCCTGGGCCAGCAACTCCTCGTGACTGCCTGCGGCGACAATACGTCCCGCATCCATGACCACGATACGATCAGCCCGTTCTACCGTAGACAGGCGGTGCGCGATAACGATACTGGTGCGGTTGCGCATGATGGTATCCAGAGCCCGTTGAATACGGTGCTCCGATTCATTATCCAAAGCCGATGTCGCCTCGTCCAGGATGAGCACAGGCGCATCCTTGAGGATGGCGCGGGCAATCGCCAGCCGCTGGCGCTGGCCACCGCTCAGCCCACCGCCATCGTCACCCAGTTCGGTATCCAGTCCATCGGGGAGCCGCTCGATAAACTCCATCGCGTGGGCCGACTGGCAGGCCGCGATCACATCCTCCCGGCTGGCCCCCGACAGGTCGCCGTAGGCGACGTTGTTGATTACGCTGTCCTGGAACAGGGTGACGTCCTGAGACACCATCGCCAGCTGGCGGCGCAGGTTCGCCAATTCGTAATCCGCGATGGAGACCCCGTCCAGCGTGATGTCGCCGTTCTGCAGCGGGTAAAAACGTGCAAGCAGCTGGATCAGCGTGCTCTTGCCGCTGCCCGAGCGACCAACGAGTGCCACCGCCTCCCCCGCCCGGATACTCAGGTTGAGTCCGCTGAGGACCTCCTGCGTGGTGCCGGGGTAGCTGAAGCTGACGTCGCGCAGCACGATGTCGCCCCGGGCGCGGTCCACGCGATAGGTTCCCGTGTCCTGCTCGTCATCCAGATCCAGCTGCGCGAAGATGTCTTCGGCGGCGGCCAGCCCCCGCTGAATAATGCTCTGAATGCTGCTGACCTGGCGAATTGGCTTGCCCAGCAGGCCCGCGGCCGTCAGAAAAGCAACCAGGGAACCTGCGCTGAAGCCGCTGAGGATTTCCGGGTTGAGCGCGAACCAGACCAGTGCGCCCAGTGCGATGGACAGCATGGTCTGTATCACCGGGGTGCTGAACGCATCGACAAAGGCCAACTTGAGGCTTTGATTGCGGTTGTACTCACTGGCGGCAGCAAAGCGTGCGCTCTGCTGCGCCTGCCCCCCGAACAGGCGCACCTCCCGGTAGCCGCCAATACTCTCATTGGACACCTGGGTGACATCGCCCATGGAATCCTGAATCCGCCGACTGTAGCGCCGGAAATGCTTGCCGACAACGCTTACCACCACCGCGATACAGGGGGCGACCAGCATAAACACCAGGCTTAAACGCCAGTTGAGGTAGAACAGGTACCCCAAGAGGCCTATCACGGTGAGCCCCTCCCCGACCACCACTTTCAGTGCCTTCGTAGCGGCGCCAGTGATCTGCTCCACGTTGTAGGTGATTTTGGAAATCAGCACCCCCTGGCTATTGTTGTCATAGTAGCTGCTGGGCGCCAGTTGCATCTTGTCGAACAATTCGATGCGCAGCTGGTGAATCAGGTTGCGGGCTACGTGGTTCATGAAGTAGTTGCCGGCGAAGTACCCCATGGAACGGGTGAAGGCCAGCACGATCATGGCAATCGGCACACCGATGCGGGCAAATTCGAGCCGTGTCATGTCGCCCGCGTCCAGCAGCGCATAGGCAGCGCGCGCGACCAGGCCGGATTCGGCTTTGTCTGACTCATTCAGCGAATCGAGCAGGAACTGCATGAGGTCGGCCAACAGCACATTGCCGATGGAATAGACCACATAGCCGGCGATACTGAGCGCAAACAGATACCAGTAGGGCAACACATAGGAGAGCAGGCGCCGATACAGCTGCCAGTCGCTGGGTCGATCCTGGTCAGTCACTGGCGGCTGCCTCGGCAGGCATTCGAGTGCTGATGTTCATGTGTACAAAGCCCATCTGGCCCGCCGCATCCATGGCGCGCACCACATCCTGGTGGGCTGCCTGTGCATCGGCTGCAATCACCAGCGGCAGCGTCGTGTCACCGGCAGACACCTTGTAGATCGCCGCCTGTAGTGTCCGCACGCGGTTATCCACCAACGGCTGCCCGTTCACGCGGTAGCGCCCATCTTCATCCACCAAGACCTCCACCTGCTGCTCCGTGACCGCCCTGGGCTCGCCGGCGGCCTCAGGCAGATCCAGGGTAAGCTGGGTCTCGCGGGTGAAAGTTGTCGACACCATGAAAAAAATGAGCAGGAGAAATACCACATCAATCAGCGGCGTGAGATTCACGCCGACTTCGGCGGCTTGCTGGCGGCGGAACCTCAAGTGCGCTCGTCCCGCCGCTCATCACTGTGCAGAGCGTCCATCAGTTTGATGGTCTCCTGTTCCAGCCCCACCACGATGGCGTCAATCCGACCGACGAAGTAGCGGTGCATGACCAGGGCCGGAATCGCTACCGCGAGGCCCGCCGCTGTGGTGATCAGCGCTTCGGAAATACCGCCGGCCAGGGCACTGGCATTACCTGTGCCCTGGGCCATGATCTGCGCGAAAACCTTGATCATGCCGACCACGGTGCCCAGCAGTCCAAGCAGGGGTGCGACCGCCGCAATGGTGCCCAGGGTATTCAGGTAGCGTTCCAGGTCGTGTACGACGTGGCTCGCGGCGTCCTGGATACTCTCCTTCATCACCTCGCGGCCGTGGTTGGCATTGGCCAACCCCGCTGCCAGTATGCGCCCCAACGGGGAAGACTGCCGCAGGCTGCGCAGACGCTGGGTGTCCAGCTCCCCGGCCTTCAGCTGCTTCCACACGGTAGCGAGCAGGTGCGGCGGCGCGATCTTTTTGGGATTCAGTGTGTACAGGCGCTCAACGCAGATCGCCAGCGCGAGGATAGAACAGAGCAGGATAAGCACCATCAGCCAACCGCCCGCCGTTACGAGTTCCAGCACAATCGATGTCCATTGCCAGTGTGGCCTGCATTATACGCACAGGCCAGAGGCCTGCGAAACTGCGCACTAGCGCTTCCAATAGCGCGGTTGCAGGGCCCGGTGCTGCAGCAGGACGGGGCGTTCACCGGGCTCCAGCACCCACTCAAGCGCCCCCGTATGCGCCGTACTCAGCGTGTCGATGTCCAACGCCTGATGTCGCTGCACCACGGTGGTGGCCGGGTGACCAAAAGCATTGGCCCGTCCATGGGTATAGATCACCCGCCGTGGTCGGACATGCCCAAGCCAGGCCCAGGACGACGAGGTCTTGCTCCCGTGATGCGCCGCCAGCGCAAGGTGGCTATGCAGGTGTTCGCCCCAGTAGCGGACCAGGGTTCTCTCCCTGCGCGCGCTGATATCACCCGGTAGCAGAAGTTCGGTACCGGGCAGCACGACACGCAGCACGCAGGAGCCATCGTTGCGACTGAGGTGCTCGCCGGGCGCCGGTGCCAGAAGTTGAAAGCGCACGTCCTCGCGCCATTGCCAGGCCTGCCCCGCGCGACAGGGTTGGGCGCCCCTGATGTCGGACAGGTCGGCGCCAACCAGAAGACCGGCAGGTGACAGCGCTGCCTGCAGAATAGCAAGTCCGGCACTGTGATCGTGGTCGCCGTGGCTGACCAGCAGCGTGTCAAGATGGCGGATACCGCGCTGGCGAAGTACCGGGATTACGGCGCGCTCAGCCACCGACACGCCGCCCGGAGGGCCTCCACCGGTATCGTAGAGCAGTGCGTGTTCCCGGTCGTACAGCAGCACTGACGTCCCCTGCCCGACATCCAGCACCATCACATGCACCGCCTGCGGACTGGCAACCCGGTGGTTGGCAAAGGGTAGCAGTAGAGGCAGCGGCAGTATGAGCAGCAATGCCTTGCGCGGCCAGCGCAGCGGTAGGCAGGCCAGTGCTGGTGCCGCAGCGGCCAGATACAAGGCAAGTGGTGTCGACGCAAGCATCCGGTATACGCCTGCCGGATAACGCGCCGCCACCGCTGTCGCCACTGGAAGCAGCTGCTCAAACGGCCACGCGGCGAGGCTCCAGAGCAGGTCGGCGAGGCCACTCCCCAGCAAAGCAGCAAGTGTTCCGGCAAGTACCAGAGGCACCACGAACGTCCCGACCATCGGCACCAGCAGGGCGTTGCTGATGGCAGCAACCAGGCTCGCGCCGCCAAACCATGCGCCGCTGACAGGCAGCATGGCAACGGCCATGAAGCCATGGGCAAGCCACCAGCCACCCCCCCTGCGCCGCCAGGCACTGAACCAGAGCAGGCACGCCACTGCGGAAAACGAAAGCCAGAAACCCGCGCCCAGCACGACCAATGGATTCAGGGCCACCAGCGCCACTGCGGCGAGCAACAGGTTGTGCCAGGTCAGCGCGGGACGGCCACACAGGCGCGCACAAAGCAGCGTGACCAGCATCAGCCACGCTCGTGATGTCGCCAGTGAAAATCCTGCCAATGCGGTGTACACGGTAGCGAGCATCAGTGCCGCCAGCGGCGCCGCCAGATGATTCCACCGGGAGATACCGAACACGAGCAGGAGACGGGCAAAAACGCTGCCCAGCAACAGGCCACAGGCGGCGACCATCCCGACATGCAGCCCCGAGATCACCAGCAGGTGGCCGACGCCGAATTGCTGGAATATCCGCCAGAGCCCGGGGTCCAGCGCGCTGCGATCGGCGACGGCCAACGCCGCGAGTATCGGCGAGGCTGGGCTGGCGCCCTGCGAACGGCTGATCCTTTCACTGAGATGCTGTCGCAGACGCTGGTGCGCGGTGGACCAGCCACCCGCCTCCAGGCGTTGCGCCGGCGCGGTGCTGCTGACGCTGCCCACCGCGTCAATGCCGGCTTCTGCGAGCCAGCGCTGGCGGTTACTCGCGCCGGGGTTCTCCAGACCCCATGGCAGGCGTAACCGAACCCGGAAACGCCAGCGTTCCCCCGGCAACAGCGTGAGGCCGCTGCCTTCCGTTAATAGCAGCTGTTGCGGGCCAGAACAGCCGTTGCCCAGCGGCTGCTCCAGCTCCAGATGGAAGCGTTGCCATTGGCGCCCCTCTGCCTCCACGTACCTATGCGGCAAGCCCGAGACACGACCTTCTACCCACAGCGGCAGGCGCTCGCAGGCAACCGGGAGCTGTTCTGCCTGCCAAGCGTGGGCGTGGCTGGCGCCCACCGCAAGGCCCATCAGCAGTGCGGCACACAACCTGTGGATACGGCTGCGTCGGTGCCAGGCAGCCACAGCGAGGATCGCGAACAGGGGCGGCAGCCAGGCGGGTCCCAATTGCGAGGCCAGGGAACAGAGCATCACCCCGACAAGAAACGCCGTCAGCAGCGCAGGCATCGGTGGTTTGCCGCGGGTTTTGCCGCCATAATATGCGCCGGATGGACCTGGTGGTTACCAGTGCGCACTGAAACACGTCGTAGCCCCCTTTATACACACCAAAATCAACCAGACTGCACATGCCACGAAAAACCCTGAAACAGTGGTTACCCACGCCCAGCCGCATCCGCAATATTGACAGCCTGCGCGTGCTGGGTGACTGGATTTACCAACCCAATCTGTGGCACATCAATCGTTTCTCTGCGTCCATGGCCTTTTTTGTCGGGGTCTTCGTCGCGTTTCTGCCGATACCCGGGCAGATGCTGGTGGCCGCCATACTGGCGGTGTTACTGCGTTGCAATCTGCCCATGTCGGTGGCTTTGGTGTGGATCACCAACCCGGTAACCATGCCAGCGATGTTCTACCTCTCCTACCGGGTAGGCGCACTGCTGATTGATGCGCCGGTGCATGTCCTGGAGTTTGAGCTCAGCCTTGGCTGGATAACAGATCGCATTGAGATGATCTGGAAGCCCCTGCTCGTGGGCAGCCTGCTCTGCGGCCTGCTGTTTGGCTCACTGGGTTATACGGCGGTCAACCTCCTGTGGCGCTGGCGGGTCGGCCATCACTGGCGCAAACGCCAGGCCCGTCGGCACAGCCGGGTGCAGACGTCTAAACGCGTTCCTGATGCAGAATCTGCGCCGGCGCAAGGCGTGCAGCGCGCCGCGCCGGATACAGCGCGGCCAACACGCAAAGTATAAATGCCACCAGCGACACCCACGCCACATCCGACACAAGTATTTCCACCGGGAGAAATGACACCGGGTACACGTCGGTACTGAGAAAACGCATCCCCAGCAGCTGTTCCAGCCCCATTACCAGACGGGGTATCCCGAGGCTCAACAGCACACCGGACAGGCTCCCAAGCAACGCGCCGATAATGCCGATCATGGCACCCTGAAGAAGAAAGATGCCGGTGATGTCTGCTCCGGACGCACCCAGCGTGCGAAGAATTGCGATATCGCCCTGCTTGTCGAATACCACCAGCACCAGTGAGGAAACCACGTTAAACGCGGCAACCCCTATGATGGAGAACAACAGAATACTGACCAGATCCCGCGACAGCTGGATGGCGGAATACAGGTTTCCGTGTGTCATCATCCAGTTTGTGGTGTAGTAACCCACCGGCAGCTCGGCCAGCAGAGACCAGCCAAGGCCGTGCACATTGAACAGATCCATCACGCGCACCTGCAGACCCGTTATCCCGCCCGAGAGCCCCGCCAGTTCCGAGGCCAGCTCCAAACGCACCACGGCAGCAGACTCGTCCAATTCCGTGCCGGTTGACAGCAGGCCAATCAGGGTTACTGCGGCAAACTGCGTCTCTGCCGGATTGGAACTGTCCGCGCCGGGGACAATCAGGGTCAGCGAATCACCGGGTGCTGCGCCCAGCCGATGCGCAAGACCACTGCCCAGGAGCAGTCCCGAGGGCGCTGCGGCGAAGCGCTGCTGCAGATCGCGATCCAGCGCCGCCAGCAGCCCCTCGTGCCCCGCGCCGGGCAACCCGATGCCGATGCCGGTTTCAATGTCACGACCGCGCATGAACAGGGCGTCAAACTGTACAAACGGTTGCACCGATTGCACTTCCGGCCGCGCGCGTATTGCAGAGGCAACCGGCTGCCAGTCGATCAATGGCTCCGTGGCATAGACGCTGATGTGTGGCACCAGCGCCAGGATCCGCTCGCGCATCTCCTTGTCAAAACCGTTCATGACCGAGAGCACCGCAATCAGTAGAGCGATCGCGAGAATGAGGCCCAGCGCCGAGAGTGAGGCGAGGAAGGTCGACAGATAACCGCGCCCAAACGCAAAGCTGTAGCGCAGGGCGATGCGTCCCTGGTCACGCAGCCGCATCAGTCTGTTCCCACAGGGCACCCTGCCGCAACTCCAGCGTTCGATCCATGCGCCGCGCGATGTACGGATCGTGAGTGACCACGATGAAGCCGGTGCGTGCGGCGCTCAGGGAGTCAATCAGGGCGAGCACCTGCTGCGCCGACTCGGGGTCCAGATTACCCGTGGGTTCGTCCATCAGCACGCAATCAGGCCGGGTGACCAGGGCCCGGGCAATCGCCACCCGCTGACGTTCCCCACCCGACAACTCGCCGGGGCGATGCTGTAGGCGGTGGTGCATGCCGACCTGCTCCAGCACGGCCTCTGCTGACTTCCATGCACTGCGTCGCCGTGCCCCGCCAATCAACAATGGCATGGCGACGTTTTCCCTGGCGTCGAACTCCGGCAACAGGTGGTGAAACTGGTAGACAAAACCCAGGTGCTGGTTGCGCCAGCGACACAGGGCGCGCTCCCCAAGCTCGGCAAGATCCTGACCGCGAATCAGTACCCGACCTGTCGTGGGCGTATCCAGGCCACCGAGCAGATTGAGCAGCGTCGATTTTCCGGAGCCCGAAGCGCCCACAATGGCGACCTTCTCCCCGTCACGCAGCGCCAGTTCTACCTGGCTGAGCACCTGCACCTCGCGAGTGCCATCCCGGTACACACGGCCCAACTGCTCGCAACGCAGCACCAACGATTCATTCATAACGTAACACCTCGGCCGGCGCGATACGCGAGGCCCGCCACGCGGGGTAAACACTCGCCAGGAGACTGAGCAGCAGGGATGCTGCAATCACCGCTGCGACGTCCTGCCACTGCAAACGCGCCGGTAACTCGCTGATAAAATAGACGGATGGATCAAACAATTTCACACCCAGCCACCGCTCCAGGGCTGCCGTGATCCGGGCAATGTGGCTCGCCAGTAACACGCCCAGGGCGGCGCCGACGCCAATGCCTGTGCAGGCAAGGCCCAGACCGTGGGCAAAGAAAATCGCCATAATGCCGCCGGCGCGGGCCCCCATCGTGCGTAACACCGCAATGTCACCGCGTTTTTCAGCCACTGCCATGACCAGTGTGGATACGATATTGAATGCCGCCACGGCGACCACACTCAACAGCAACAGCCCGACCATGATTTTCTCCATTTTGACCGCGCGGAACAGGCTGCCCTGGGTTTGTGTCCAGTCGCGGGCCAGCAAACCGGGAGTCAGGGACTGCTGGAGTGCGGCCAGCTGACGCGGCGCCTGCATCAGGTCGCTGGTGCGCAGCTGTATACCGTCCACGCCAGCGCCCGCCCCGAACAGCCGCTGGCCGGTTTCCAGCGACACGTAGGCCTGGTAGCCATCCGGCTGGGCATTGACCGCGAACAGCCCGACCACACGCAGGCGTTTACTGCGCGGAAATGTGCCCAGCGGCGTGACCGTGAGGCTGGGTAGCGTGACATCCAGTGTATCGCCGGGTGCGGCTCCCAGCCCGCGTGCCAAACCCGTGCCCAGCACGACGCTGAAGGGCTGTTGCAGGTCGGCCAGGGTGCCGGTCAGCATCGCTTCATTGACACTGGATACAGTGGCCTGGCGTTGCACATCGATAGCGGTAAGACTGGCTCCACGCAGAGTCCCCTGACCGGAGAAAATCACCTTGTCTGTCAGGTACGGCGCAGCGGCGAGAACGCCGGGCTGCAGGACAAGCACTTCGGCCAGCTGCGGCCAGCCCTCGATGCGCCCCTCGGCGGCCACTACAAAACCGTGAGGCACCAGCGCCAGGATGCGATCACGCAGTTCCGCGGCGAAACCGTTCATGATGGAGAGCACGGTAATCAGGCTCGCCACGCCCAGCACCATGCCCAGCATGGACACTGTTGCTATGACGCTGGCAAAGCGGTTGCGCCGTCGGCTGAAGCTGTAGCGCAGACCAACGAAGATGGCGTAGTGGAAGCCCAGTGGAATGTACCTGCGCGTGGCCGGCGTTAGCGGTCCGCCGGATAGAAGCGCGTGTCATCCCGGTCATCGGCGTCACCGGTGTTACGCGTCTCCTTCTCACAGCGGCCGGGATCACCACCACAGATGTCACAGGCGGTATCGAAGCCGAGTGCGCCCATCCCGCCACAGGAACCCTTGATGGGCCCACGTCCCATGAGCACACCGACGGCCATAATACCCATGACAACCGCGATCAGCACTGCGGCGAGAACAAATTCGGTCATTGCAGTCATCCTTGCGGCTCCAGGCCGCTATTCTGTCAGGGTACTCTGATCCAGCCACGGCGCAAAGGCGCTGGAATACGATGGCACGATACGCTCCCCATCGCGACGCATCAAATACACGGCGAGGCCATGCTGCTCCGCCAGCGCGAGTGCCTCCTCAGCGCCGAGCACGGTAAGTGCGGTCGCCCAGCCATCCGCCGTCATGCAGTCCTCTGCCAGTACCGTGACGGACACCAGATCGTGTGCCACCGGATACCCCGTGCGTGGATCTATGCTGTGCGAGTAGCGCCGGCCCTCCAGTTCAAAGTAGTTCCGGTAGTCCCCCGAGGTCGCGACCGCAATGTCCTCCAGCGCAATCCCCAGCGCGACAGCCCGTGCACCAGGCTCGGGTCGTTCTATCGCTACTCGCCAAGCGTCACCGCGCGGACTGATTCCCGAGACGCGCATCTCGCCGCCCACTTCAACCAGGAAGTTGTCGATACCGTGTCCGCTGAGGGCAGCGGCCAGCACATCGACGGCGTACCCTTTGGCAATCGAGGACAGGTCCAGCTCCACGTCCCGGAGGCGCCGCAGACGCTGCAGGCCGCTGTCGAACTCAATGTGACGCTGCCCCACACGCTCGCGCGCTGCGTCGATCGCGCGCTTGTCGGGCAATTCCATACGGGGTTGGACCGGTCCGAAACCCCAGAGTTCGACCAGCGGCCCCACGGTGACATCGTAGGCACCACCGGACAGTTCGCCAATGTGCAGGGCCTGTGCCATGACCCGCCCAAAGTGCTCGGAAACCGGAACCCATTCGCCGACCGGACTGCGATTGAAGCGGCTGATCTCCGAATCGATCTGCCAGGTGGACATGCTGTTGTTCAGGTCGACCAGCAGGCCCTCAAGCACGGCCTGCAGCTGTTCGGGGCGTGCTGATTCCTTGGAGGGTAGATACGTGATGTGCCAGGTCGTGCCCATGGTGGCGCCCGACAGGGCCACACCGGTACGCGGCTGCGAACACGCGGAAACCAGCAGCAGCAACGCCAGTATGGCGCCGGCCGCCCTACAAAAAAGCCACCCCGAAGAGTGGCTTGCACTGTGCCGATGGCGCTGCATCAGCCGCCGAAGTCGTCCAGCAGAATGTTTTCCGGCTCCACGCCCATGTCTGTGAGCATACGCACTACCGCGGCATTCATCATTGGCGGACCGCACATGTAGTACTCGCAGTCCTCGGGTGCGGGGTGGTCCTTCAGGTATTCCTCGTACAGGACGTTGTGGATAAAGCCGGTCAGGCCTTCCCAGTTGTCCTCGGGCTGCGGATCCGACAGGGCCACGTGCCACTCAAAGTTGTCGTTCTCTGCAGCGAGCTGGTCGTAGTCCTCGACGTAGAACATTTCACGCAGCGAACGCGCGCCGTACCAGAAGGAAATCTTGCGCTTGCTCTGCAGGCGCTTTAGCTGGTCGAAAATATGTGAGCGCATGGGCGCCATGCCCGCGCCACCGCCGATGAAGATCATCTCTGCATCGGTATCCTTGGCAAAAAACTCGCCAAAAGGCCCATAGACCTTCACCTTGTCGCCCGGCTTCAGGTTAAACACCCAGGACGACATCACGCCAGGCGGAATACCTTCGCTGCCCGGAGGCGGAGTGGCGATACGGATGTTGAATTTGACGACGCCGCGCTCTTCCGGGTAGTTGGCCATGGAATAGGCACGGATGGTGGTCTCGTCAACGTGGGATTCCAGCTTGAAGAAACCGAAGCGCTCCCAGTCGCCGCGGTACTCCTCCTCGATCTCAAAGTCCTTGTACTTGACCACGTGCGGCGGGCATTCGAGCTGCACATAGCCCCCGGCGCGGAAGTCGACGTTCTCGCCCTCCGGCAGCTTCAGCGTCAACTCCTTGATGAAGGTCGCCACGTTGGGGTTGCTCTCTACCGTGCACTCCCACTGCTTGACGCCGAACACTTCTTCCGGCACCTCGATTTTCATGTCCTGCTTGACGGCTGTCTGGCAGCTCAGGCGCCAGCCTTCCTGGGCGTCACGCTTGGTGAAGTGGCTCTCCTCGGTGGGCAGCATGGCGCCGCCACCCTCGGTGATGATGCACTTGCACTGAGCACAGGTGCCACCGCCGCCGCAGGCCGAAGGCAGGAACAACCCGCTTTCGGACAGGGTTTGCAACAACTTGCCACCGGCGGGTACATGAATGGTCTTCTCACCATTGATCTCAATGGCGACTTCGCCACTACTGACCAGGCGAGAGCGTGCGCTCAGAATGACGGCGACCAGGGCGAGCACGATCGCCGTGAACATGGTAACACCGAGGATGATCGTCAGGTTCATAACAGCACTTCCGCCTAGAGATTCATACCACCGAAAGACATAAAGCCAAGTGACATCAGACCCACCGTAATGAAGGTGATGCCCAAGCCCTGCAGGCCGTCGGGCACGTCACTGTACTTGAGCTTTTCGCGAATGCCTGCGAGGGCGACGATGGCGAGTGCCCAACCGACGCCAGCGCCCGCACCGAACACCACGCTTTCACCGAAGCTGTAGTCGCGCTCCACCATGAACAGCGCCGCACCCAGAATGGCACAGTTTACTGTAATCAATGGCAGGAAGACGCCGAGCGCGTTGTACAGAACCGGGACATACTTGTCGAGAAACATCTCCATGATCTGGACGATGGCCGCGATTACGCCGATATAGGACAACAGCCCGAGGAAGCTGAGGTCGACATCCGGCAGCCCTGCCCAGGCCAGCGCGCCGTCCGCCAGCAGGTAGTTGTAGATCAGGTTGTTCACCGGCACCGTGATGGTGAGCACGACGATCACCGCGATGCCGAGGCCGATTGCCGCCTGTACCTTTTTGGAGATAGCCAGGAAGGTACACATACCGAGAAAGAAGGCCAGCGCCATGTTCTCGATGAACACGGCCCGGATAAACAGGCTCAGATACTGTTCCATTACGCACCCTCCTCGGCAGCTGTGTGCTTGGCCATGCGGAAGTCAGGCTCTTCAACCTGCTTCTTGTCGACGCTGCGCAGTATCCAGATGAAACCACCAATCAGGAAGAACGCGCTGGGTGGCAGCAATAACAGGCCGTTGGGGTTGTACCAGCCGCCTTCCGTGACCAGCGGCAACACCTCCATGCCGAACAGCTTGCCCGAGCCAAACAGCTCGCGCACAAAGGCGACCGCGAGCAGCACCGTGCTGTAGCCAAGGCCATTGCCGATACCGTCGAAGAAACTGGGCAACGGCGGATTCTTCATGGCGAACGCTTCCGCGCGCCCCATGACGATGCAGTTGGTTATGATCAAGCCGACAAACACCGAAAGCTGTTTGCTGATGTCGTAGGCGACGGCCTTCAGCACCTGGTCAACCACGATCACCAGTGAAGCGATGATCGTCATCTGCACGATAATGCGGATGCTGCCCGGTATCTGGGTGCGTATCGCGGAGATAAAGAGATTGGAAAACGCTGTCACCAGCGTCAGTGCGATACACATCACCACGGTGACCTGCAGCGACGACGTGACCGCCAATGCCGAGCAGATACCAAGGATCTGCAGCGCAATCGGATTGTTCTTGAAAATAGGTGTAACGAGGGTGTCCTTGACCGAAGACATCTCAGGCCTCCCCTGCTTTGAGATTATTGAGGAACGGTTCGTAGCCCTGCTCACCAAGCCAGAAGTGAACCAGCTGGGTTACACCGCGTGACGTCAGCGTTGCACCGGACAAACCGTCCACGCGCCAGGGCGCGTCCGGGCTGCCGGGGTCTACGCTACCCTTCGCCAGGGACAGAGCCACTTCGCCGTCGCGGTAAACCTTTTTGCCCGGCCACTGTGCTTTCCAGCGCGGGTTATCCACTTCACCACCCAGACCGGGCGTTTCGCCGTGCTCATAGAAACCGAGGCCGGCGACGGTATTGGCATCGGACTCCAACGCGATGAAGCCATACAGGGTTGACCAGAGTCCGTAGCCGCGTACGGGCAGGATCAGCTTGTCGATGTCGCCCCCGCCATCTTCCACGAGATAGACCAGCGCATAGTGCTCACGGCTGCCGATACCGGCGATGTCTTCCGTCTTGCTCAGGTCCGTGGACTTCCCGGGCTCCTTCGCCGCCTTGGTCTGTTCATAGCTGGCCGGGTCCACGGCGTCTGTGAACTGCCCTGTGCGCAGGTCCACCACGCGGGTCTTCACCTGCGCGAACTGCTCCTCAACAGAACGCGACTCATCGAGCATACCCGCGGCCGCGAGGATATTGCGTTTGCGATCCAGGGTCTTGTTTGCTTCCTGTGCCGGCTTGAGCATAACCGCGGCGGTCGAGACCACCACAGAGCAGACGATACAGAGCGCAAAGGCAACCAGCAGGGTCTTACTGATGCCGTCATTCTTAGACACGGGCAAGCCTCCGTTTGATATTCGACTGGATCACAAAGTGGTCCATCAGCGGCGCAAACAGGTTGGCGAAAAGAATCGCCAGCATGATGCCCTCGGGGAACGCCGGGTTCACCACCCGGATCAGCACACACATCACGCCGATCAGGATGCCGTAGGCGAACTTCCCGGTATTGGTGTAGGCCGCAGACACCGGATCCGTCGCCATGAACATCATACCGAAGGCGAAACCACCCACCACCAGATGCCAGTAGAAAGGCATATTGAACATGGGGTTGGTTTCGGACCCGATCAGGTTGAACAGTGAAGACAGGGCCACCATACCGATGAACACACCTGCGACGATACGCCACGACGCAATGCGCATCAGCATCAGCACGGCACCGCCGATCAGAATGGCCAGCGTGGAGGTTTCGCCGATAGAGCCGTGAATATTGCCGAGAAAGGCCTGCATCCAGGTGATCTGTTCCTGGGCAAGGCCAGCCATGCCGTCGGAGGCGACAATCGACAGCGGTGTGGCGCCGGTATAGCCGTCCACTGCCGTCCAGACGCCGTCACCGGACATCTGAGCGGGATAAGCGAAGTACAGGAAGGCCCGTCCGGTCAACGCAGGGTTGAGGAAGTTCTTACCGGTGCCGCCGAACACTTCCTTGCCAATCACCACACCGAAGCTGATGCCCAGAGCAACCTGCCACAGGGGTACGTCCGGGGGGCAGATCAGCGCGAACAGAATGGACGTGACGAAGAAGCCTTCGTTCACCTCGTGCCCGCGTTTCATGGCAAACAGGACTTCCCAGAACCCACCGACCAAAAAGGTGGTGGCATAGATAGGCAGGAAGTAGAGGGCGCCGAAGAAGAAGCAATCCCAGAGACTGGAAGCGTCGTAGCCACCGAACGCAGCGATCAGGCTACCCCGCCAGCCGTCTACCTGACCACCAGTGGCCGCAAGAATGTCGTTGGCCTGGAAGCCCAGGTTGTACATGCCGTAGAACATGGCGGGGAACGTTGCGAACCAGACGGTGATCATGATGCGCTTCAGATCCACGCCATCGCGCACATGCGCCGTGCTCCGCGTTACCGAGGACGGCGAATAGAAGATCGTGTCAATCGCTTCGTACAGCGGATACCACTGCTTGAAGCGTCCGCCTTCTTCAAAGTGGTGTTCTACACCATCAAGGATCTTACGCAGTCCCACGGCTTAACCCTCCTTCTCGATGCGCGTCAGGTTGTCCCGCAAGATGGGACCGTACTCGTATTTGCCGGGGCACACATACGTGCACAGCGCGAGGTCTTCTTCATCCAGGTCCAGGCAGCCGAGTGACTGCGCGGTTTCCGTATCGCCGACGATCAGTGCCCGCAGCAAGTGCGTCGGCAGATAGTCCTGGGGAACCACCGTCTCATAGGTGCCCACCGGCACCATGGCGCGCTGGCTGCCATTGGTTGTGGTGGTCATTGCCAGCGGCTTGAGGCCAAACAGGCTGCTGAGGTAGATCCCGAGGTTTGAATGCTTCTCCACGCCGGGGGACAGCCATCCCATGAAGGCGCGCTGACGCCCCTCCAGTAGCACGGAAACCTGATTGTGGTAGCGCCCGAGGTAGGCCGTGGGCGCCTGCACACGGCGGCCGCCCAGTACCGAGCCGGAAATGATGCGATTTTCACCGTCTTTCAACTCTCCGGCACACAGCGCCTGCAGGTCCGCGCCCAGACGGGTGCGCAACAGGCGCGGTTTGTTCACCTGCGGTCCGCTGAGTGCGATAACACGCGATGTATAGATGGATCCGTCAAGAAACAATCGACCGAAGGCGATCACGTCCTGGTAGCCGATGGTCCACACCACTTTGGTCGCGGTGACACCGCCCTCCAGGAAGTGGATGTGGGTGCCCGCCAGACCTGCCGGATGCGGGCCCGCGAACTCGGCCACCTGAATGGTCGGCGCCTGTCCCGAGGGCAGATTGGCACCGGGCGCCGTACACAGGTAGACGGGGCCAGCAGTCAGCTGCGCCAGAATATCCTGCCCCAGGGCAAACGCCTCTGCCTCGGCGGCAATCACCACCGCCGGATCGGGGGCGAGCGGGTGGGTGTCGATCGCGGTGATAAAGATCGCGGCGGCCTCGGCGTCCAGCGCCGGGACCCGGCTGAAGGGACGTGTCCGCAGCGCGGTCCACTGCCCTGCCTGGTTGAGGTGTTCACGAATGGCCGGGCCGCCCAGCCCACGGACCTGGTCGGCGCTGTAGGCGGTAAAGCTCTCGGAGGCGTCGCCCTCCACCTCGATGACCACGGATTGCAGCACGCGGCGTGCCCCCCGGTTGATCGCCGACACCACACCGCCCGCAGGTGCTGTATAACGCACGCCGGCCGTCTTTTTGTCGGTGAACAGCAGCTGGCCGGCCTTTACCCGGTCGCCCTCGGCGACTTCCATGGTGGGCTTCATGCCGACGTAGTCGGGCCCGACCAGGGCGACAGCGCGCGCTGGGGGAGCGTCTTCAATCGATTGCTGGGGGGCCCCCTGGATGGGAATATCCATGCCCCGCTTGATCTTGATCATACGATCTGCCTACAGGTTCGTCAGTATTTGTGGCGGCCAGAGCCGTGCGAAGGGGTTGGCACCCCAAAGCGGGCAGAGGCGAGGCGCCGGGTCTTCCGCGCGCCTGGCCAGGCCGGAGAAATCAAGCGCAGCCGCCCGGTCCCGGGCCGCGCGCATTATAACGGAAGCCCGCGCCAAAACACCACCGCGCAAGCGCCCCGTCACGCCATTTCCGTCCATCGCGGCGGCCGCCCGCTATGTTTCTCAGGCATTCTTCGGGTAGCGGGCGTAGCGTATCCCTGACACCTGCTCGAGAATCCGGTAGACCTGGCAGCTGTAGCCAAACTCGTTGTCGTACCAGAGGTACAACACCGCCTGGGTGCCGTTAACGATGGTGGCCTGGGCGTCAAAGATGCAGGCGTGCCGGGAGCCGACAAAATCGCTAGACACCACCTCGGGAGAATTGGAATAGTCGATCTGCTTGCGCATCGACGAGTGCAGCGCCATGTGCCGCATGTACTCGTTGACCTCTTCCTTGGTCGTGGCCCGACCCAGCGTGAGGTTGAGGATGGCCATGGAGACATTGGGGATCGGCACACGAATGGCATTGCCGGTGAGCTTGCCGGCGAGCTGCGGCAGCACCTTGGCCACTGCCTTGGCGGCGCCCGTCTCGGTGATGACCATGTTCAGCGGCGCGCTGCGGCCGCGCCGGTCAGCCTTGTGGTAGTTGTCGATCAGGTTCTGGTCGTTGGTGTAGGCGTGCACGGTTTCGACGTGCCCGCTGATGATGCCGTACCGGTCATCCATTGCCTTCAGCGGCGGCACGATGGCGTTGGTGGTGCAGGATGCCGCAGAAATGATGCTGTCGGAGGCGTCGATCATGTCGTTGTTGATGCCGGCAACCACATTCTTCATGTCGCCCTTGCCAGGTGCCGTGAGGATGACCTTGGCTACGCCCTTGGATTTAAGGTGCCGTGACAGGCCAGCCTCGTCGCGCCATACCCCGGTGTTGTCGACCACAATCGCGTCGTTGATGCCGTACTCGGTGTAGTCGATGCTGTCGGGCGAGTCGGCGTAAATAACCTTGACCTCGTTGCCGTTGGCCACAAACGACTGGCGCTCTTCATCCACGCGGATGGTGCCGTCAAACGCCCCATGCACCGAATCACGCCGCAGCAGGCTGGCGCGTTTCACCAGGTCGTCGGGGGCTGACCCCTTGCGCACGACAACGGCCCGCAGACGCAGCGATTCGCCGCCATCCGTCTTGTCGATCAGAATGCGTGCCATAAGGCGGCCAATGCGGCCGAAGCCGTACAGCACCACATCCACCGGGCCACGCCCCGGCTCTGGCTTGGCGCCAATCAGGTCGGCGACCTGCTGGCGTACATAATCGTCGACACTGAGGCCGGCGCCTTCACCTTTGTCGTAATACTGCACCGCGAGACGGCCGATATCGATATGCGCAGGCCCCAGGTCCAGGGCCGAGAGGGACTTGATGATGGGGAAGGTCTCAAACTCGGAGAGCTCGTTCTCCTCCACCTGCCGCACGTAGCGGTGGTCCTTCATGATCTGGGTGACAGACTGGTTCACCAGTGACTTGCCGTAAATGTAGCACTTTACATTCTTCCGGCGGGACAGCTCACCGACCAGGGGAATCATGCCTTCGGCCAGCGCTTCGCGCTCTTTCCAGTCTCTGAAATAGTCGTCGGGGCGCTCTCGCTTGCGTTCGTTCACTCGTCTGTCACCTGTATGAGGGGGAATCAGGGCTGCAACGGGCGCGTATTATCCCGCCGCATCCCGGTGAGGGCAAGGCACAGTGGTACTTTTCACCCAGCGCTTTACAATAACGGCCCCTTCCGCAGTGAAACGCCAGGCTTTATGTACAGATCCCTGCTCGCCAGCACCCCCTGGCCCGCCAAATCCGGCACCCGCACCGCTATCGGCCCCTTTCACGGCTGCGCCGAGGCCCGGCTGATTGCGGAGGTGGCTCGACCCGACAGCCTGCTCCTGGTCATTACCGCGGATACCAGTTCAGCATTAGCCCTGGAGCGGGAGCTGCCATTCTTTCTGGCCGAGCCCGTCGACATACTGGCGTTTCCCGACTGGGAGACACTGCCCTACGACAATTTCTCGCCGCACCAGGACATCGTCTCCGAGCGACTGGAGACCCTGTACCGACTGCCCACGCTCACAGCGGGCATTCTCGTGGTACCCATCTCCACGCTCATGCACCGGCTGCCACCGGTGCATTATGTGGCGGGCTCGAGCCTGGTGCTGGAGCCCGGGCAGGTACTGGACCGCGAGTCCTTCCGGCGGAACCTGGAGCGCAATGGTTACCGCAATGTCGAAACCGTCTACGAGCACGGTGAATTCGCCCTGCGCGGCTCGCTGCTGGACATCTATCCCATGGGCAGCGAGCTGCCCTTTCGGGTGGATCTGCTGGACGACGAGGTCGACAGTTTGCGGACGTTCAGCCCCGACACTCAGCGCACGCTGGAGAAAGTCGCCGCCATCAACCTGTTACCTGCTCGCGAATACCCGCTGAATCCCGCGGCCATTGAGCGGTTCCGGCTGAACTGGTACGAAGCCTTCGATGTCGACCACGACGCCTGCCCCACCTACCGCGAAGTCAGTGCGGGTCGTGCACCCGGCGGCTGCGAGTACTATCTGCCGCTGTTTTTCGAGCACTGCGCCAGCCTTTTCGACTACCTCCCGGAAGGCACCCCGGTCATTGCGATCGGCGACCACTACCGCGCCGCGCAGCGCTTCTGGGAAGATGCAGGGCACCGATACACCGAGTACGGCATCGATCCCCGGCGCCCCCTGCTCCCTCCCGCGCGCTGCTTCACCCCGGTGGAAGAGCTTTACCAGCTACTGGGCCAGTGCCCGGTGCTGGAGCTGCGACGCAATCCGGAGGCGCCGACACATGTGGCCAGCCCCTCACAACCCCTGCCCGACCTGAGCACCGAGGGCGCGCGCCAGACACCTGCCGAGCGGCTGCAGCACTTCATGGAACAGCATACGGCGCCGCTATTGCTGTGCGCGGAATCCGCCGGCCGCAGGGAGATCCTGCTGGAAAATCTTGCCGCCAACGGCCTGACGCCCCCCGAGGTGGCGGACTGGGCCGAATTCCTGGCCTCGGGACTGCGCTTCGCCATCAGCACCGCACCGATTGATCGCGGCATGTACTTTGGCGCGGACCAGCCGGCACTGGTTTGCGAAGCGCAGCTGTTCGGCAACCGGGTCGCCCAGCGGCGGCGCCGGCGCAAGGTCGATGAAGCCCACGCGGAAAATGTGTTTCGCGATATCAATGAGCTCCGCGAGGGTGTGCCAGTGGTGCACCTGGAGCACGGTGTTGGTCGCTACCTCGGACTGCAGACCCTTGAGGTGGATGGCGCCGACAATGAATTCCTGACGCTGGAATACGCGCAGGGCAGCAAGCTTTACGTGCCCGTCGCCTCACTTCACCTGGTAAGCCGCTACGCAGGCAGCGATCCAGAACTCGCCCCGCTGCACAAGCTGGGCTCTGACCAGTGGGAAAAAGCCAGGCGCAAGGCTACAGAGAAGGCCAGTGATGTGGCAGCGCAGCTGTTGGATGTATATGCACGCCGCGAGGCCCGCAAGGGCTTCTGCTTCGAGATGCCTGCCCTCGAGTACGAGCAGTTTGCCGCAAGCTTTCCCTTTGAAGAGACTGCGGACCAGGCGGCCGCGATCGACGCGGTTATCGCCGACATGACGGCCGAACGTGTCATGGATCGGCTCGTGTGCGGCGATGTTGGCTTCGGCAAGACCGAGGTTGCCATGCGCGCCGCCTTCATCGCTGCGCGCAACGGCAAGCAGGTCGCCGTACTGGTACCGACCACCCTGCTCGCCCAACAGCACTTCAACTCCTTCGCCGATCGTTTTGCGGACTGGCCGGTGACCGTGGAGGTCGTTTCACGCTTCAAGAGCGGCAAGGACCTGGGCGGGGTGCTGCAGCGGGTCAGCAATGGCGACATCGACATTCTTATCGGCACCCACAAGCTACTCTCCAGCGACTTCCGCTTTCACGACCTCGGCCTGCTGATCATTGATGAGGAGCACCGCTTTGGGGTCAAGCAGAAGGAAGCCATCAAGGCCCTGCGCGCCGAGGTGGATATTCTCACACTGACCGCAACCCCCATCCCGCGCACACTCAACATGGCACTGGGCGGTATGCGCGACCTGTCTGTCATCGCCACGCCACCGGCGCGCCGCCTGTCGATCAAGACCTTTGTCCGGGAACACAACATCGCCCTCATTCGCGAGGCCGTGTTGCGTGAGACCCTGCGCGGCGGGCAGGTGTACTACCTGCACAATGAGGTGAAGAGCATCGAGGAGGCCGGCCGCAAGCTGCGGGAGCTGCTGCCGGATCTGTCCATCGGCGTTGCCCACGGGCAGATGCGCGAGGCCGAACTGGAGCAGGTCATGTCCGCGTTCTACCACCAGCGCCACCATATCCTGCTGTGCACGACCATCATTGAAACCGGGATCGACGTGCCGACCGCCAATACCATCATTATCGAACGCGCCGACAAATTCGGCCTCGCCCAGCTGCATCAGCTGCGCGGGCGGGTTGGCCGCTCGCACCACCAGGCTTATGCCTACCTGCTGTGCCCACCGCGCTCGGCAATCACACCCGATGCGGAAAAACGCCTCGAAGCCATCGAAGCCGCGGGAGACCTCGGTGCCGGCTACCTGCTGGCGACCCACGACCTGGAAATTCGCGGTGCGGGCGAACTGCTGGGCGACGAACAGAGCGGGCAAATTCACAGCGTGGGCTTCGCATTGTACATGCGCATGCTGGAGCGGGCCGTGGCGGCACTGCGGCGCGGGGAGATTCCCAACACGGACGCGCCCCTGGATGCAGGTACCGAGATCAACCTGCATATACCGGCGCTGATCCCCGAGGACTACCTGCCGGATATCAACACGCGGCTGGTGTTGTACAAGCGCATCGCGGCCGCTGACAGCGAGCAGGCACTGCGCGATATTCAGGTGGAGATGATCGACCGCTTCGGCCTGCTGCCGCAGCAGGTGAAAAACCTGGTGCAGGTGGCCAGATTGCGCATCCGTGCCGATCAGCTGGGTATAGCAGGCATTGAGGTTGGCCCCGGCGGTGGTAACATCGACTTTCGGGAGTCCACCCGGGTGAATCCGCTGAGCCTCGTCAAGCTGGTGCAGTCCGATCCCAAGGGGTACCAGCTGGCCGGCGCCATGCGCCTGCGCTTCAAGCGCCCGCTGGATGAGCCCGAACAGCGCCAGCAGTTCGCCGACCAGCTGCTGGACACCTTTGCCGCCGATGCCACGGAAGATGCAGCCTGATGACTCCCCGCCCTGTTCAGACCCTGTTCGCTCTGCTTGCGATGGCGCTACCGACGATGCCCACCCAGGCACAGGGTGGGAGTGAGCAGAACTGGTATCAGGTGGAATTGCTGATCGTTGCACACACCGGTCCGGGAGCGCCACGTTCGGAACAGTGGGACGCCCTGCCCCGTTTACAGTACCCGGACGCCGTGCGTTTTCTGATCGATCCCCAGCGCTTGCAGGCCAACCTGGAGCGCACAGCCGATGCGCTGCACAGCCGGGTCGATAAGCGCGGCAAGCAGCTTATCCAGCTGCGTGGCGGAGAGGCCGACGGCGCAGCGGCAGACATGCCGGCTGCGGCGGTTGTCGACACGCCGACACCGTTGCCAGAAGAGGCGGTGGAACCCGGGGCCGAGGTTGGCGCTGCGGATCTGGCAGCGCTTCCCCGCCTGCCCACGCCGTTCATGCTGCTACCGGCCCAAGCCAGGGAGTTTCGCGGCAAAGCAGCCTATATGGAACGCAACGGCCCCTACCGCATACTGTTTCATGAGGTGTGGTGGCAACCGGTGGGTAGCGCCAGGGCAGCCCTGCCTATCGTGCTTGACCACTCTGGCGATGACCAGGCCTACCCCGCCCTGCAGGGCACGATCAGGCTGCACCGCTCCCGCTTCCTGCATGTCGACACTCAGCTTTGGCTGAACACCAACGGCGATTACCTGCCCGGCACCTGGCGTATGCCGGCGCCACCACTGGCGCCGGCCTCGTTGGAGCTGATCGCGGCGCCGGTGCTGCCCGCAAACCCGGCCGTCCCCGAGGCACCCGTGGGCTACAACCCGCAGTGGGATGCCGCGGCAGGGCTGCTGGACGCCCCGGAGCCGGAATCTGGCCCCACCTATCCTTATCGTCACGCGGTGCTTCTGCAGCAGCAGCGGCGCATGCGCTCCAACGAGGTGCACTACATCGACCACCCCTTGTTCGGCCTGGTCATCAAACTGACACCACTGGATGCGGATACGCTGTACAGCGCGACCTACGATCAGGCCGTGCTTGAGCTCATCACAGGCCCTGTGCACCCAACCGAGGCAGCAGACAGCCCAGCAGGCGCCTGACCACGGCGGCCTCGCGCTGCAGGATATCGCGCATCGTATCCTGCGTCAGGGGCAAGTCACCCAGCCCGGCAGCGGGGTTGACCACCATGCAAATAGTTGCATAAGCGATGCCACACTCCCTCGCCAGCGCGGCCTCGGGCATGCCGGTCATGCCGACAATGTCACACCCGTCACTCGCCAGGCGCCGCACTTCAGCAGCAGTTTCCAGCCTGGGGCCCTGTGTCACGGCGTGCACGCCGGAGGGCTCATGTGGAATGCCCGCGGATTCCGCTGCCTCGATAATGGCCAGGCGCAAGGCATGATCGTAGGGATAGGTGAAATCGATATGCTGCAGCGCGCCGCTGCGGCCATCGTCAAACGTGTGCTCCCGTCCCCAGGTGTAATCCACAATCTGGTCCGGCACCACCAGCCGCCCCGGCTGCATGTCGGGACTGATACCGCCGACGGCGTTGATGGCAACCACGTGGGTAACCCCGAGGCCGCGCAGCGCCTCGATATTCGCCCGGTAATTGACAAGGTGCGGCGGAATCGCCCGGGGGCTGCCGTGGCGCTGGAGAAAAAACACGCGCTGACCCTCGACTACGCCTTCCTGCACAGGCCGCGAGGGGCTGCCGTAGGTATTGTCTCCAGAGTGCTCACGCAGCAGCTGCAAACCGTCGACCTGATGGATACCTGTGCCGCCGATAATCCCGAGACACAATGGTGCTTGCGCGGTGCTTTCCGTCATGAGTGCTCTCCACGCACAGCCTGCGCCAGCTCGGGTGGCGCGCTGTCCAGATGCAGGGTCCGGGTCGGGAATGCCACATCGGCGCCGTGCTCATGAATAATGTCGAGGATTTTCAACAAGACATCCTGCTTGATGGCGTGATACTCGACCCAGACTGTGGTGCGTGTGAAAGCATAGACGAAAAAGTCGAGCGACGAGGGCCCGAAGGACACGAAATTCACGATCAGGGTGCGATTGAGGTCGATTTCAGGATGTTCTTCCAGCATCTGCCGGACGTCAGCAACAATGGACGCGAGTTTGGCTGAATCCTGATAGCGCACGCCGATCGTTTCATATATCCGCCGGTTGAACATGCGCGACGGATTTTCCACCGCAATCTGGGTGAATACCGCGTTTGGCACATAGAGCGGACGCTGATCGAAGGTGCGGATGCGGGTCAGGCGCCAACCGATATCCTCCACCGTCCCCTCAATTTCCCGGTCCGGTGAGCGAATCCAGTCACCGGGGGTAAAGGGGCGATCGAGGTAGATACTCATTCCACCGAAAAAGTTCGCCATCAGGTCCTTCGCGGCAAAACCGACCGCTATCCCGCCGATCCCGCCGAAGGCCAGCAGTCCCGAGATGGACACACCGACACTCTGCAGGGCCATCAGGCCGGCCAGTATCCAGAGGATTACCCGGATGAGTTTCGCCGTGGAGCGCACTGCGGCCTTGTCGGTGGAGGCCTTGTGTCCGCGCGCGGGAGACAGTAGCTCCTCTTCCGCACCGAATATCAGGCGTTGCAGGAACCAGGCCAGCATGAGAATCAGTAGCGTGTCATAGGCGCGCAGTATAAAGGCCTGCACATCCGCGGCGATCGACACCCTGCCCAGGATCAGCATCAGGGCGATGACCCAGAGCGCGACACGCAGCGGTGTTTCCAGCGCAGTGATTACCACGTCGTCCCAGCGATTACTGCTGGTTTTCGCCACGCGGTGCAGGCGGCGCAGCAGGACACCGAGCAGCAGGTGAAGGAGCATGGCGAGCAGGAGTAGCCCACCGATCGCTACCAGCGGCGCATCAAGGCCATAGGTCGCCAATAGTCGCGACAGCGTTTGCTCTGTAGCTTCCACGTTACATCAGGCTCCTGGTTTCCCGGGGTTAGACAATTTTCTTCTGTGGCCAGGCACTTGTCAGAGCCGCGCAGTATAACAGCGCCTCCGCCCCTTCGACACGTGCCGAGAGACATCCGCAAGCGACTGATCTGTCGCGGAAAATTCAGAGAGATGGAAAGCGCTATGAAAACCGGCGTTTTTAGATCGACAACACATAATGGACAGCGCAGGTCGGCATGGTATGTTGCAGGTGACACTGAGGACTCACGAAGGGAGCGCACACATGTTGAATCCCACTGTTGGCAGCTGGTACCGGGATATCGAAACGGGAGAGCTGTTCGAAGTTGTCGCCCTGGACGAGGCCGCGCGCACCGTGGAGACACAGTTCCTCGATGGCGAGGTCACAGAATACGACCTTGAGGTCTGGCGCATGCTGCAGTTGCAACGCGCGGCCGCACCGGAGGACTGGCGAACGCCCTTCGAACTCGACGACGATGACGGCCTGGATCCGGACCTGCCCTACCACCCCGAGGAATGGAACAACCCGCTGTCCACCATCGAACCCGACACCATGCTCGGTGTGGAGGATATTTAAGCCTGCTTGTCGCTGTCGCGTATTACTGTATATAATCCCAGTCACTGTACAAATACACAGATGGACGGGGTATGGACAAACTTACGCAGCGACAGCAGCAGGTGCTGGACATCATCCGCCAGCATATCGACCAGACCGGCTATCCACCCACCCGCGCCGATATCGCCAGGGAGCTGGGTTTCAAGTCGGCCAACGCTGCCGAGGAACACCTGAAGGCACTTGCGCGCAAGGGTGCGATCGAAATCATTGCCGGCGCCTCTCGTGGCATCCGGTTGCCCGAAAACCCAGGCCTTCCCATCATCGGGCGCGTTGCAGCAGGCAACCCGGTGCTCGCGCAGGAACATATCGAGGATTATTGCGCCATCCCAGCCAACTTCTTTCATCCGGCAGCAGACTACCTGCTAAGGGTCACGGGCGACAGCATGCAGGATGTCGGCATACTGGATGGAGACCTGCTGGCGGTGCACCGCAGCAGCGAAGCCCGCAATGGCGCCATTGTCGTCGCCCGCATTGAGGATGAAGTGACCGTGAAACGCTTTCAGCGCGGCAGCAGCCGGCACCTGGTAGAGTTGCACGCCGAGAACCCGGCCTATGCGCCAATCACGGTTGATTTGCGCACGCAGGCGTTCGCGATTGAGGGGTTGAGCGTCGGCATCCTCCGACGCTAGCGGTCGTCGTCAGCCGGGTCAGTGGACGGTGCGCGCCCGGCTTTCACTGTCTTCGGGGCGCTCTTTTTCGTTGATGCTGGCCGCGGCCTGCATGCCGGCCTGAATCATCACCTTCGCAACTTCCAGGCCATTGTCCATCAGGTAATCCCGCGCCTCGTCTGAGAACTGGATGCGCAGGAGAGGCTCGGAATCGTCCTCGGCGCGTTGCAGGACAATTTCACCTTCGCCGAGATCAACAATTTCCAACAGGGCTGTGGCCACAAGAGGCTCCTCTTTTTGCATCGATTGCCAGTGTAACAGGGGGCAGATGCGACCGCCAACGGGCACTCTCTAGCATTCGTCCAACAGGTCACCCATACGGGAAAACGCAGCTTCAAGCTGGTCCGCTGCGACCTGCAGTGTGTCCCAATCCAGCTGGCCAGAGGTGCTCACCGCAAGGTTGCCTACCATCCGCCTGGCCGGCTCCGCCGCGGGCTGCTGCAGCAACCGGAACAGCCACCCCTGTGTTTCAAGTTGCGCAAACTCCGTCACCTCTGCCGGTTGCGCCTTGCCCGGCGCTGCCGGCGGCAGTTCCGCAACACAGTGCGGCGGCTGCGGCGGCAATTGTGCGGGCTTCTGCAAATCGAGCAGGAACCAGCCATAGGCCGTCAGCAGGTGCTCCCGCACGGCTGGCCCGAAAGCCTGCGCCAGGGTGTTGGCTGGCACATTTTCTGCGCACCGCGCCTGCTCCCACGCCTGCAGCAGCAGCCGGCCGAGGTACAGCGCATGATTGGCCTGGCCCCGGAGACTGCTCATGTGCGCTTGCGAGCCGCCTTGCGCTTGGGCGCGGCGCTCTTCTTTCGCGGTGCGCCTTTCGCTGCGGCCGGGCTCTTGCCCTCTTCCGTCTGCCACTTGCCATTGCGGTAGACCGCTCGCCATCCCGTCGGTTTGCCGTCGCGCTCGGTCATCACATACTGCTCAGCCGCTTTCCGACTGTAGCGCACCTGGGTGCGGTTGCCGTCGTCGTCCTCGACTGGCGCCGAGAACAGGAAACTGTACTTGGGGTCGATCTCGTTCTTGTGGGGCAGCAGTTCATCCACGAAGGGCGCCCGGGTCTCCCGGTTGCGCGGGAACTGGCTGGCAGCCAGAAACAGCCCGGCCGCACCGTCGCGCAGGATGTAGTGGTCATCCACCTTCTCGCAGGCCAGCTCCGGCATGGGCACCGGGTCCATTTTCGGCGGTGCCGCTTCCCCGTTGCGCAGCAGTTTGCGCGTGTTCTTGCACGCTTCCGCCGTGCAGCCGAAGTACTTGCCGAAACGGCCGGTCTTGAGCTGCATCTCTGCGCCACATTTGTCACAGGCCAGCGTAGGACCATCATAGCCTTTGATCTTGAACTTGCCGGTCTCGACTTCGTAACCGGGACAGTCAGGATTGTTGCCGCAGACGTGCAGTTTGCGCTGCTCGTCGATCAGGTAGCTGTCCATTGCCGCATTACACAGCGTGCAGCGATGCTTCTTTCTCAACAGGCGGGATTCGGCCTCGTCGTCCGCGTCCTCGCGAATGGCTTCGTCGCCCGGTGTCAGGTTGATGGTGTTCTTGCAGCGCTCCTTGGGCGGCAGTGCATAACCGGAGCAGCCCAGGAACACACCGGTGCTGGCGGTGCGGATCTGCATGGGCCTGCCGCACTTGCTGCACGGTATGTCCGTCGGGGTCGGCTCATTGGGCTGCATCCCGACGGGTTCCGCCTCTTCTGCCTTTTCCAGCAGTTGCCGAAAATCGGCGTAGAAACTGTCCAGAAGATCCCGCCAGTCGAGTTCGCCCTGAGCCACCGTATCCAGCCGTTCCTCCATGCTCGCGGTGAAGCCGTAGTCGAGCAGTTCGGTGAAGCTGTTCTGCAATCGCTGGGTGACGATGTCACCCATTTTCTCGGCGTAGAAACGCTTGTTCTCGAGGCGTACGTACCCACGATCCTGAATGGTTGAAATAATCGAGGCGTAGGTGGACGGGCGGCCAATGCCGCGCTTTTCAAGCTCTCGCACCAGGCTGGCTTCGCCGTAGCGCGGCGCGGGCTTGGTGAAGTGCTGCGCCGGGTCCAGGGCGACCAGCTTCAGCGTGTCCGACTTCTGGATATCGGGAAGCACTTCGTCCTCTCCCTTGCGTCCGGCAGCCCCCTGCACACGGGTGTAGCCATCAAAGCGAATGATGCGGCCCTTGGCCGACAGCTCGTAGTCGCCTGCGGTGACCGTGATGGTCGTCGCGGTGTATTCAGCGGGCGTCATCTGGCCTGCGACAAACTGTCGCCAGATCATTTCATACAGGCGCTCGGCGTCGCGTTCCATGCCCTGCAGACCCGACTGCAGCAGGTTGACGTCCGAAGGGCGAATCGCCTCGTGGGCCTCCTGGGCGCCCTCCTTGCTGCTGTAACGGTTGGGCGTGGCGGGCAGGTAGGCGGGTGGAAACTCCGCCGCGATGTAGTCGCGACAGGCCTGTACCGCGTCTTCACTGAGGTTGGTGGAATCGGTGCGCATATAGGTGATGTAGCCTGCCTCGTAGAGGCGCTGTGCCATCATCATCGTTTTCTTCACGGAAAACCCAAGGCGCGTACTGGCCGCCTGCTGCAGCGTGGAGGTGATGAAAGGCGCCGGCGCTTTCGACCGGGTGGGCTTGTCCTCTCGGTCACTGACCACATAGGGCAACTTTTCGAGCGCTTCCGTCGCCGCCCGCGCTGCCTCCTCGCTGGTCGGACGGAAGGCCGCGCCGGCCTGCTTGCGCACCTGAAAGCGCACCGCGTCGGCATCAGCCGGCTGCAGGTCGGCGTGAATCTCCCAGTACTCCTCGGGCACGAAGGCACGGATCTCGCGTTCACGCTCGACGATCAGGCGTACCGCAACGGATTGTACCCGGCCCGCCGAAAGACCACGGGCCACCTTGGCCCACAGCAGGGGCGAAACCATATAGCCGACAACCCGGTCGAGGAAGCGCCGCGCCTGCTGGGCGTTGACCCGGTTCTGGTCCAGATGTGCAGGATGCTTGAATGCCTCGCCAATAGCCTTCTTGGTAATCTCGTTAAACACCACGCGTTGATAGCGTGAATCATCCCCCCCAATCGCTTCACGCAGGTGCCAGGCGATGGCCTCCCCTTCCCTGTCAAGGTCGGTCGCGAGGTAAATGGCATCGCTGCTGGCGGCCAGCTTGCGCAGTTCGGCCACGACCTTTTCCTTCCCCGGCAGGATCTGGTAGTCCGCCTGCCAGCCATGTTCGGGATCAATGCCCATTCGGCGCACTAACTGCTCACGCGACTTGGCCTTGCGGTGCTGGGCCTTCTCCTCGGGTGACATCTTGCGGGTAATGGCCGCCTGGGCGGCGCGCTCCTTGGCATCCACCGGGGTGGCGCTGCCCGCTGTCGGCAGGTCCCTGATGTGTCCGATACTGGATTTGACGATAAAATCCGGGCCCAGATACTTGTTGATCGTTTTCGCCTTGGCGGGCGATTCGACAATAACCAGTGATTTACCCATAGACTCCCGCGTGATCTCGCTTGGTGTGGGTCAGCGGACGCCTGCATTCACCTGCCGGCGCCCGTCAAAAAAGTCGCATATATAAAGACCCTGTCCCTCCGGGTCAAGGAATCTGTTGCGCCCAGTCCTTCAGAACAGCTGCTATCTGCTCTACGGTAGCCGCATCGCCGGCTTCTTGCCAGTACAGCCCACAGCTGTCCTCATGCACGCTCGCCGCAAGGATGCTGTCAGGCGCCGCGAGCAGCGCAGCAGGAACCGGTTCATGTTTCGCCCCGACGGCCTGCCACCCGCCAGCGCGCAACTGCCAGACACAGCGCCGGCGCCCCTTGCCGCTGGAAGGCGGCAGCCGCAGCCCGTAATAAATGACGTCGGATGCCTGGCTCTGCTGTGGTAACGCTGGCCCGGGCTGCTCGCGAAACTCGACAAAAAGCCCGTTGAGTGCAGCGGTCTCCCGCAGGGTGACCTGCAGGCGCTGTCGCTTGCTGGGGAGGAAATGCGTAAGCGGCGCGATGGCCACCAGCAAGGCGAAGGCGATCAGCAAGTAATTCAAGGCAGGTCCTGACTCAAGTCAACGATCGGGGGCAAAGTCGCACCTCGTGCTGCTGGAGGCGCTTGTCCGGCGCGCATTGTATGCTATAACAGGCGATGAATTCTGTTTACGATGACGGGGGGCCTATGTCCAACTACAAGAAACTGATTATTGCCGTGGACCTGAGTGAAGATTCCGCGGACGTGGCCCAGCGCGCACGCGGCGTCGCACAGGGTAGCGGTGCCGAGCTGCATCTCATACACGTCATTGAGCCTCTGAGCTTTGCCTATGGCGGCGACATCCCCATGGATTTTTCCGGTATCCAGGACGAAATCCATCAACAGGCCGCGCAGCAACTGGCGCGTTTCGGGGAGCAGTACGGAATTGCCGCCGACCGCCAGCACATCGTACTCGGCCGCCCGGAAGTGGAAATCCACAGCAAGGCAGAGGAAATCGGCGCCGACCTCATCGTAGTGGGCAGTCACGGCCGTTACGGTCTGGCATTACTCATGGGCTCTACTGCCAACGGCGTCCTGCATGGCGCGTCCTGTGATGTGCTCGCCGTCAGAGTCGGCAACCGGTCCTGAGCCCTGCTGCGCCGCGGCTCGCGGCGCGTTACACCTGCCCGCCGTCATCGCCATCGATGAAATCCAGTAGTTGCTGGGGCGAAAACGGCCAGTTCAGCTCGCGCCCGTCCTGCCGGTACAGCACCGGGATGCGGGTTGCGTAGCGCACAAACAGCTGCTCATCCTCGCTGATATCCACGGCATCGTAGTGGCTGATCAGCGCCTCCTGCACAGCCAGATCCAGTAAGGCAGCCGCCTGTTCGCACAAGTGACAGGCAGACGTCCCGTAGAGTGTGAGTGGACTTTGACAAAGCTCTGGCACCTGCAGTCTCCCTGTTGTTTAATGCGGCTCGCCTGCTGCACACCTCACCCAAACGCAGGATTGCGGCCGCAGGCAGTCGGAGGTTATGATTCTTCAGTACAGCATAATGAACCGCACCATTGCGAAGCCAGGGAGTACCTGACGTGGCACTGTTTTCCCAACCCACCGCCCGCGCGCTGGCCATACTCGATCTGCTGATGGCGAACCCGCAACAGGCCTTTGGTTTGACGGAAATGACGCGTCGCCTGAACCTCAACAAGGCCACCTGTCACGCCATCCTGACCACCATGGCCAATTACGGCTTCCTGGTCCAACACCCCAAAACCAAGGCGTATCGCCTCGGCCCTTCCATTATAGCTGCAGGTAACGCCGCATTCGCGCAGTTTCCCGTGCTGGAATACGCGAGGCCGGAACTGGAGGGCCTCAACAGCGACCTGAACCTCGGCTTTGCCGTCACCGCACGTTCGAAGCTCCATCAGGTCCTGCTGGCGCTGTATGGCAACGCCACCCCGCTGATGGACTCCTTCCAGCTGGGGCTGCGCCTGCCCAACGCTGCGCCTGTTGCGGCGTGTTTTACCGCCTTCTCCCCAGCGAAGCAGCTCGAAGCCTGGCTGACCCGGGCACACGAGTCACGGGGCGGGTACAACGAGCGCCTGGACCAAAAGCTGCGGGTGTCGGTGATTGCTATTCGGGCCCGGGGTTATGAGGTCACGCTGAAAACCCGTGCGGAGGAAGAACTGACCCGGGAGCTGACCCGCATTCACCAGTCCTGGAGCCTGCAGGAGCTGGAAGAGGCCACCAACAAGTACCAGCAGGGCATCTGTGTCGAGCATTACCACCTCGACCGTATCGACCCCAAGGCCCGCTACGAGGTCAGCACCATTGCGGTGCCGGTGTTTGTTTACCGGCAGGTGCCGGTCATGTGTTTTGTGGCCGGTTCGATGGATTCACCCATTACCGGCGCCCAGATCGAGGATATCGCCCAGCGCATGAAGCAGTCGGCTGACCGTGTAACCCGGCTCGCCAGCGGCCATGAGCCCGGCGCAAATCCCTGACACCTTGAGCGATCGTCCCGAATACACGGCGCGCAAGGCCTTTTTCGACCGCGTTCTCACCGTCTACGGCCGCAAGCCCGTGCTTGAAGCCCTGCGCACGCCGGGGCTGTCATTGCATGCACTGCATGTCGCCGACAGCAACCGGGAGGACGGGGTGATGGCAGAGATTCTGCGCGATGCGGCGCGACGCGGCCTCGCGGTGCAGCGTCACAACCGGGCAGAACTCGCCAGAATATCGCGCAACGGGCGCCAGGATCAGGGCATCGCACTGGATATCCGGTGCCCCGCCTTTGCCCGCGTAGATGACTACCTGGCAGGTCCGGACCTCGCGAACCAGCGCCTGCTCGCACTCGACGGCATCACCAACCCGCAGAATCTGGGGATGATTGTCCGTTCCGCCGCCGCCGGAAACATCGATGGGATCGTGCTGGCGAGACGCGGCAACGCCGCGCTGGGCCCACTGGTCATCAAGGCCAGCGCCGGCACGCTATACCGCGCCCCCATCCTGTTTTGCGAATCGTTACCCACTGCGCTGGAAGCCTGCAAGGCCCGGAATTTCAAGGTGTGCTCGCTGCGTGCGGACGCCCGTCAGAGCCTGTTCGACTACCGGCCTTCAGGCAACTGTGTGTACATCCTGGGCAACGAAACCGAGGGCGTCTCCGAGGCGAGCGAGCGCCTGGCGGACGAGGCCCTGTGCATCCCCATGCGCAACGGCGTTGAATCCCTCAACGTTGCCGTGACGGCGAGCCTCATCGCCTTCTGCGGCAGCCTCGGGCGCTAGCGCCGGAATCCCGTGCGCGGACTTACTTGGAGAGGAACGCCATCGCCTGCTCCAGCCCCTGGAGGGTGAGCGGGTACATGTGACCCTCCAGCAACTTGTGGGTCATCGCCGTAGACTGGGTGTACTCCCACTCGTCACGCGGCACCGGATTGATCCAGGCCACTTTTTCGTAGGTCTGCTTGAGTCGCCGCATCCACACCTCGCCCGACTCCTCGTTCCAGTGCTCTACCGAGCCACCGGGCTGTGCAATCTCGTAGGGCGACATGGCGGCGTCGCCGACAAAAATCACTTTGTAGTCGTGGCTGTACTTGTGCATGACGTCCAGCAGCGACACGCGCTCGTTTTGCCGGCGCACGTTGTTACGCCACACACTTTCGTAAATGAAGTTGTGAAAGTAGAAGTATTCCATGTGCTTGAATTCACTGCGCGCGGCCGAAAACAGCTCCTCACAGACACGCACATGCGGATCCATCGATCCCCCGACATCGAAAAACAGCAGCACTTTCACGGCGTTGTGCCGCTCGGGCACCATCTTGATATCCAGAAGGCCTGCATTACGCGCCGTCGAGCGAATGGTATCGTCGAGATCCAATTCATCGGCTGCACCGGTTCGCGCAAATTTGCGCAAGCGGCGCATCGCGACCTTGATATTCCGCGTGCCCAGTTCAACACTGTCGTCGAGATTGCGGAACTCGCGCTTGTCCCAGACCTTGACGGCCTTGCGATTACCGCCGTTCGGGCCCACGCGGATACCCTCGGGATGATAACCCTGCTGACCGAAAGGCGAAGTGCCGCCGGTACCGATCCATTTGTTGCCACCCTGGTGCCGTTTCTTCTGCTCCTCCAGGCGCTTCTTGAATTCCTCGATCAGCTTTTCCAGTCCGCCCAGGGATTCGATTTTCGCGCGGTCCTCCTCGGACAGCTGCTTCATGAACTCGGCGCGTAGCCAGTCGTCGGGGATGATCGCCTCGATGACGTCATCCAGGCCCTCCAGATCCTTGAAGTGTGCGCCGAAGGCCCTGTCAAAGCGGTCAAAGTACTTCTCATCCTTCACCAGGCAGGTGCGGCTGAAGTAGTAAAAGTCATCGATCGACGCGAAAACCACGTGCTGCCGGATGCCGCTAAGCAGATCCAGCAGTTCTCGCGTGGTCACCGGCACCCCGGCATCCCGCAGACCATGAAAAAAGTTGACCAGCATGTGTCAGCGCGTCTCGCGACGGTGCATGAAGGCCAGGCGCTCCAGCAAGTGCACATCCTGCTCGTTTTTCAGCAGTGCGCCGTAGAGGGGGGGAATCGCCTTGCTGGCATCGCGGTTCTTCAAAACCTCATCAGGGATGTCGTCCGCGAGGATAAGCTTCAACCAATCGATCAGCTCGGAGGTCGATGGCTTTTTCTTCAAGCCGGGAATGGAGCGCAGATCGAAGAACACCTCCATCGCCTCCTGCACCAGTTCCTGGGCTATGCCCGGGTGATGCACGTCGATGATCGCGCGCATGGTGTCTCGGTCAGGGAAGTTGATGAAGTGGAAGAAGCAGCGGCGCAGGAACGCATCCGGCAGTTCCTTCTCGTTGTTGCTGGTGATGATGATGATGGGGCGGTGGCGGGCACGCACGGTCTCGCCGGTTTCGTAGACGAAAAACTCCATGCGATCCAGTTCAACCAGCAGGTCGTTGGGGAACTCGATGTCCGCCTTGTCGATCTCATCGATCAACAGCACGACCTGCTCCTCAGCCTCGAAGGCCTCCCACAGTTTGCCCTTCTTGATGTAGTTGCCGATGTCGTGCACCTTCTCGTTGCCGAGCTGGGAGTCCCGCAGGCGCGAGACCGCATCGTACTCATACAGGCCCTGCTGGGCCTTGGTGGTGGATTTGATATGCCACTGGATCAGCCGCTTGCCCAGACCGAGCGCCACCTCCTCCGCAAGCATGGTTTTCCCCGTGCCCGGCTCACCCTTGATCAACAAAGGGCGCGCCAGGGTCACCGCCGCGTTAACAGCCATGCGCAGATCGTCGGTCGCGACGTAGCGCTCGGTTCCCTCAAATTTCATCATCTGTTCAATACCCGTAAAAAAACAAAGCCGCCAAGGGTAGCGAGCGCCGCGCGCCTAATCAAGGGGATTTCCCTTTCCCTTCATCTTCATCCGCTGTGGCGCTCAGCCCGGCCACGACGGTCTCATCCGCGGCGCCACGTGAGGCATCAAAACGACGCTGCCAGATGGCTAGCTTGCGCTTGCGACGACGCCGGTAAACCCACAGAGCGACTGCAACTGCCAGCAACAACAGAACCGCCAGCGTCAGTGCCGGGCGCTGTAAATCCTGTTCCGGCACCATTGGCGGGCGGGTGCTGATGGCCGGTGCTGCCTCCTCGGCAATCACCTCAATATAGAGCGGGAGTTCCCGTTGCAGGGTCTCACCGCGCAGCTGCACCAACAGCTGGTAACGCCCACCGCGTTCAAAGGCCGGGATGCTGACGCGATATTCCCCGGTCGCAGGAACCGGGTAGCGCCCGGTTACGTCGATCAGCTCGCTGTAAGCCTCCGGGCCGGTGATCTGTACCGACAGTGTGAACAGCTGCAGCAGGTCGGGCCGGGCGATGACGCCATCGCCGTCGCGCAGGCGGATGCCCAGCTCTGTAACGCGCCCCGCGGGAAGACTGTTGGGCAGTGGGTCGACTTCCAGCTTGAGATCCGAGATCACCGATACCCGGCTCCGGGCACCATCCGGCGCGACCAGTGTCCAGGCACCACGCTCCGGGGCGGTCACCGTGACGAGGGCAAACTGGCTGCTTTGAAACCAATCGACTCCGTCGGCATTCTGCGCCGGACGATACACGCTGCCGCCCGGGCTGGTCAGGGTCACCTCCGCACCGGGTTCCTGCAGGAACACCAGGGCGGTAAACTCGTCCACTGTGTCATCGATCAGGAAGATATTGCCGACAATCGGCACCCGCGCCGTGGGCGCCACCATCTCCAGCGACTGCACAAAGATTTCTGTCAGTTGCGCCGCTGTACGCGCCTTCTCTGCAATCCCCGTGGTGCTGTTGGCCAGTGCGCGTAAAAAGGTCCAGTCGGCCTCCTCCGACAGCGCGATGGTGTGCACGGGTATGCCCGTCGCACCTAGCTTGGGCGCCGTCGCAGCGAGGAGGTCACGCGCTGCAGCGGCATTTGCCATCGGCGACGGTGACAGATCGACCTTGCCGTCGGTCAACAGCACGACGCTGGTGCGGTAGGTGGGATCCATACTGCCGATGTCGTAGGTCGCCGCAGCCAGCGCCGCGGGGATATTGGTGCGCTGCCCTGAGTTGTCAATGCGCGCCACAGCCTCGAGTGCGCGCTCCCGCCACCGGGCATCGACCACCTGGTGGGGAACAATCTGCTGTACGTCTTCACCGAATATCCAGACGCCGGCGCGGGCGCCATCGGGCAGGAGGCGAACGATCAGCTCAAGTGCGGGACCGCGCAGGTTGTCGGGATCGGACTCTTTCATGCTCCCCGAAATATCGATCAGCAGGCGCAGGTCCGGCTGTGGCCCGATGGGGGGTTGCGCGTGGAGCGCAGTCGGTGTGCCAAGCAGTACGGCAAGAAACAGGAAAATACGCGGGAATAATGCTTTGCTTCCAAACTGAACGGACATAACAGCTCCTCCGGATCATTGATCGCCAGGTGCATGCCGTGCGCGGCGCAACACGGTTATTCTCAGTAGCAGGGTGACTACCAGCGCGAGCCCCAACGCGGCGACCAGCGGGCGCACTGCGTGGGCGGCGGCCTCGGGGCCCGCTGTCAGCAGCTGGAACGCAGCCACGATAAGCGCGGGGGCAAACGTATCCACCCCCTCATAGGGATAGGCCGGCGTCATCAGCAGCGCGGCACCTGCCAGTAGCAGCAGCCAGCGCCAGGCCGGTGACCAGACCCGCCGTAGCCACCAGAACATCGCGACCAGCGCCAGCAGGGCCGTCCCCAGGTAAACCAGGGTGGCGATAAGGTAGTCCGGCTGTTCCGTCATCGCGTGCCCTCCTCTACCCAGTGCACAATCTGCTCTTCGTAGCTGTCCGGGTGCACATGCAGCTCCGAGACTACACGCCCGCGCACGGAAATGCCCGCCCTGTGCACCGTGGCAGCATCGCCGGAAAGCAGCGGGTGCCAGGGATGCAGTGGCTCCCCACGCGCGCGCAGGCGGTAGGCACAGGTGGCAGGCAACCAGCTCAGCGCGTCCGCGATATTGGCCGGACCCAGTGTAATACAGTCCGCCACCAGACTGCTGCGATGCCGGTAATCTCGACAGCGACAGGTCTCGGTATCGAGAAACCGGCAGCTCACCCGGGTGTAGAACACCTCACCGCTGTCGGCATCCTCCAGTTTGTGCAGGCAACAGCGGGCGCAGCCATCGCAGAGCGCCTCCCATTGCGCCGCATTGAGGGATTCCAGCGGCTGCTCCCACCACTCAGTCACGGGCGCTCTCCCGCTGTGTGTACACTGCGTCCGCAGGGGGCATTTGCAGGAAAAACCCCTGCGACTCAATACTGGCCAGGACGTCGGCCGCGTTCACGCGAGCCAGCTTGCGCGTTGGCGAGATCGCCAGTACCAGTACAGGCTGCGGTTCGCCGAAGCGCGCGAGCAGCGTCTCGGGCACGCGCGCACAGCCCTCTGCCTTGTCCACGTAAAGGTACATTTCAGGCTTCAGCGGGCTGCGGAACACCTGGCAGATACGCGTCACGACACCCTCTCCCGCAACCGTTGGCGCAGGGGCACGATCACCCGCTCGTGACGCCAGCCGGACCAGCTCGGTGGGTCCTCCAGCGCCTCTCCCCGATGCTGCCGCAACAGGACTTCGTAGTCGCGGGCGGCAAGCAATGCCTCGGGCACCGTGCCGAGTTCGGCAGCGATCTCCCTGGACCACTGTTTCAACGCCTGCAGGGACTTGCGCCCGGCGGGATCCAGCGGCTGCGGCAGACGCTGCGGCAGCGCCTCTTCCGGGAGTTCACGCTGCGCAGCCAGCAGCTGCAGCAGCGCCGCACCATCACGGCGCAGTGAACCCGGGCTCAGCAGGCCGAGTTTTTCCAGCGATGTGTGTGATTGCGGATCTTTCTCCGCAAGTCCGAGACAGGCGGCATCGTCTATAATCCAGCCGCGCGGCTTGTCCCGCTGGCGGGCTGTTGCATCGCGCCAGGCGCACAGTGCATACAGGCGCCCTGTCGCGCGCCGGTCCAGCTTCCAGGCTGACTTGATCCTGGATACACCATGATCACCGGGCGCGCGGTAGGCCGCGAGCGCATCCTCGCCATCCGCAAGCACCCACTCGAACTTGCCCTGCGCCTCACAATCCGCCGCCAGCCGACGCCACAGCGGCAACAAATGGGCTACATCCTGTGCAGCGTACTCACACTGCGCTGCAGTGAGCGGGCGCTGCAGCCAGTCTGAGCGGGTCTCTTCCTTGGGCACATCCACGCCCTCACAGGCCAGCACCAGCGCGCGGTAGCCCATACCAAAACCCAGATTCAGCAACCCCGCGGCGCGCTGGGTGTCGAACAGAGGCTCGGGCAGCACGCCCAACCAGCGATCAAACACTTCCAGGTCTTCGCTCGGGGAATGCAGTACCTTGACGGTCTCCGCGGCTTGCAGCAGTTCCCTCAGAGGTTGCAGGTCGCTCACCTGCAGGGGGTCTACCAGCCAGGCTTCCTCGCCAAAACACAGTTGCACCAGCGCCACCTGCGGGTAGAAGGTGCTGCGGCGCATGAATTCGGTATCAACCGCAACCGCGGGTGCACCGCTGAAGCGTTGCAGCAAGGTCCGCAACGCATGATCAGATTCAATCAACTGCCACTGCATTCAGCCGTCTCCACTCATCTGGCGTCGGCCACTGAACGCGTGTGCCAGCGTATTGCCATCAACGTATTCCAACTCACCGCCGAGCGGCACGCCGTGCGCAATACGTGAAACCCGAATGCCCCGGGGCAACAACATATCCGATAGATAGTAGGCGGTTGCTTCACCCTCCACCGTGGGGTTGGTGGCCAGAATAACCTCGGTGATGCCTTCATCAACCACCCGCTGCTGGAACCTGTCTAGCCCGATCTCAGCAGGGCCTATGCCGTCGATGGGTGACAGATGACCCATCAGCACAAAATACAGGCCGCGATAACTACCGCTCTGTTCTACAGCGAGCACGTCAGCCGGGGTTTCCAGTACGCATATGGTCTGCCGGTCGCGGCGTGGATCGCTGCAGATTTCGCAGACATCGTGCTCACTGAAGTTCCTGCACAGGGTACAGTGATCAATGCGGTCCATCGCGACACGCAGTGCTTCGGCCAGTGCCAGTGCGCCGGCGCGGTCGCGCTCCAGCAGGTGCATAGACATGCGCTGGGCAGACTTCGGACCAACGCCGGGCAGGCAACGCAGGGCATCGATCAACTGCGCCAGGACGGGGCTGAACTTCATGGCGCGCTCAAAACGGCAACTTGAAACCGGGCGGCAGGTTGAGCCCGGCGGCCAGACCGGCCATGGACTCCCGGTTCTGCTCTTCCACCCGACGCACGGCATCGTTGACCGCCGCGGCGAGCAGGTCCTCCAGTACCTCGCGCGATTCGCTGAGAACGCTGTCGTCAATACGCACGCGCTTGACATCATGGCGACCGTTCATCGTCACCCGAACAAGGCCCGCGGCCGCCTCGCCGGTCACCTCTTTCTGTGCCAGTTCTTCCTGCGCCTTCTGCATGTCGGCCTGCATTTTCTGGGCCTGTTGCATCAGGTCGGTAATGCCTTTCATGTCGTGTCCTCAGGGTTCCAGGGGCGTAATAGAGGTGCGATCCAGTTCGCCATCAAAGCGCTGAATCAGCCGTTGCACACGCGCATCAGACTCGATCGCCACCTCAGCCGCCCGTTGCCGTTCCTGCTTGTGCCGCGCCGTGCGCATTGCCGGCGTTTCCGAGGCGGGCCGCCCTGGCTCTATGGACACTGACACCGGTGTATCGAAGTAGTTCTGCAATGCGAGGCGAATACGCTCTGCGTGTCCCGGGTTGAACAGCCCCATCTGGTTGTCGTCGAGTACGAAACGGAAGTCGTTGCCCTGCTGCGACTCAAGAGCGCAGTGTGAAGCGATGCTCAAGACCATGCCAGCGAGACCCAGCCGATCCAGCAAGTCCGGCCAGTCGGCACAGGCGGTCAGGGCCGGTGGACTGGCGCGGTCGAGTTGCAGCCGCGCACCGGCGGTAGCCTTGGCCGGCTCCGCAGCGGGCACCGATACCAAGGCTGGGGACTCAGCCGCCGCAGGAGGCTCAGCCGCTGCAGGCGATTCGATAACCGCCATCGCAGCCTCCTCAGCAGGTGCGGCAGACTGCCGCGCGGCAGCGCTGCCGTGTTTTGATGGCGCTGGACCGGCCGTGCCGGATGCACCGTCTGCGGATGGAATCAGGCTGCCATCATCGGGCAGAACCAGTGGGCGGAAGGCGAGCATACGCAACACGGTCATTTCAAACCCACTGCGAGGATCAGCGGCATGCGGGAGATCGCGCTTGCCGTTCAGGGCCATCTGGTAAAACAACTGCGCGTCTTCCGCCGTCAGCGACAGGGCCAGACGCGCCACGCGCTCGCTGTCTCCACGGCTATTGTCAGTGTGGTCGGGCAGCATCTGCACCACCGCAACACGGTGCAGGAGTGACAGCAATTCATCGAGACCGGACTCAAAGTCCGGCGCGTGCTCCGCCATATGCGCCACCGCGGCCAGCGCGGCTGCAGCATCTCCCGCCGCTACCGCCTCCAGCACGGCATAGACAAAGGTCATGTCCACGGTGCCCAACATGCTGCGCACGCCCGCCTCGGTGATCGCCCCCGCGCCAAAGGCAATCGCCTGGTCTGTGAGGCTTAAGGCGTCGCGCATACTCCCGTCTGCCGACCGCCCAAGCAGCCACAGTGCGGGCTCCTCGTAGCGAATCATCTCGGCATCAAGCACCGCGGCCAAATGGGCTGCAATCTGCTCTGGAACCATGTTTTTCAGGTTGAATTGCAGACAGCGCGAAAGCACAGTAGCCGGCAGTTTCTGCGGGTCTGTGGTGGCGAGCAGGAACTTGACGTGAGGCGGCGGTTCTTCGAGCGTTTTCAGCAAGGCGTTGAAACTGCTGTTGGACAGCATGTGCACTTCGTCAATCAGGTAGACCTTGTAGCGCGATCGTGTGGGGGCATACTGCACGTTTTCCAGCAGGTCGCGCGTGTCTTCCACCTTGGTACGCGAGGCGGCATCCACTTCCAGCAGATCGACACTGCGCCCCTCGGCAATTTCCAGGCAAGAGCTACACGACCCGCAGGGTTCAGAGCTGACCCCTGCTTCGCAGTTGAGGCTTTTCGCGAGTATCCGTGCGATTGTGGTTTTGCCGACGCCGCGGGTGCCAGTGAACAGGTAGGCGTGATGGAGCCTGTCGTGATCCAGCGCGTTTATCAGCGCCTGTAATACATGCTCCTGGCCCACCATTTCGCTGAACCGACGGGGCCGCCACTTGCGTGCGAGTACCTGATACGACATGTCAAACTGGCCTTGCCGAAAAGCGCAAAGGATACACCACCCCCGGTGACGGGGCACAGGCAATTCGGGAAAGAGGCAACCCGGGCAGCCACACCCCGGCACACGCATCAGTAACTACCGTTGCTCCCTTCCGGGCCTGGCGGGGTTCGCTACCTGGCGTTGCGAGGGGACCACCCGGGTCGCCGGGCGGCATTCTCCCTGAATCCCCGGCTGGCTGCAACCGGCGCGTTACGCGGGGCGCTACCCGCCAACGCCAAGCGGCTGCCGCATCACTTGTGATGTTGGTGCTTCCCCTGGGATGTTAAATCCTCTAACATTACATGTTAAAGCTATTAACATACAGGCGTTCGCATGCCCCAACCCGCTCGCTCTCGTTACTCCACCTTGGTGCTCAGTTGTGCCGCCGCCCTGTTGCTGACTACTGCACTGACCGCAGGGATTACGCTGCGCGCGGGCTCGGCAGGGCAGCCTGCGCCTGCCCCCCTCCCGGTCACCGTGCTGCCCTTTATCGAGGAACAGAGCTATCGCGAGACGTTGCGGCTCTCGGGCCTGGTGCAGGCGAAGGCCAGGGCACAGCTCGCGTTTGAAATCCCCGGCCTGCTTCTGGCGCTTGAGGCCGAGGAAGGCCTCCCGGTCACCGCCGGGCAAGTCCTCGGGCAACTGGATACACGCCAGCTACAAGCGCAACGGGATGTCGCCGCAGCTGACCTGGCCAGTATCGATGCAGAGCTGCGACTGGCCCGCCTGCGCCTCGAGCGCAGTGCACGACTGCGGGAGACCGGTGCGGTGTCAGCACAGGAGTTTGACGAAACGCGGTTGACCGCGGAGGCGCTGGCCAGCCGCCATTCTGCCCTGCTTGCGCGGCTGGAAACCCTCGACATCAATCTGGAAAAGTCTGCCCTGCGCGCACCCTATGACGGTGTTGTGGCAGCGCGCCACCTGGATCCTGGCACCGTGCTGCAGGCTGGAGAACCGGTTCTGCAGCTCGTCTCAGTTGACAGCCTGGAAGCCCGCATCGGCATCCCCGCGAGCCACCTTGATGAACTCGAGCCCGGACAACGCTACCTCCTGAATCTGCGCAGCGGAGACATCAGTGCCACACTGCGGGCTCTGCGCCGTGACCTCGACACCCGCACACACACGGCCCTGGCGGTGTTTGACCTGCCACCGACCGCGACAGTGCTGGATGGCGAAACCGTCAGCCTGAGCCTGCAGCGCACCGTGCGGGCACGCGGCGGCTGGGTGCCCATCAGCGCACTGCTCGAGGGCGAACGGGGTGCCTGGACGGTGCTGCGGATCAGTGAGCGGCAGGACGGGGCCCAGGTTGCGCTGCGGGAAGCAGTCGAAGTGCTGTCCGTCGACGACAACAGGGCTTTTGTGCGAGGCAGCCTGCTGGACGGCCAGCCTGTGGTCGCCGATGGCGTACATCGCATTGCCGCAGGCACCGCGGTACAGGCACAGGAGCGCTGAACATGCTGGCGCGCCTGCTCTACAACAACACACGCTATTTTACCCTGCTGGTGCTGGTCATTCTTGCCGTCGGGATCGCCAGTTTGCGCTCCATCGCTCGCCAGGAAGACCCGACCATCACCAACTTTGTCGCCCACGTGACAACCTTTTATCCGGGTGCCGACCCCGCCCGCGTCGAGGCGATCATTACGCGGCCGCTGGAGGATGCGCTGCGCCAGATCGCGGAGATCGACGAGCTCAACTCAAGCTCGGCGACCGGGGTCTCCAGTCTCACCGTCTCCCTGGTGGAAAGTCTGTCCGATACCGACATAGAGCGCAGCTGGTCGGAAATTCGGGATGCACTGGCGGATGCTGCAGCGCAGTTTCCCCCGGGCGCGAGCGCACCGTTGTTTGATGACGACCGGCTCAAGTCCTACACCATGCTGGTGGCTCTGCGGGCTGCAACGGCGAATACCGCGCCACTTTCATTGATACACCGTGTCGCGCTGGATTTTGCCGACGCGGCCCGCAATTTCAACGGCACCGAGCGGGTTGACCTCTTCGGTGAGCCCCGCGAGGAAATTCGGGTGGCGATCGATGAGGTGGCGCTGGCGAGTACCGGCCTGAGCGCGGCGGATGTTGCCGCCGCCCTGCGCGGCGCCGACCCGCGGATAGCCGCGGGTCGCAGTACCGGACATGGCAACGATTTCCTCATTGAAGTCGATGGCACGTTTGACGGCACCGCGCAAATACGTGACGTGCTGCTGCGGATAACGGCGGATGGCGGCACGATCCGCGTCGGCGATATCGCGGAGGTGTATCGCGCACACGCCACCCCGCCAGATTCCCGGGTACTGGTCGAGGGCACCGAGGGCATTCTGATTGGCGTCGCCATGAAAGATGGATTGCAGGTGGACCGCTGGGCAGCGGATTTTACCGCGTTCCTTGATAACTACAGAGCCCTGGCGCCGCAGGGCGTCAGCATCGACATCAGCTACGACCAGAGCGTGTACACCGACGAGCGCCTGCGCAGCGTGGTGGGCGACCTGGCGCTTGGCGTGACGCTGGTGCTGCTCGTGCTGCTGTTCACTATGGGCTGGCGCGCCGCGGTGGTGGTCGCATGCATCCTGCCCCTGTGCACACTGTTTTCGATCACAGTGCTTTATCACTCGGGAATTGCCATCCACCAGATGTCCGTCACCGGCCTGGTTGTTGCGCTGGGCCTGCTGGTCGATGGTTCAATCGTGATGACCGATGAGATCCGCAAGCGTCTGGTGGACCACGGCGACAGCCCACTCTCATCCATCACCGGGGCCGTATCCCGCCTGCGCATTCCCCTGCTCTCCTCCACTGTGACTACGGTGCTGGCATTTACCCCGATGGTGATCTTGCCGGGACCTGCGGGGGACTTCATGGGTTCGATTGCCATCGCCGTGGTCATAATGCTGACCGGTTCCCTGCTGCTGGCACTGATTGTCACTCCGGTGCTCGCCGCATGGCTGTTGCCCAGGGGACTCGCGCGCAGCGGCCATTGGTGGGAGATGGGTATTGACAGCGGTACGCCCGGCGCACTGCTGGTGCGTGCATTGGACTGGTCGCTGCAGAATCCGGCCAGCTCGGTGGCCCTGGCGCTGGTGTTGCCAGTCACGGGTTTTCTCACCTTCCCCACGCTCACCGCACAGTTCTTCCCCGGCACCGACCGGGACCAGATGTACCTGCAGGTCAAGCTGCCCGATGGGCGATCCATTGACGACACCACCGCCCTGGTCCAGCGGCTCGACCAGAACCTGCGCCGGGAGCCGCTGGTGCGGCGGGTGGACTGGACCATTGGCGAGAGCGCACCGCCGTTCTACTACAACATGTTCCGAACCCGCGAAGCGATGCCCAGCTGGGCGGAGGCACTGGTACTGACAACCGATGCCCGCGCGACCGATGACCTCATCCGCCGACTGCAGCGCGCTGTTGATCGGGACTACCCGGAGGCCCGCATCATCGTCCGTGGCATCGACCAGGGACCGCCCGTGATGGCGCCGCTGGAAGTTGAGGTCTATGGCGATAATCTTGATGTGCTGCGCGAACTCGGCGAGGCGTTCCGGTTGCGCATGGAGCAACTCCCGGATGTCACCCACACCAATACCAGCCTCGCTGCCGGGGCACCAAAGTGGGTGTTCCACGGCGACACCATGCGCATGGAGATGGCGGGCGTCAGCCAGCGCGATGTCGCGACCGCCCTGGAAGCGGCACTGCAGGGCATCAGCGGCGGCGAAGTGCTCGAGGGAACAGAACGGCTGCCGGTCGTCGCCCGGCTGGACGAAGCGCGCTGGCACAGCCCCGGAGATGTCGGCAGCCTGCACCTGCCTTTGCGCGGCGGTGCCGGCGACAACGGCCTGCCCGGCGTGACCCTGCACAGCCTGGGGAGCTTCTCGCTGGAGCCTGCCCGCAGCCCCATCAGTCGCAAACAGGGTGAACGCACCAATACGGTACAGGCTTACCTGACCCGCGGCGTACTGCCCGAGGAGGCACTTGAGCAGCTGCGCACGGACCTGTTGGCCAACCCGATTGCCATGCCCGAAGGCTATCGCTATGGCTTTGGTGGCGACAGTGACGAACGCGCCGGTGTGGTCAATGAGATCATGGCACCGATGGGGATGATTGTCGCACTGCTGATCGCCACCATCGTCCTGACCTTCAATTCCTGGCGACTGTCCGCTGTCGCGGGGGTCGTCTGCGTCTGCTCCATCGGGCTCAGCCTGCTGTCGCTGGCGATTTTCCAGTATCCCTTCGGCATTCAGGCTCTGATCGGCGTTATTGGATCGATCGGGGTATCGATCAACGCCGCGATTATCATTATGACGGCGCTGCAGGAAGACAGTGGCGCCATGAGCGGTGGCCGCTATGCCGTGCGACGCGTCGTCATGGATTCCAGTCGGCACATCACCTCGACCACAGTCACGACCTTCGGCGGCTTCCTGCCGCTGATCCTGGAGGGCAGCCAGTTCTGGCCGCCCTTCGCCATGTCCATCGCCGGGGGTGTTCTGCTGTCCACAGTGGTATCGTTCTTCCTGGTGCCACAATTGTTCGTGCTACTCAAACACGGAAAGGCCCACACAGAAGCGCAATCCACGCCCTCGACGCCGAAGGATGTGATCTCATGAACAGCCGGGCAACCGCCTATCACCATGGCGACCTGCGCAACGCCCTGATTCTCGCCGCCGCCGAGCTGATCGAGGAGCGGGGCAGCGCAGACTTCGCCATGGTGGATGCTGCGCGCCGTGCCGGCGTCAGCAGCGCGGCGCCCTATCGGCATTTCCGCGACAAGACAGCGCTGCTCGACGCCGTCATCGACTTCGCCTTCTTCGCCCTGGGCGAGCAGGTACAAACGGCAGTGCAGACGCAGCCTCCCGGCAGTGCCGAGGCCATCATCGCCATCGGCAAAGCCTATATCCGCTTCATGCGCGAGCACCGCGCCTTCTACGGTCTGATGTGGGGAGACGCCGGGATACGCGCGCTACAGGAGCGGCCCAGTGACGAACGCAGCGCCGCCGGGTTCTACGTGTTGATGTCGGCGGTGGAGGCCTGGTGCGCACAGAATCCTGTCGATGAACGCGATGTGCTGCAGCTGTCTATCAAACTGTGGTCGATGGCGCATGGGCTTGCAGGTATTGCCCTGTATGGCCACGTGGAGCGCTTCCTGCCCCAGGCAGACGTTTTCTCACTCCTGGAGAGCAGCACGCATACCTTTCTCGAAGGCTTGCGCAAGCGCTGCTGACCGCGTGCCCGGAGATTCGGTATAGTGGCAGCGCCCACAGACAGCCGCAGAGAAAAACCATGACGCGCAACACAAGCTACTCACCGCAGGCCCCCGATCGGGCATCGCTGGAGGACAGCGAAGGTGATCTGCTCCTTGAATTCGGCACCGACTGGTGTGGCCACTGCCAGGCCGCGCAAGCGGGCATTGCCCGGGCACTGAGCCAGCACCCCGCGCTGACCCACCTGAAAATCGAAGACGGCAAGGGCCGCCCACTGGGTCGCTCCTACAGCGTCAAACTGTGGCCGACGCTGATCCTGTTGCGCAACGGGCAGGAAATTGCCCGCTGTGTGCGCCCGGTGGAGGCCGCCGATGTAAACCGGCTGCTGCAGGCCTGACGGCACAGCGGCGGTGAGCAACGCAGCGCCAACGTGTTGGGCAGAACGGTTTCGCGCGCTCGACGCACTGCTTTATCGCCATCGCCCTCTGTGGCAGCTGCGGCCCTTTCACCACCGTTCGCTGCCCTGGTGGGAAAACGAAACGACCCTCGCCGAAGCGCTGCACGCACTGGATGAAGCCCAGTTGACGGTGCTGGAAGGCGATATGGAGCGCCGTCTGCGCTGGTTGCGCCCCTGGCTGGGCGACGCGGCCGATCGGCTGTCACAGCTCGTGGCGTTGCCCCTGCTGCCGGGCCGCCGTCTGGATATTCCGGCGCGCCTTGACACCGGAGTACCCGGACGCAAATGGCAGCAGATTACGGCGTTCGCCGCGCGGATGGAGCCGCGGGTGGAACAGCCCGTGTTGGAATGGTGCGCCGGCAAGGGGCACCTTGGCCGCCTGCTCGCAGTGGCGGACCAACGGCAGGTTGTCAGCCTGGAGCGTGATGCGACGCTGTGTGCCCAGGGCCAGCGTCTCGCTGCGGGCTGGGGTGCCTCGATGCAATTTCACGAAGTCGATGTGCTTGGCGATGCCGCCGCACACTTTCTGCCCGCCAACGGCCACGCCGTGGCACTGCATGCCTGTGGCGACCTGCACACGCGGCTCATGACACTCTGGCTGAGCAGCCGCTGTGAGCGCCTGACCCTGTCTCCCTGCTGCTACGACGCGATCGCCGGCGACCGCTATCGCCCCGTATCCCGCGAGGCCGCCAGCAGCCGTCTCCGGTTGAGCCGCGCGGACCTGCAATTCACCCAGCAGGAAACTGTCACCGGAGGCCGCGCCACGCGCAGGAGGCGTCAACGCGAAATCCTGTGGCGCCTGGCCTTCGATGAATGGCAGCGCAATGTCACCGGCATTGACCGCTACCTCCCGCTCCCGGCTGTGCCCTACCGTCTCGCGCGCGGGAGCTTTGGCGGTTTTCTGCGCACGGCCGCCGCCCTCAAGGCACTGCCACCGGCAACGGACCTCGACGAACACCACTGGCTGCAACGGGGCCTGCAGCGTCGCGACCTGGTACGCCGTATTGAGCTGGTTGCCCATGCGTTTCGCCGCCCGCTGGAAATATGGCTGGTGCTGGACCGGGCGCTGCTGCTCCAGGAACAGGGCGCCGACGTGCGCCTGGGCACGTTTTGCGACTACGCGCTGACCCCCCGCAACCTGTTGCTCGATGCCCGACAGACACAGCATGCCTGACCTTCGACAACCGCGTCGCCTGCAGTGTCAGGCCCTGGCAATGCTGGGCGTTACTACCCTACTGCTATTGCTGCCGGGCGAGATGTTGAGCCTGCTTGAAGGCTGGTTACCCACGATCGAAGCGCCGGTACTGCAGACCGGCTCATCGGATAAACTCGTACACGGGGTGCTGTTCGCACTGTGCGGCTTTACCGCGATGCGCGCCTGGGGCCGCAGCGCCGAGCGCTGGATCTACGTATTCCTCGCATTGTCCGGTTATGGCGCTGCCACTGAGATCCTGCAGCTCGCAGTACCGGGACGGGCCGCGAGCGGCGGCGATTTGCTGGCGGACGTACTGGGCGCGCTCGCGGGCATTGCCCTTGGCTATTACCGCAACAGGTGCCAGGAAAGCCGCCCGGCTACAGGCCTGTGAAATTCCTGTGGGAGCGCTATACTTTGCGGTTTTAGATGCTCGAGAGGCGGTGCGGCAGGCGCAGCTCATGGTAAAGAAGCTACCCGACAAAGCGGATCTGCGCGCCGACCTCGACCGCGAGACACAGCGGTTTCTGCAGGAAGGTGGGAAGGTAAAATCTGTGCCGCCGGGTGTGAGCGGCAAAGACCCCCTCGCCCCGCCGCTGTATCTGACGCGCCGATTGTTTGCCGAACCACGCTCGGAGCGCACACTGGTACCCGAGGTGGTCGCCGCGATAGAGGAACGCCGGAAAGCGCTGCAGAAGCAGCAGCCGGCCAGCAAGGGCCGCGTGCAACCCAGGCCGCGGCGGAAGATTCTCTACGATGACTTCGGCGAGCCACTGCGCCAGATCTGGGTTGACGATTAGGGCTATTCTCGCCCGGCATTATCACCGGATCCGGGCTCAAGCCCCTCCGCCATGCCCTGCCCTCCTTCAGCGGTGAGCGCGAAGCGGTTTTGCGGTATGTACACCGTGAGACGCTGGCCGGCAATCAACTCACCGGCGCGCAGCGCCTTGCCGTCAATGACGGCGCGCCATTTGGGTCCCACGCGAACCGTCGTTTCATGCCCCTGGCTGCCATCCACGTGGACAGTACGCAAGGTCATCCGGTTGCCCGTCACGCGCAAGACGTCAACCTCAGCCTGCGCGTACAGGGTGCCGTCCCGCGCATAGATACCACGACAAATCTGCTCGATATCCGGGTAGCTTTTGTGCACCGCCGGCGACCACTGGAGCGTGGCGCAGGTCGGCAGACGGGTGTCAATATCGTACTGGGCCTGCGTCAGGCCAGTGGCGAGCGTGCAGCACAGCCCGATAACGCCAGCACCAATCCTCTTCATAGAGTCCTCCACAGATTCGCCTGCGACCACCGCGAGATCGCGGCACCCCCGCCCCGCAACCTGGCGTCTATACTTTGACGAGGCAGGCAATCTGCTGCAGGGGTGACATCGTATACAGACTAACGTTTATCCGGGATTTCTACCATGATTGAGCTGCATGAGAAAATTGATGTGCCCCGTCCAGTACGCGAGGCGTTCGACTATGTGAAGGACTTCCGCACCACGCAGGAATGGGATGCAACGGCCAGTGCTGCAGAGAAGCTGTCCGCAGGGCCCGTTGAGGTAGGTACACGCTTCCGCGTGACCTGCGACATGCCGGTTGGCTCGGTTGACCTGCTGTATACAGTTACGCACCTTGAGCAGGACAAATCCATTGAGCTGCACGGCAGCTGCCGGCTGTTCGAAGTGAACGATGTTATTCATTTTTCGTCATCGTCGACCGGCACACATATCGACTACCGGGCCACCTTCAACTTTCATGTGCCCTTGGGCCCAACGGTGGCAGCGCTGCGCAAAGGCATGGAAAAAATGGGTTACGAGTCCGTGCAGGGGTTGAAGACTGCGCTGGAGGACAACCTGTCTCTTATACACATCTCCGAGCCCACGAGACAGGCAGAAATCTCG
>OJBX01000111.1_pt1 | contig 63215 bp, 46 predicted proteins | sample 1590751 | NCBI WGS metagenome assembly OJBX01 (sample SAMN05416780, study PRJEB24817) | seawater metagenome | isolation source: Sea water | place: Canada:Atlantic | collected 2013-07
AAAATTGGACCAAAGAATTAGGCTATACCAAATGCATTTTGTTTATGGGAGTAAACCAACCGGAAGCAATGAAGCTGTATCTAAGAAACAACTTTTCTGTGATAGAAAACTATGGAAAATTAAAAGATATTCCGGATAGTATTTGTCTTGCTAAAACGTTACTCTAACCCCAACAGATAGGAACGCTTGATAGTAATACCTTATATTTGCTATCATCTTTAAAAGCTAAAAATGAAGTTGAAATATATAATTATTTGGGGGATTTTAATTGGAATATTTGGTTGTAGTTCTATAAAAAGAGTTACTAACAAAAGTATTGAAGGCACATGGGAATCTTTAGGATATGGTCGTATTCTTAAAATTAAAAATAATAAATTTATTATTGGTGACATTACAAAATTTTCTTGCCAAGAACTCTTTAGCGGTAAGATTTCAGATTTTGGCAATAAAATTCAACTTAAAAATGACATCTTATCTGTTAAAGAAGGAATTAACGAGTATTTTTTTACAAAAATTCCTGATTCACCTGCCGTATGTAAAAAAGGATCTCCAGAAAGACAAAATGCAGAAGCTAAAGCTAATGATCCGATGTTCAATTTTGAGGTTTTATGGGATATTTTTCAAACCCACTATGCCTATTTTGATTTACGTGGCATTAATCCAGAAAAAATGTTTGCAGCGTACATGCCTAGGGTGAATGTAAATACTACTGAAGCTGAACTCTTTTTTATTTTGAATGAGATGTTAACCTCTTTTAACGATGGTCATATAGGTATTGAAGCTAATGATAAAATTATGGAAGAAGCTTCTAAGCTCTACAAAGTTAAATACTCAAAAAGTAGTAAAAAAGATAGCCTTCCTAAACTTAAGAAACATAGGGTAGCTGAAGCTATTGCTGCTAAATACATACCAGAGGGTACCTCTATTAAAAACGGGAATTTACGATGGGGAATTATTGATAATAATATAGGGTACTTTCAACTCAACCAAATGATGGGATTGGCCAATTATAATATTAGTGACACTCTCTCATACAGAGAGTACTGGACAGCTTACTTTAATAAACTAGAGATGACTGAAAACATTACCGCGAATGAACTAGAAGGTTTAAACACCTCTTTAGATAGAATCATGAAAGAATTTGCCAATACAAAAGCAATAATCATTGATTTACGTTTTAATGGAGGTGGAACTGATGAAATTGGCATGGATGTATTACGACGATTCAACGGAAAAGAACAACTGGTGTTCACAAAAAAGGCTCGTCACGGACTAGGTTTTACACCCACAGTAAAGGTGTCACAGCCAGCAATAAAAAACCCTTACAATAAACCGGTTTACTTGCTTATAAGTGGCGAGTCTGCTAGTGCAACTGAAATCATGGTATTGTCGTCTTTATCTATGCCAAATATAACCAAGATTGGAAGTACAACCGAGGGTGTTTTCTCGGACATTTTGGATAAACAACTTCCAAATGGGTGGAAAATTGGTCTATCTAATGAGGTATATCTAGACATGAACAACAACAACTTTGAAGGCAAAGGAATTAAAGCTGATATTAATATTCCTTACCCCAGAGATACTCAAGAATTTTTACACAAATTGATGAGTGATTTAAAAGAAGACGATCTAGCTATTCTAGGTGCTTTAAAAAACTTAAACACTAATTAACTCAAAAAATCCAACACAATAATCAACTTTATACCTAAATAGATAAATTTCACGTTTAGAAATGATTCTAATAATAGAATTATTGCATATTTGTTTTTTATTAAAAAAATCACATCATGAAAAAATTTTTACTTTTTAGTTTTGTAGCAATCTTATTTGTGGGTTGTGACGAAGATTCAGAAAATCTTCCTGCACCTAATTATTCAATCGAGGGTAAATGGACTTTTGGAGACAACAGCTTAAATACCATGTATCTATTTGAAGATGGTGTGCGTTACACGTATTATTGTGTAGCAGACGATTGTACTGCTTTGTACAATTCATACGAAGCAAATGATGGAAATCATATCCCAGGAACAAATAATTATACCGTTGAAGATAATATTTTAACTGTTGATTTGAATTTTGGAAATGAATTAGTTACTCCAATTATATTTGAATGTGATGGTGGAGAGGTAATTTTTGAAACACCTGAATATAGTTTATTCCGGTTAAATTCTGATTGTAATTAAACAGCAACATTGACTAAAGCTTGGAGTCATATCTCAAATAACTTCTGTAGACTAGCTATAGGTCTGTTTATGTGTTGTATCCTAACAAATTGTGCTGACGATCCAGAAATTATAAATGAATCTGAACCCGTTGAAGAAACCCCTCCAATTGCACAAGAAATTGGTTTGGTACGCTACTTAGCCATTGGCGATAGTTACACCGTAGGAGAAGGCTTAGAAACTTCTAAAAGTTGGCCCTACCAATTAAAAAGAAAATTACTAGAAGATGGTGTTGAAGAGGTAGAACTAACTGTAGTTGCCGCAACAGGCTATACCACCCGACAAGTTACTCAGTTATTAAACACAGCAACATTTAGCAAACCCTTTGATATTATTTCTATACAAATAGGAGTAAATAACCAATACAGAGGAGAGAGTGTAGCGCAGTTTGGAGAAGAGTTAGAAGCCATGTTCCAAACAATTGCGTCTAACTTTTATTTAAAAGATGCCAAACAATTTGTTGTGTCTATCCCAGACTGGGGGGCTACTCCGTTTGGTAGTTCTTATGACAGAGTACAAATTGCCATAGAAATTAACCAATATAATGGCTTAAAAAGAAATACTTCTGAGGCAAGAGCTGCACCATTTATAAATATTACAGATATTTCTAGAACCAACCCAGATGCCTCTGAATTGGTTGTTTTAGACGGATTGCATCCAAGTGAGTTGATGTACAGTTACTGGATTGAACGAATATTTCCTGTCGTAAAACAACTAGTACAACCCTAACCCTAAGAACTTTTTTTAGTACAATTTAAATTTTGAAGTAACAAATCTAACTTTTCCTTTTGTACAACTTTACTACATCTTTTAAGACTTTAGTAAAACCAAAAAAATTAGGCCAAACATCTATAAAAGTTTGTACAAAAAAAAAATATACACGGTATAAACTCAGGTTTTTTTTCCTATTTTAGTTAAGTGAATCATATAAGCTATATTAGCTTAGCAACTAGCATTAATATTGCTAACAATATGAAAAAAATAATAGTTTTAATTATCTGTAGCATTGGTTTTTTTAGCTGTACTTCTGAAAAAAAAACAGAGCGCACACCAAACATAATTTACTTTCTTGCAGATGATTTAGGTTACGGAGAACTAGGTGTGTATGGGCAATCTATCATCAAAACACCTCATATAGATGCATTAGCCAGAAATGGAATGAAATTTACTCAGCATTATTCTGGAGCTCCGGTTTGTGCTCCTGCTAGATATATGTTTTTAACAGGAAAACACTCTGGCCACTCCTTCATAAGAGGTAATGATGAATGGAATGAAAGAGGAGATGTATGGAACTACGAAGAGGTCTATCTTAACCCAGGTTTAGAAGGACAAAGACCCATCCCTAAAAATACTGTTACTTTAGGAGACCAATTAAAAAAAGCTGGATATGCAACAAGTATAGTAGGTAAATGGGGCTTAGGGGCTCCTGAATCTGATGGAATACCAACCTTACAAGGATTTGATTTTTTTTATGGATATAATTGCCAAAGACAGGCACATAATCTTTATCCAGCCCATCTTTGGGAAAATGAAACTAAAGTTATGTTGAATAACCAATTAGTAGCGCCAAGAACCAAATTAGACTCCTTGGCTGACCCATATAATGAAGAAAGCTATTTGCTATTTACTCAAAATGACTATGCTCCTCAAAAAATTCAAGAAAAAGCATTGTCTTTTATTGAAAATAATAAAGATGTCCCTTTCTTTATGTATTACGCATCTCCTCTGCCCCATCTGCCTTTGCAAGCTCCTAAAGAGTATGTAGATAAGTATAGAAAAATTTTAGGAGAAGAAGAACCATATGTTGGAAATGACAGTTATTTTCCAAATAGGTACCCCAGAGCTACCTATGCTGCAATGATAAGTTATTTAGACAATCAATTGGGTGAGCTTGTTAAATCACTTAAAGAAAAAGGAATTTATGAAAATACCATTATTATTTTCTCAAGCGATAATGGTCCTACTTATTTAGGAGGGGTTGACTATGATTATTTTGAAAGTTCTAAACCATTTTCAAATGGCTATGGACGAACCAAAGGATTTGTATATGAAGGAGGTATTCGTGTTCCGCTAATTGTAAGTTGGCCAAATCATATTAAACCTGGAACTAATAGTGAGCACATATCGGCTTTTTATGACCTTATGCCAACCATATCTGATCTAGCTGGAATACCCCCTCCAAATTCTATAGACGGTATTAGCTTTAAATCTACCTTACTTGATCAAGAACAAATACAACATCAATTTTTGTATTGGGAGTTTCCTAGTTATAATGGCCAGCAGGCAGTTAGAATGGGGAAATGGAAAGGTGTTCGGAAAAATATTTTTGATGGTAATTTAGAGATTGAATTATATAATTTGGAAACAGATATAAAAGAACAAATTGATATTTCTAGTCTACATCCTACAATTATAAAAAATATGAAAAGAATTATGAAACAAGAACATGAGCCGGCTTCTAATGAAAAATTCAAATTTAAAGAATTAGGAGATCTTTAGTAACTAATATACATAACCAATAGCAGCTTTCTAACAAAATAATTAATGGCTTTAAAAAAGTGTAGGTTTGTATAGTTATCTATTCTTCAATTTTTTTAAATTACTATTAGTTAGCTTATATTGTTTTTTTTAATTCTAAATGAAAAATTGGATTGGATACCTCTGGCCGAATTCTTCACTAATAGTGCAGCATACACATTAGCCATATTACATATATATAATCTAAATTATTGTCAATGTAAATCTGAGAATTGCTATAATCAAAAAAAGTAACACTATCTTAATTACTATAAAAATACAACTACAAGATTGTTTGCTTTAATTTTAAAGTAGCTTACACAAAGCTAATGAGTGTTGGTCTAAGCTTTAAATGAACTCATCTAATAAATTTGTAATCTATTTTTATTAATTGTATATTTATCATAATTACCTTATTAGGTATATTTTTATGAAAAAAATTTACATCTTACTAACTTTTATTCTTTTCCTTTTAAGTTGGAATAACTCTACTGCTCAAGCTATAAGCAACAATAATTTAAAATTAAACAAGACCATAAAACTATTCCCAAATCCATCAACTGATTTTATAAGAGTTTCTGAATTATCAGCCAAAGAAAATTATAAAATATATACAATTTTAGGTTCAGAAATTATACGTGGTAGTGTTTCAAATAATGAGACTATAGATATTAGAAATCTTAATTCTGGAGTCTATTTCTTAAAGTTTGACAACGGAACAACAAAAAAAATTGTAAAAAAATAAAGAAACAGTCATTAACATTTTATCAGTTATCATAGACTTGTTTTTAGTTTTTTTTATACCAAACAAATCTAAAACGTGAAATATCGTTAAAAACCTAATCAGGCTTGATTAGGTTTTTTTAGTTTTAGATAACTGATTTATAAGAATACTGTAAGAGATTTTTTCAAAGTAAGAAAGGATTGAAAAATAAAAACTTATTGGAGTATTTTCACCAGAGTTAATTTTTTATTTTTAGAAAGATTTTTTTATTAAAATTACATGGGGGGGGGTAAAAAAATTTAAACATCTAGCATTTCTAATTTTTTGGTTGAAATTATAAAACTTCATTACGAGACTTTATAATTATTGACTAAACATCAATTTTACTTAAATTTCTATTACTAATAAGTATTTGAACAATTTATTATGTAGTTTGACCTAAAATAGAACTATTTAATATGGGTTTAACAGGAGATTTGTGAGTTAATATTGTATCTATACATGAAAAAAAATACTACTATCAATCTAATTTTTTTCCTATTTTTAATTGTAAATTCAGTATCATATGCGCAATCAGTTAAACAGAGTTCTGAAAAAAAACAACCTAACTTTTTATTTGTTTTAGTAGATGACCAACCTTTTGATGCGCTCGGATTATCTAAACGTTACCCATTTTTAAAAACCCCAAATATTGATCGATTAGCTAAAGAGGGTGCCAATATAGAAAACTTCTTTGTTACCCAATCTATCTGTTCACCTTCTAGAGCTAGTTTTTTAACAGGTACGTATCCTCATATTCATGGTGTAAACCAGAATAACATACATGTAGATCCAAATTGGGACGAGTTTGCTCCTTATTCTAGCCATTTACAAAAGGGAGGCTATGAAACAGCCCATGTGGGTAAAATTCACATGGCACATTATAAAGGAAAAAAACATATCAGACCTGGTTTTGATTACTGGTTTAGTTTTGTTGGTCAAGGAAAATATTTTGACCCTCCAGTTAATGAAAATGGCAGAGAATATCAAGAAAAAGGATATATAACAGATATTTTAACTGATAAAGCAATTTCTTGGTTAAAAGAAAAAAGAGACCCTAATAAACCCTTCAGTTTAAATCTCTGGCATAAAGCAGTTCATCAGCCTCATTTTCCTGCTCCTAGGCATGAGAATTTGTATGTTGGAAAAGAATTACCAACACCACCTTACGATACCCACAAAGAAACCTTTAAAGGGAAACCTGAATGGCAGCGTAAAAAAACCTATGGATTTGACTGGAAAAACAATTTACCTATTCCGTCTGAACTTCCAGAACAAGAATGGCCAATAAATTACGATAGAAATATGCAGCTTCTTCGTTGTTTAGTAGCAATAGACGAATCTCTAGGAAAGCTCTTAGCTACTTTAGAACAGATGGGTGAACTAGAAAATACAGTTGTCATATATAGCAGTGATAATGGCTATTTTATGGGAGAGCACACCTTTTTAGATAAACGTTTAGCCTATGAAAATTCTATGCGAGTACCTATGCTTATTAGGTATCCTAAATTAATTAAGGAACAGACTATTATAAAAGAGCAATGTTTAAATATTGATATAGCACCAACGATTCTTAATCTTGCAGGAATTGAAAAACCTGTATATATGCAAGGAGAGTCTATGGTAAACCTACTAAAGGGTCAGAAAGATAAAAATTGGAGAGATGCCATACTATTTGAATATTATGTAGATAGCTATTGGCCCTATGCAGGACCAAATCAAATTGCTGTTAGAACCAAAAATTATAAGTTGGTAGACGCTTTTTTAGAAAATGATATTGATGAGTTGTATGATCTCAAAAATGATCCAGGAGAGATGAAAAACTTAATTAATGTAGAAGCCTATGATAGCATAGAAGAAGAACTCCGAAATGAAGCAACCAAATTAAAAAAACAATATAAATACAATCCAAACAGAGATTGGTGGTTAAAAAAAGTAATGAAATCTAAGAGAGAGAATCAAAAAAAGTAAAAATATTTTCAATTATTAACAAAAACTTTTTCTTAGTTAGCTTCCTATGAAAAATTGTATTTTTACATATAGGAGCATCTAATAGTGTTAACTTACTAAATCCTGTTTTTATGATGAGACGCTTTTTTTATATTATTGCCCTCTTGTTTTTTTTACTTCCCAGTGAAGTTTATGGTCAGCAAATAAAACATTTAGGTGCTTATGACGGTATTAGAAGTGGAGCTGTTAGAGCTTTTCAGAAAGACACCTTGGGCTATATGTGGATTGGTACTTCTCAAGGATTAAATAGATATTCTGGGTATCAATTTAAAAATTATGATAAATTTCTAACAAGTGGTGTTGTTGATATTATTAACAAAAACGGAAATCTTTTCGTTTTAAGCTCTAAAGGAGAACTACTGCAATACCAATACGAACAAGATCGTTTCAAAAGCATTTTAAACTTAAAGTACCGCAATTTTTTATGTTTTAAACAAATCAATGACAACACTATAATTATTGGTCTTAAATCGGGGTTATTAATTTATGATTTTAAATCCAAGAAATTAAGTAAAGTCTTATATCCCAAGACCCTTTTTAATAGACAAATTCATGTAAAACAAAATAAAGTTTACGTTGCATCTACAAAAGGTATCAATGTGTACGATTTTTTTGAAAAAAATAATCAATTAGTAAAACATAAAACACTATTAAAAAATATTGAAACCCTTGATTTTGATTTTGACAAGCAAAATCGGATTTGGGCAGGAACTTACCAGAAAGGCCTTTTTGTTATTGATAATGAAAAAGTAAATAAAGTAAACCTTTTTGGGAAGCGAATAAAAACAACTACGATAAGATCCATTGTGTTTGATAAGTATGATAAAGCATTAATAGCACTAGAAGGACTGGGTTTATTTATAATGAATGAAAATTTTAAAGTTGTTAATAAAATAAAATACAATCCGAATAGTTTAAACTCCTTAAGTCAGAAAAGTATCTATAAAATTTTTGTTGATAACGACAATATATATTGGCTTGGGCTAAGAGAAGTTGGTATTGATTTGATTTTCTCTAGAGATAATGCCTTTAAAAATATCTCTTACGTTCCATACAAATCAAACAGTATTCCCAACAATTATATCCGCTCTATATACTTTGAAGAAAGTGGAAATATTTGGTTTGGTTCAGAAAATGGCCTCAGTAAACTTTCACCAGAAGGAAAGTGGACTAATTATAATAAGAACTCAAGTCTTTTAAATAAGCCCGTATTAACTATTAATAAGTATGGGGAACATCTCCTTTTGGGTGTTTATGGTAATGGATTGCTTCAGTTTAACCCAAAAACAGGAGAAACTAAAGACTTTCCTTTAATAGAAAATGAAAAGAAATCTAAATTAATTTTTACAACCTACGTAGATGAGAATGATATATGGGTAGGAGGAATTGATGGTCCTGTAAAACATTATCAAAATAGTACCTTAGTAAACAGTTATAAAACTGGTAATGCCAGAACAATTGTTGCAGGTAATAAAAATATAATATATGTAGGTTCTGCAAATGGATTGTTTGAAATTAATAAGGCCACAAAAAACTTAAAAAAAATAAAAAGCCCAGGCTTCAAGAACCTTGACCAGATTTACTCATTATTTTTTGATAAACAAAACAATTGTCTTTGGATTGGAAATACGCAAGGGCTCTTAAAATATGATTTTTCTACCAATGATACAACACTCCTAAACAAAGAACTAAATTTTGAATCGGGCACGGTTTTTTCCATTCAAAAAGATGCAAACCAAAATTTGTGGTTAGGAAGCTATTCAGGATTATGGAAATTAAATACAAAAAAAACTATTATTAGTAAGTATGATACTAGAGATGGTATAACGATTGAGACTTTTGGCATTGGGGCTTCTACAAAATCTAATGACGGGCGTATAGCTTTTGGCGGGCCAAAAGGTGCTGCGCTATTTAATCCATTAAATCTGCCAAAAGAAAAAGAAGATTTTAAGATTTATGTTTCTGATTTTAAAGTGAATGGTGTTGTGCCTGATAGCACAATCCTTAAAAAAAACATAAATTTCCTTGAAAAGGTTGAACTTAATTATAACCAGAATTCACTAAGTTTTGATTTTGAGACTCCCAGTCTTTATGGATCAAAAAAACAGACATTTTCTTGGCAGTTAAAAGGCTATGATGAATACCCTATTATATCAAAAAATAGTAGGATGGCTATTTATTCAAAAATACCCCCAGGCACTTATTCTTTAGAAGCTAAAGTCACCAATGTAAATGGAGTATCTTCTCTAGAAACGTTCACTATTGATATCATTATTAAAAACCCATTTTGGCTAAGTTATTGGGCTTTTTTAGGATATACTATACTGGGATTTGTACTATTATATTTATTTCTTCAACTAAAACAATCAAGAACTCAGAAAAAAAATAACGAAAATAAAATAAAATTTTTCACCGAAGTTGCCCATGATATTAGGACACCAATTACATTAATTCAACTCTTGGTTTCTCAACTTTCTTCTGAAGAAAATAAATTTCAAAATAGCTTTGATTTAATTCATCGAAACACGCAAAATTTAAACGAATATGTCACACAGCTTTTGGATTTCCAAAAAGCAGATCGTGGGATGCTTAAATTATCCGTAAGTAAAGTAGATTTAAAGAAGATTTTGCATAGAATTGTTGCTGAGGTAGAGCCATTACTCAAACAAAAATCTATAGATATTTCCATAGCCGTGCCAAAAACCTACCTATGGTTTGATGAGAATAAAATGTCTAGAATTTTTTATAATTTAATTTCAAATGCTATTAAATATAGTGAAGAAGGTGGGCATATTGAGATAAATGCTTCAGCAAATAACAAAACTATTAAAATAGATGTTATTGATTATGGTTTTGGGGTTCCCGAGAAAGAGCAAAAATTAATTTTTTCAAGATTTACAAGAGGAACTAATATTAACAATAAAGGAATTTCCGGTTCTGGCATTGGTTTAATGATTTCAAAAAAAATAGTTGAATTACACGGTGGGAAAATTGAATTAAAAAGTAAGGAAAATTTGGGTGCTACGTTTTCTGTGATTTTACAAAAAGGAAGTGAACATTATAACGAAAAAGATATATTAATTAAAGATAAAGACACAAATAAATCTGAGTTTATTGAAGATGATATTAACTCAAAGATACGCATACTACTTGTTGATGATAATGAAGATTTAAGAGTAACTATTAAAAAGGAATTAGAAAAGAAATACACCGTTATAGATGCACCTAATGGTAAGGAGGCACTTTTAATAGCAGTAGCAAAAAATCCAGATTTAATCATAACAGATGTTATGATGCCTGTAATGGGTGGCAAAGAATTATGTAATATCATAAAAACAAATTTTCAGACGAGTCATATCCCTGTTATTATGATCACAGCTTTAAGTGAAGTTGATGATAAAGTGGAAGGATTAGAAATTGGAGCAGATGCTTATGTTGAAAAGCCTTTTAATATGAAAATTTTGATGGCAACAGTTAACAACCTTATCAAGTCTAGGCAAAGGCTAAATCGAATTTTCAACCCAAATTCAGAAGATAAAGTAAAAATCAAATCAGCTGATGATAATTTCTTATCTGAGGTGGTTCAAATAATTAAAGAAAACATTACAAATAGTGAATTTTCAATTGATTTAATATCTGAGAAAACTGGGCTCAGCAGGTCAAGTTTATTTCGAAAATTAAAAGGATTGACAAATATGTCGCCTGTAGATTTAGTGATTAGAATTAAATTAAATCACGCAGCAGAATTACTTAAGAATAAGGCAGATATGAGAATGAGTGATGTGGCTTATGAATCAGGTTTTAACGACCCAAGATATTTTAGTACGTTATTCAAAAAGACCTTTGGCAAAACACCAAAAGAATATAGTATAGAGAATTAAAAAATTAAACGGTTTTTCTTGAAGTGTATAGATACTAACTAATCAAAAATAGAAATGGCTTGTATCTTCTTTCTAGTTACCAAATATTAAACACTAATGGATAAATATTAAACATTAAAATACAGAGTTTCTCACAAATTTGTTCATATAATAAGAACTTCATGTTATGAGAAAAATAGTTTTCTATATCCTGATGTTGTTTCCTGTAATTCTGGTCGCACAAGAAATCACACTTAAAGGAACTGTAATAGATAGAGATTCTAAAACACCTCTTCCAGGGGTATCTATTTTAATTAAGAAAACTTCAAAAGGTGTTTTCAGTGATTTTGATGGTAATTTTGAAACAGCTGCCAATAATAACATTGATTAGCCCCTTAAACAATCGCATTAATTTAAAAATGACTAAAAATAAATTCACTTTTTTATTCCTATTAATTCAGTGTTTCTACTCTTTTGGTCAGAAACCCAATATCGTCTATATATTTGCAGATGATTTGGGTTATGGAGATTTGAGTTGTTATGGTGCAAAAGATATCAATACCCCAAACATTGACCAGATTGCAAAACAAGGAATTAAATTTACAGAATTCTATTCAGCTTCATCAGTTTGCAGTCCTTCTAGAGCAGCCTTGTTAACAGGGAGGTATCCACAACGAATGGGAATAAATACTGTTTTTTTTCCAGAGAGTTTTACAGGCATTCCTGATACAGAAATAACAATTCCAGAAATACTAAAAGAAAAAGGATATGCAACTGGAATCGTTGGAAAATGGCATTTGGGACATCATTATCAATATTTACCATTGCAACAAGGTTTTGACGAGTATTTTGGAATTCCGTATAGTAATGATATGGAGAGCGTTCTATATATGAGAGGAAATGAAGTAGAATCCTATAAAGTAAAACAACAATACATTACCAAAACCTATACAAAAGAAGCACAAAAATTTATTACAAAAAACAAAGACAATTCGTTTTTTCTCTACATAGCCCATTCTATGCCACATGTTCCTCTCTATGCTTCTGAAGAATTTACTGGAACTTCTAAAAGAGGTTTATATGGTGATGTAGTACAAGAGCTAGACTGGAGTGTAGGGCAAATTCTAAAAAGTCTTCGAGAACATGGAATTTTAGAAAACACACTTATTGTCTTTTCTAGTGATAATGGACCATGGCTAGCAATGAAAGAAGATGGAGGGTCTGCAGGAGACTTAAGAGAAGGAAAAACATTTACGTTTGATGGAGGTATGAAGGTACCCACAGTAGCTATGTGGAAAAATAGAATTCCTCAAGGCATTATTAATACTGAAGTAGCCAGCCAAATGGATTGGTTTCCTACAATAGCTAATATTACAGGGAGTTCAATTCCGAAAGGTTTGGTTATTGATGGATTGGATATATCTAAGGTTTTAACTGATAAAGGAAATCGTAAAAATTCAGATTTACTCTTTCTTGACGGGAAACAATTACAGGGGTACAGAAGTGGACAATGGAAAGTAAAATTGCCTTATAAAGGATTTAGAGGAAATAAATGGAAGCAATTTGTAAAAGCACATGACACCTTATTATTTAATTTAAACACAGACCCAGGAGAAAAAAACAATCTCTTTGAAAAGTACCCAGAAAAGGCAAAGGAAATACTGAAAGAAATGATTGAGAAGTATCAAGACATGGGAAAACTTCCTCCTTCACTTATAACCAAAGCACAAGCAGACCAAAGTCATTTTAAAAAACAATAAATCATAACAGATGAAAACTAACAGTACCTCGTATCTATTAATAATTGGATTAATCTTAACTTTTTTAAGTTGTAAAACTTCAAAATTAAAGAATGACAATGATGAAAAGCCCCCTAACTTTATTGTAATTTTAACGGATGATCAAGGTTGGAATGGAACCTCTATTCAAATGATGGATGATGAAGTTCAATCAAAAAGTGATTACCATCAAACGCCTAATTTAGAAAAATTAGCAAATCGCGGTTTGCGGTTTTCTTCAGCCTATGCCAGTGCACCAGTGTGCTCTCCATCGCGTTATAGTATTCAGTTTGGACAAACTCCAGCGCGCTTAAAAATGATAAGAGTAGGGATGAATACCAAGCATATCAATCATCAAACCTCTTACACCATTCCAAAACTGTTAAAAAAAGTCAATCCAGATTATAAAGCAGCTCATTTTGGTAAATGGGGAATTGGTGTACACCCCTCAGAGCTTGGTTATGATGAAAGTGATGGTATTACAGGAAATAAAGATGGCGTTTTCAATTACAAAGCAGGCGGTAAACAGTGGCGAAATAATGTTGACGAGGACCCTAAAAAAATATTTAGTACGACTGAGAGGGCAATTAACTTTCTTGAAAGACAAGCCAAGTCAAATACCCCATTTTTTTTACAAGTTTCTCATTATGCTGTTCACTCTGATGTTATGATGCGAAAGGAAACACTAGAAAAATACAAAAACATTGAAAAAGGTACCTATCAAAGACATGCTGGTTTTGCTGCAATGACGGAAGATTTAGACAGTGGAGTTGGATTATTACTTGAGCGTTTAAAGGCATTGGGGTTAGAGGAAAACACGTATGTAATCTATACGTCTGATAATGGCGCTGTTCCAATAATGCCTCCCAAATCTAAGTACAATAAAGGCTCAAATTTCCCTTTAAGTAGGGGTAAGTGGGATGCCATGGAAGGAGGAATTAGAGTGCCTTTTGTTATCGCAGGGCCTCAAATTCTTGCTGGATTAGAGTCAAAGACACCCATTACACATTCAGATTTGCTACCCACCATTATTGATTTAGCTGGACTAAAGTTACCTCTTCAAGATGATTTAGATGGAGGAAGTTTCAAAGCAATACTTGCCAATAAAGGCAAAGGAAATGTTTCACGTTTTTCGGAAGGATTAATCTTTCATGTGCCTTATAAAAATGGAATAGCACTTAAAAGAGCACATTCTGCCATCATAATTGATAACTTTAAATTGATAAAGTTCCACGACAGTGGTGAACTTATGCTATTTAATCTTAATGAAGATTTAGAAGAGAAAAACAATCTAGCATTATCTCTCCCTAATAAAGTCCATACACTAGAGAAAGCATTAGATGCTTATTTAAGTAAGGTAAAAGCCCCAAAATGGAAACCAGGAATTACTTGGAAAAATAAACCTATCGAAAAAATAAATTCCTATCACTAGTATTTTAATCATTCAATAACGTTTTGCTTATAAAACCCTGTAAATATGTTAGTTTGGTTAAATAGTTTAATGATTTGAACAATTTTTAAATCATCAACTAGTAATTGATATATAGTTTTACTCAAAACAATTATACAATTATGAAACAATTTATTTTACTAGCATTTCTAACAGTCTTTACTTCAAATGTATTTGCTCAAGATGATCTGGTTAAAAAAACAACTAAAATTACCAATGAGATGACCGAAGTTCTTTCTTTAAATGAGGAAGAAAAAGCTAAGGTTTATGAAATTCAATTGAACCGTTTTCAGGAAGTAGTATCAATACGTGAGAAATACAAAGACGATGCAGAAACAAGAAAACCTGAATTAAAAAAAGTGTACAAGCGCTTATTTGGAAAATTAAAAAAAGCTCTTGGTAAAGCCAAGATGCAACAATGGGCTGATTATAAAAGAGAAATAGGACGAGAATAAAAATTAAATAATTAAAAACACAATATCATGATTAAAAAAATTACTCAAAATGTAACTAAATTAATTTGGCGAAATAGTCTTTTTGCTTTCGCTTTATTATTAAGTATGACTGCCAACTCTCAAGAAGTTGATGATGAATATTTACTAAACCCTGGTATTAATTCAACATTAGGAACCTCTACAACACCTTCAACAGGCGTTGATGGTAATGGTGCTATGTCTGCTTCAAATACAGCTGGTTGGACAGAATATAATTCAGTAGCTTATATTGATTCTGGTGGAACCGATGGAAACTGCCACTCTGAAGATAGAATGTTTAGGCTTTATAAAAAAGGAGGAACTTTGGGACAATTTGTAGCTCAGACAGTAACGCTTCCAGCTGGTAATTATAATTGGTCATTTTGGACTAAGTGGGGGGCAGTGGTAGATTATAACGCTGGAGATGCGGAAAAGCCTGAATTTACAATCTCGGCTGGTGAAACAGTTCTCCAAACTACGATTACGACTCAGCCAAATGCAACTGAAACATGGGTTGAACAAACCGGTGTTTTTAATAACCAAATTGCCAGGGATATAACAATAAAGTTTTATAAATATGGTGGAGTTAATGGAAATGAAACAAACCTTAATCAACTAATGTTTGTTGATGATGTTAGTCTTAAATATGCAGGTCCATTTACATATCCAGAAGATAATACCTCTTTATCTGATTTGACGCAAGACGGAGCTACAATTGCTGGTTTTACTGAAAGTAAAACTACCTATGATATATTTTTAGCAGAAGGAACAACTGTTGTTCCAACAATAGCTGCAACTGCAAACAATCCAAGCGCAACTGCTGTAATTACGGCTGCAACAAGTATTCCAGGAACAACAACAATTTTTATTACTGCTGAAGATGGAACAACTACTAACACTATTTCTATTAATTTCAGCATTCCAGCACCTGGCCAAGAATTTCTTACTAATCCTAATATTAATACCACAGTGACTAATGCTAATGGTGTTGATGGTTCGGGTAATATGCCTGCCAATTTAGGTGGTTGGGGCTCTGGAGCTAATGGTTCTTATGCACCTACTTCCGCTGGAAATGGGGACTGTCACTCTGAAGATAGAATGTTTAAATTTTTCGCAAAAAATGATGCTTTTGTCAATCAAACAGTAACGCTTCCAGCTGGAACCTATGACTGGTCTTTTTGGACTAGGTGGGCTGCATTGGTAACTTGGGCTGCTGAGGGAGATGTTAAACCTAAGTTTACAATCATGACTGACGATGATGGCGATGGTATTTGGACAGCTGTCCAAACCACGATTACAACTCAGCCGACTGCAGTTAATTCATGGGTTCAGCAAACCGGTACCTATACAAATGATATTTCAAGACAAGTTAGAATCAAATTTTCTAAAAGTGGTGGAACGACTGCTGAACCAACAAATCTTCAAGAATTAATGTATATAGATGATGTTAGTCTTATTTTTGCAAGTACTCTTAGTATCTCAGAGGAAGAATTAATGTCATTCTCTATCTATCCAAACCCTGCAACAGACTTAATTTCTATTAGTGGAGTTGATAATATTAAATCAATAAAAGTATACTCTATTTTAGGAAGTTTAGAAAAAGAAGTTTTCAATACCAACCAAATTGATATCTCAGAACTTTCATCTGGTATTCATTTGATTAAAGTTGATAATGGAACTGTCTTCACTAAAAAGATCATTAAACAATAACTTAACTATTTTTCTATAAAAGCTATTTTAATCAAACACATCAAATTTTGGTTTTAATAGCTTTTTTATTCAATAAAAAAATTAATTTGTGAATTCTATTAACAAGCTATCTATTTTACTACTTATTTTGACGAGCTTATCGGGTTTTAGTCAAAAAAAATCTGAATCAACAAAATCTCCTAATATTGTGTTTATTTTTTCAGATGATCATGCAACGAACGCCATCTCTGCCTATGGTGGTATTTTTAAAGAATTAGCACCCACACCACATATAGACCAAATTGCCAGTGAAGGAGCCTTATTAACCAATGCCTTATGTACCAATGCAATTTGTGGACCTAGTAGAGCAGCTATTTTGACTGGAAAATACAGTCATATTAACGGGTATTATAAAAATTATAAAGGAGGAGTTTTTGATAGCAAACAATGGACATATCCACAGGAATTAAAAAAAGCGGGGTATCAAACAGCTTTGGTTGGTAAATGGCATTTAGCATCAGAACCCGTTGGTTTTGACTATTATAAATACCACCTATCTCAAGGACAACAAGGTTTGTATTGGAATCCTGTGTATAATGACAATGGCAAAAAAATTAAAGAAAAAGGGTATGCAACAAATTTAACTACTGATTTTGCTATAGATTGGCTCAATGGAAGAGAAGAAAAAGAACCTTTTTGCCTGATGTTACAATACAAAGCCCCACATCGTGAATGGGCTCCAGAGACTAAATATGAAGATTTGTGGGACGATATAGAGATGCCATATCCAGCAACCTTTAATGACAATTATAAAGGACGAGAATTAACCGCTGGGAATACTGAAATGACGATGGATTATTTTTCTAGAAAAGACATGAAAATGACGCCTCCAGATTCTCTTTCTAAGAAAGAACGTGGTAAATGGCTGCGATTTGGATTTAAACCTGGCGAAATTGTAGCTCCTTCAGAGGATTTATCTAGTGAAGAGATTCGTAAGTGGAAATACCAAAAGTATATCAAAGATTATTTGGCAACTATAAAATCTGTAGATGATAATATTGGAAGAGTATTAGAGTATTTAAAAGCAAACGGATTAGAAGAAAATACCATCGTTGTCTATGCGTCAGATCAAGGATTTTTTCTAGGAGAACATGGATTCTTTGATAAGCGTTTCATGTACGAAGAAGCATTGCGTATGCCATTTATTATTCGTTATCCAGGAAAAATAAAACCAGGAACCATTGTAGAAGATATTGTTTCAAACATCGATTTCGCCCCAACTTTATTAGAAATGGCAGGTATTCCTGTTCCTGAAGCGGTCCAAGGCAATAGTTTTTTTTCCAATCTTAAAGGAAAAACCCCACAAGATTGGAGACAATCCATGTATTACCATTATTACGAATACCCATTTTACCATCGCGTTCAACCGCATTACGGAATACGAAATCAACGTTATAAATTAATTCACTTTTATTATGATGTTGATGTTTGGGAATTTTATGATCTTCAAAATGATCCATCAGAAATGAATAATCTAATAAATTCTGATGCTCATGCTGGAAGCATTGATAGTTTGAAAACTGAATTATACCGTTTGAAGAAAGGTTATGGCAATACTATGTCATTAACTGAATTGAGAAGTATTTCCGATACTGACTTTGGAGGGTTAGAATCAACTAAAAATTAGATTCCATGTTTTATACAAAAAAACAAAAAGAATTATTTAATAGCATTATGAAGCAGATAAATAAAAATGTTGAAAATAGCTCTAAAGAAAATAATAAAATGAAAATTCTAAGTAAAAAGCACCCACAAACTGATACAATAAAAATGATAGTTTTATGTGCCCTACTAATGCTATTTGTTTCTTTTAAAACAACTAAGAATGATGATCCTATATATTTAGACCCCTCTAAGTCCGTTGAAGCTCGTGTAGCTGATTTAATGAGTAGAATGACTTTGGAAGATAAAGTCTATCAAATGAATCAGTTTGTTGGGTTGGAGCATATGAAAAAAGGCAACCCAAATGATGATAAAGAAAATAATGATGCACAAGGATTTTATAAAACACTATCTGTAAATGATGTTTCAAAAATGTGTGAAGAAGGAAAGATAGGTTCCTTTTTACATGTATTAACGGCTAAAGAAGCAAATTATTTACAAGAATTAGCTTTAAAATCACCACTTAAGATTCCCGTTTTAATTGGGATTGATGCCATACATGGTAATGCTTTGGTGTCCGGTACAACAGTATATCCATCACCAATTGGATTAGCGTCTACTTGGAATGATGATTTTTTGTATTCCGTAGGGAAACAAACAGCCAAGGAAATGCGTGCTTCAGGAAGCCATTGGGCATTCACTCCAAATATTGATATTCTAAGAGATCCAAGATGGGGACGTGTTGGAGAAACATTTGGAGAAGATCCTTTTATGGTTGGTAATATGGGAGCTTCAATGATACGTGGATTTCAGCAAGATGATTTTACAGGCACAGAAAAAGTAATTGCCTGCGCAAAACATATGATTGGTGGAGGAGAATCAATCAATGGGTTAAATGCTGCTCCTGCAGATATCTCTGTTCGTACTTTAAGAGAAGTGCATCTGCCACCTTATAAAAAAGCTATTGATGCTGGCGTATATTCCATTATGGCGGCACATAATGAGATAAATGGTGTTCCATCTCATATGAGTAAATGGCTAATGACTGATGTGTTACGTAATGAATGGCATTTTCAAGGTTTTTACGTAAGTGATTGGTTAGATATTGAGCGTTTGAACACACTACATCATACCGCAAAAGACATGAAAGAAGCCTCTTTTTTGTCTGTTGATGCTGGAATGGATATGCACATGCATGGACCAAAATTTACAGATGCTATTATTGCATCAGTCAAGGAAGGAAAACTTTCAATAAATCGTGTAAATGATGCTTGCCGTAAAATATTAACAGCGAAGTTTAAATTAGGATTATTTGAAAATCGCTTTGTGAATTTAGAGAAAAAGAAAGAATTACTTTTTACAGAAGAACACAAGGCTACCGCTTTAGAATCTGCAAGAAAAGGGATTGTATTACTTAAAAACAATGGAATATTACCTTTACAAAAAACGACTTCAAAAAAGAAAATATTCGTAACAGGACCCAATGCAAATAACCAATCTATTTTAGGCGATTGGCATGCAGTTCAACCTGATGAAAATGTGACCACTGTTTATGAAGGAATTAAAACCTTAGGTGAAACCAAAGGCTATGCTGTAAACTTTTTTAATTCTGGAGAAAATATTAGAAATATAAAAGTTTCTAAAATTAAAGAAGCTTCAGAAAAAGCCAAAAATGCAGATTATGCAATTGTTGTTGTAGGAGATAATTCTATGCGCTATAAATGGAAAGACAAAACTGCTGGTGAAAATATGGCCAGAGCGTCTTTAAATTTATTTGGAAAGCAATTAGATTTAGTAAAAGCAATTAAAGAAACAGGAACACCGGTCATTATTGTTTTGGTAAACGGAAAACCAATTTCTGAGCCTTGGCTTCAAAATAATATTCCTGCTATTCTAGAGTCATGGGAACCAGGTAATTTAGGAGGTCAGGCAGTTGCTGAAGTTTTATTTGGAGAAGTAAATCCAAGTGGGAAATTACCGTTAACTGTTGCAAGAAGTGTTGGACAGTTGCGAATGATTTACAATCACAAACCCTCTGCTTATTTTCATAAATATGCTGATGAGAAGAAAACACCATTGTATCCTTTTGGTTTTGGGTTAAGCTATACAAAGTATACCTATGGGGACCCAGTTTTGTCGAATGCCTCATTAAGTGGTAAGGAAAAAATAACAGTTTTTGTGGAAGTTTCTAACACTGGTGAATTTGACGGAGAAGAAATCGCTCAACTTTATATTAGAGATAACGTGAGCAGTGCTACAAGACCAGTAAAAGAGTTAAAAGGGTATCAACGTGTCGTTTTAAAAGCAGGAGAAACAAAGAAAGTTGAATTTACTCTAGATGCTGAAAGTCTTGCATTTTATGATATTAATATGGATTACTGTGTTGAACCAGGTAACTTTACTATTATGACTGGAAGTTCATCAGCTAAAAAAGATTTAAAAATAACAACGTTAACAGTTAATAATAAAATCGAATTATAAATGAGGAAATATAAATGAGGAAATATAAATTAATAGTTATAGGATGTATTCTAATTATTTTAGGTTGTAAATCAACAACAAAAAATAATACAATAACCTCTACTAATAAAAAGAATGTGCTTTTTATAATGGTCGATGACTTACGTCCAGAATTAAATATTTATGGACAAAGTCAAATAATTAGCCCAAATATAGATGCCTTAGCTAATTCTGGTGTTACTTTTAATAGAGCGTATTGCAATGTGCCAGTATGTGGAGCGTCAAGAGCAAGTTTATTAACAGGAATAAGACCTACTTCAAATCGTTTTTTAACATACTTTTCAAGTATAAAAAAGGAAGCACCAAATGTATTAAACTTGGTACAACACCTAAAAAATGAAGGGTATATGACCATTAGTAATAACAAAATCACACATTTAAAAAATGATATTGATGAGTGGGATGAAGAATGGTATCCTGATGAAAATGGATTTAGAAATTATATTTCTGAAGAAAATATTAGGTTAGAAGAAAATGATGAACACGGGCATGCTTATGAAAATATTGATGTTAAAGATGATGCATATAACGATGGTAAAACTGCCAATAAGTCAATTGAAGACTTAAAAAAGTTAAAGAAAGAAGGAAATCCATTTTTCTTGGCTGTTGGTTTTGTAAAACCACATTTACCATTTAATGCGCCAAAAAAATATTGGGATTTATACGATGCTGAAAAAATAAAATTACCAAAAAATTCAATTTTCCCAAAATCAGCCCCAAAGATAGCGAATCATAAATGGGGAGAATTACGCTATTATAAAGATGTCCCTAAAGAAGGGCAAGTTTCGGAAACTATGGCTAAAAAATTAATTCATGGGTATTATGCTTCCGTAAGTTATGTAGATGCTCAAATAGGTAAAGTAATAAATGCTATTGATCATTTAGGGCTACGAGACAATACTGTTATTGTTTTAGTTGGTGATCATGGTTGGAGTCTAATGGAACACGGTTTATGGGTAAAGCATAGCAATTTTGAAGTAGCGCTTCAGGTTCCACTTATAGTAAGCGCTACCAATATTCCTAAAAATAAAAAAACAAATTCAATAGCAGAACTGGTTGATTTGTATCCTTCAATTTGTGATTTAATCAATATATCAAAACCTAAACATTTGGAAGGCGATTCCTTTATTGAAGCGTTAGAGAATCCTTTAGGAAATTATAAAAACACAGCATTAGCTCGCTATCTAAGAGGAGAAACTTTAATTGCGGATAACTATTTTTATACAGAGTGGAGAAAAAAGGGTAAAACGATTGCTAAAATGTTATACGATCATAAAATAGATCTCGACGAAAACAGAAATTTAGTACTAGAAAGCGAATACAATCACATAGTAGATAGTTTGAGTATACTACTCAATCAAAAAATATTAAAAAATTAAATATTATGAACAAAATATTTTTCTTATTTGTTTTTTTACCCATGATGGTCTTTTCACAATCTAAAACTATAACAGGAACTGTAAAAGACGAAACAGGGTTAACATTGCCAGGAGTAACCATTCAAATCAAAAACACAGAAAATCTTGGAGCTATTTCTAACTTTGATGGATATTTTAATATTACAATTCCTTCAACTAGTTCAAAAATTTTAGTGTTTTCTTATCTAGGATATACAACCCAAGAGGTAAACGTTTCTAACACTACAAATGTTAATTTAATAATGATTCCAGACCAAACACAATTAGATGAAGTTGTAGTGATAGGTTATGGAACCGTACTTAAAAAAGATGTTACGGGAGCATTAACATCTGTAAAAGTTAAAGACAATGTTGCAAATCAATCAGGTACCATAGATCAACTATTACAAGGTAGAGCAGCTGGTGTTCAAGTAACTCAAAATGCAGGTGCTCCAGGATCTGGTATTAGTGTAAAAATTAGAGGAACCAATAGTTTACGTGGAAATAATGAACCTCTTTATGTCATTGATGGTGTTATTATATCATCAGCCGGAGAAGATGTAATTGCTGCTGGTGGTGTCGGTAATTCAGGGCAAGAAACTCAAAATGGGTTAAATGGTATAAATCCGCGTGATATTGAAAGCATTCAAGTTTTAAAAGACGCATCCGCAACGGCTATTTATGGTTCTAGAGGAGCTAACGGAGTCGTATTAATAACCACTAAAAAAGGTGTTAAAGGGAAAGTAAAAATCAAATCCTTTATAACAACGTCTATAAGAACTATTGATAAAAAATATGATGTTTTGGACGGTAATGGCTATGCTAATTATCAAAATGAAACTTCGTTACTTAATGGTCTTAATCCTCGATTCCAAATAGATGGTTCTCAAATATTTGGAATTACTTATGATACAGCAGGTAATCCAAATGTATCAAATAGACCCGCTCAAATTTTAAATTGGCAAGATGAATTATACCGACAAGGATTTAGTACAAAAGTAGGTTTTTCAGCTTCTGGTGGTAGTGATAACGGAAATTATTATATCTCTTTAGGTTTTGATGAACAAGAAGGTATTGTAAGTAATTCAAGCCTTAAAAGCAGTGATATCAGAATTAATTTAAATCAAGACCTTACAAATAAATTAAAATTACAAGCTAGGTTTAGTGCTTCTTTTAACGATATAAACTTTACCGAAGGTGGAGATTTAACTGGTGCTAACCAAAGTTTTGTTAGAAACGCTATTTTATTTAGACCCGTTATTACTGAAGAAATTGAAGATTTTGGAGAAGATTTAGAGGCTTCAAACCCGTATTCTTGGGTAAACGACTTTGAAGATGTATCTAAAGCAAAGCGGTACATCGCTTCTATAGGGCTTACCTACAAACTTCCTGTTAAAGGTTTAAGATACCAACTAAAAGCAGGTGGTAATGTTAGAACTAAAGATAGAAGACGTTTTTATGGGTTAACAACATTTCAAGGTGCTAATGCCAATGGTGCATTGCAGATATCAACCTTAAACGTCACATCATATCAAATAAACAACTTTTTAAGGTTTAATAGAACATTTAACAGAAAACATAGAATAAATGCTACCGCAGGTGTAACTTATGATGTAAGAAATGTAGAGAATAGTATTTATGCAGTAGAAGATTTTGTTACAACTGAGCTTACTACACAGCAACCTTTTTTGGCTTCGGTAATTTCGCAGCCATTACGATATTTAAAATCTGATCAACAAATATTTTCTTTATTGGGTCGTTTAAACTACACTTTCAATAACAAGTACATACTTACAGCATCTTTTCGTAGAGATGGTGTTTCTAAATTCTCAAAAGAAAACAGATTTGGTTTCTTTCCGTCATTTGCATTAGCATGGAGACTTGATAATGAGAAGTTTATTAAAAATTTAAATATTTTTGAAGATTTAAAACTAAGAGCTGGTTGGGGTGAAATTGGGAACCATGGTATTGGGGCTTATGGTACTTTGTCTGATTATGGTATAAACGGACAGCTATACGGTACTCCTGGAAATGGAACCAGTGTGCCTTTATCACTTAACAACCTTGCAAATCCTAACTTAACATGGGAAACTACGGAGCAATTAAATTTTGGATTAGATTTTACAACTAAAAACGATAGAATTTCTGGAAGTATTGATTTATATGACAAAACAACCAAAGATTTATTACAAAGGAGCCCAATTCCAACATCTTCAGGATTTAGAAGTATTCTTATCAATAGAGGAACAATTTCTAACAAAGGTTTGGAAGTAGCATTAAATATTGCTGCTGTTTCAACGGATGATTTTGAAATAAATATTGGTGGAAACATTGCATTTAATAAAACGAAGATAGAAACTCTAGGTATTCCTCTAGAGGATTTTTATATTGATGGAGTTGCCGAACAACGCTCATTTTATTTCGGTAATCAAATCAGTGTAGGTCAGTATTTTAGAACAGCTGCTAATGTGTTTGTTGAAGGGGAGGAAACCAGTCTTTTTTATGGTTTTGAAACTAATGGAATCTATCAAACAGAAGATACTGATCTTGTTGCTGGCGCTGTGCCAGGAGATGTAAGAGTCGTAGATCAAAATGAAGATGGAGTTGTTGATATTTTAGATAGAACCTTTATAGGAAACCCAAACCCTGATTTTGTTTATGGGTTTAATCTAAACTTTAAATTGAAAAGTTTTACTGCAGACTTCTTATTTAATGGAGTTTATGGAAATGATATTGCGAACGGAAATTTAATTAAACTTAATAATGCAGAGGGATTAGGTACTAATATTAGCCCTAATGCATACAACAATGCATGGAGACCAGATGCTCAATCAAACCTACATCCTAGATTAGGTTATGATGTGATATCTAATCAAGCAATCGGAATTTCTGACCGCATTATTGAAGATGGTAGTTATTTAAGATTAAATAATGTGACTATAAGTTACGATATTCCTGTAGAAAACAGTTCATTAATGGAACGACTTAATGTATATATCGCTGGACAAAATTTATTTACTTGGACAGATTATAGTGGTTATAATCCAGAAGTTTCAAGCTTCTTAAATAATGGTCTTATAAATGGAGTAGATTGGAACGGCGCACCAAATGCTAAAACTATTTTATTAGGGTTAAACATTAATTTCTAAGTACAATTGAATTATAAAAACAAAAAATAGAAACACATGAAAAATTTAAAATTTATTTTAGTATTGATTTTTGGTTTTTTGTCTAGTTCATGTAACTTAGATGAAGACCCAATATTTCTAGATACCACACTTTATGATAATCCAGATAGTGCAACCGCTGCTTTAGATGGGATTTATCAAAAGCTAACAACGTATGATTCAATGGAGAGACGTTATTGGGTTATAAACGGTTTTTCAGGACTCTTTATAACACATAGACAAGGGAATAGTGTTAACAATCCTCACAATAGTAGTCTAATGGCCTTGAACCCAATTCAAGATCAAGCTTCTGAAGCGTTTTGGAGAGGTTTGTATAGTGCAATTGCGCAAACAAATGCAGCTATTGAAAATATTACAGTAGTTGAAAACCCAATAACAAATGATGAATTACTTTTTAGCGATATAGCAGGACAAGCATACTTTGCGCGCGCTTGGACATATTTTGATTTAACTCGACTTTTTAAAGACATCCCTTTATGGACGGAGCTTCCAGATGAAAACAATCTAAATAAAGCAAAATCTACAACAAAGGAAATATATACTCAAGTTATTAGTGATGCTAACATGGCCGCTAGTTTAATAAATGGTACAAGCGGTAATGGCTATCCAAAACAATATGCTGCGAATATGTTATTAGCAAAATTGTATATGACATTAGCTACCAATCCTGATTTAAGAGAAGGGTCTTTAACAGAAATGGATTATTGGCAAATGGCATACGATGAAGCTATTAAAGTTTATGGACAATATTCTTTAGTTGCTGACTACAGTAGCATATTTACAGACTCTAATGAAAATAATTCTGAGTCTATTTTTGAATTTCAACTTAGTCAAGACGCCACTAATTCTCAAATGGGAAGAAATTACACGCCAAACGGCTATAAAGTGGCTCAAGCTTTTGGATGGCTTAGGGTTCATGCAGATGTTTTTGAAATTCATAGAGATACCTATCCAAATGACCCAAGAATTGACGCTACGTATTTATATGATTACACAAATGCAAATAATGGAAATGCGCTACGTACATATCCAGCGATTACAACCCGTTTAAATGTAAGAGCAAGTCATCCTTACTTTTTTAAGTTTGCTGAAAAAAACACAACTCATAGTAACCAATATAACAGCCAAAATATAGTTGTTTACAGATATGCTGATTTACTCCTTATGTTAGCTGAAATCTCTAACGAATTACAAAACGGGCAACAATTAGGCTATGTTACAGAAGTATTAAATAGGGTTGGTATGACTCCTCAAGTTGGTTTTTTAGGTTCGCAAGTAGAGTTTAGAGACGCTATAATGAATGAATATCGTTTTGAATTAATTGGTGAAGGAGAAGATGCTCATAATAACAGAAGACGCGGTTTTGGCTATTTTTTAAATAAAACTATTATGAAGCATAACAATAACTCAAACCCTGGTTTTAAACCTTTAGTTGATATTCTTTTAAGTACAGACCCAACAGGGACGATGACTTTGCCAATTCCACAATCAGAAATTAATACAAATGAATTAATTAATAATTAATTAAATTATGCTTTTTCAAATAAAATAAGTGCACGCAGAATTTTTAGAAGTATTAAACTAATTTCAACTATGAGAAAACACTTGTTTATTTATTTAATGCTACTAAGTATCATTAAAATTCAAGCACAAGATCAATCAAACCCAAATATCCTATTTATTGCGATTGACGATTTAAAACCAACCTTAGGAATTTATGGAGATTCTTTTGCTGTTACTCCAAATATTGATGCCATTGCTAAGAATGGAACAACTTTTTTAAATAATCATACGCAACAGGCAATTTGTGGACCATCTAGAGCAAGTTTACTTACGGGTAAAAGACCTGATTATACAAAGGTTTGGGATCTAAAAACTAAGATGCGAAATGTAAATCCAACTATTTTAACAATTCCCCAATATTTTAAGCAAAGTGGTTATAAAACTATTGGTGTGGGTAAAATTTATGATCCAAGATGTGTCGATAATCATAGAGATAAGCCTTCTTGGAGCATTCCTTCAATTAAAGAAAATGAGCTTGAATATCCAAAAGGATATAATAAACCCGCATTAGGTTTTTATCAAAATAAAGAAAATTTAAATACTATAAATGGTATTAAGAATAGAGCATTAGCAAAAAATATAGAAAAAAATAAAATTTATAAATATATTACGGATCGCTTTAAGCCACCATATGAAATGGCAGATGTACCTGATGGAGCTTATGTTGATGGCGCAATTGCGAATAGGAGTATTCAATTATTAGATACAATGAATACTTCAAAACCATTTTTTCTGGCAGTAGGTTTTAAACGCCCTCATTTGCCTTTCGTTGCACCAAGAAAGTATTGGCAGCTGTATGATGAAAGTAAAATTAAGTTGGCTGCTTATCAAAAAAAAGCGAAAAACCCTGTAGATGTTTCCTATCACAAGGCTGGTGAAATGCAGAAATATAAAACACCAGAAATTACTTACAAATTAAATAATGATAATTTATTAGAGCTAGATAAAGAACTTCAAAAAAAACTAATTCATGGCTATTACGCAGCCACCAGTTATATTGATGCGCAAATAGGTAAAATCATTGATAAATTAAAACAAAAAGATTTAGACAAAAACACCATCATAGTTATTTGGGGAGACCATGGTTATCATCTTGGGGATCATAGTTTGTGGAATAAACATTCTAATTTTGAGCAGGCAACTCGTTCTCCTTTAATTATTTATGACCCAAGAATTAATAAAGGATATAAAATAAATTCTCCAACTGAGTTTGTAGACTTATTCCCAACAATAAGTGATTTAGCAAACATAGGGGTTCCAAAAAATTTGGATGGTGTAAGTTTAAAAGCACAAATAAAAGGAGAAGTGAATACCTTAAAAACATATGCAGTTAGTCAATACCCAAGAAAAAATAAAATGGGGTATAGTTTTAGAACTAAAGAATATAGATATACGGTGTGGATTAATAAGAAAAAAAGTACAGTACCAATTTTTAAGGAAGATATTCATGCAGAGGAATTGTATGATTATAAAAACGATCCTTTAGAAACTGAAAATAAAATCGATAATGAAGAATATAAGCAGATAAAAATTACTCATCAAATGTTAGCAACACGCTATTTTAAAGACCAAGTAGCTACCTCTAAAACTGCCGGAGAAAAGATTAAAAATCTCTATAAAGTTAAAAATAATAACACTTATAAACGTGCTCAGGTTATTTCAGAATTCATAATTAATGCGATGCGTTTAACCAATACTAGAGGGCAGTTTTTAATGAAAACTTTATCTGAAAAATACGCTTATAATGCAGCTCAAACTAAAGGTAAAAACCTTCCGAAAGCAACCAAAAGAGAGATTTATAAAGCTACATTTATAGAGACTAGAAATAAGCTTTCAAAAATATTTTCAAAGATTGAAATTGCTCAGATTAATAAATTAGAAAAGAGGAAAATGAGTGAACTAAATAATAACTAAAGCTATTTTAAAATTAAGGAATGAAATTATTCACAAATCTATTTTTATTACTTTTACTACTAAATTTTAAAGCTTATACTCAATCTAAGGATTCTTATAATTTAATTGTTGGTGCTACTTTAAATTATAGAGAGTTAAATACTATTAAAGAAAAACTTTTTTTAAAAGACTTTAACTATTTAACGCCCGCAAACGCAGCAAAACAGTCAAGGGTTCATCCAAAGCCAACTGTTTGGAATTGGCAACAAATAGATGATTTTATCACTTTTTCTAAAAACCATAATTTACAAGTTCGTTTGCACGGACCTATCTCTCCTCAGGCATCGAAATGGGCAAAAGAAGACCATAGAACTATTGAAGAATTGGAGACAAATATGATTGAATTTACAACAGCATTTGCCAAAAAATTCAATAAAGAACCTACAGTAAAATGGATGGATGTGGTAAATGAAACCATACTTCCAAACGGAAAGTGGTTTGGACCAAAAAGAGGCACTAATAAATGGGAGAACCCTTGGTTAAAGATAGGATTAGATGCTAATGGATTTCCACTATATATATTAAAAGCTTTTGAAATTGCGACAAAATACGCTACAAATATCAAGTTAGTTTACAACCATAATGCAGGTTTGGAAAGTGTCATGTGGGATAAAGTCAAAAAAACCATACTTTATATTCGCTCTAAAGGGTATCGGGTTGATGGTATTGGTTGGCAAGCTCATATTGGCCTTAGTGCTTCGACTAAAGCTATTTTAGAAAATACAGATGAAGAACTAAGAAAGCTTTCTGACTTGATAGATTGGGCTCATAAAAATAACTTAGAATTCCATATTACTGAACTAGACTACTTTGTTAAAGACAATAATAAATTGTCAGAAGAATATCAAAAACAAGCTGAAATCTATATGAAAATTATAAATATTTTAAGGGAGAAAATCAAATTTGGAGTTATAACATTGAACTTTTGGGATATGGCTGTTCGAACAAGAAAAGGAAAAGAAGGATCATTTCACTCAATTTATGATTCAGATTTTAAACCAAATCCAGCATATAAAGCTATTAACTTATCATTAAAAAATGATTAATTATGATTAAAAAAAGTATTCAAATATTTACAGTATTCACCTTTTTTTTATGCGTGTTGAGCGCTTGTAATAAATTTAAAAGCAAAACAAATACTATAAAGGTTCCTGAAGGTATGGTTTGGATAGAAAACAAAACATTTTTGCAAGGAGCTAAAGAGTCAGATAAATACGCTATGAAAAGAGAAAAGCCTGCTCATGAAGTTACAGTAGACGGTTTTTTTATAGATATTACCGAAGTAACCAATAAACAGTTTAAAGAATTTGTAGAGGCAACCGATTATTTAACAGTTGCTGAAAGACCCATTGACTGGGAAGAAATGAAAAAACAACTTCCCGAGGGTATTGCAAAACCTCATGATTCCATCCTACAACCAGGAAGTCTTACTTTTAATAAAAATATAGATGCAGTAGTAAATATGAATAATTATTTTCAATGGTGGACTTGGAAAATAGGTGCTAATTGGAAACATCCAGAAGGGCCAGAAAGTTCTACAGATGGTAAAAATAAGTATCCTGTAGTTCATATTGCATATGAAGATGCTTTGGCATATTGCAAGTGGGCAAATAGACGTTTGCCAACAGAAGCAGAATGGGAATCAGCTGCTCAAGGCACATCAACAAATACAATATTTACTTGGGGGAACGATGTAGAAAAATTAACTAAAAATGCAAATACCTGGCAAGGTGTATTCCCTGTAAAAAATAAAAGTATTGATGGCTTTAAATTGATAGCTCCTGTAAAATCATATGACCCAAACAGTAATGATATTTATGATATGTTAGGAAATGTATGGGAGTTAACTAGCGATTTGTTTAACGTTAATTATTATTCTGAAATAGACACAACTAAAAATATCGTGAACCCTACAGGGGCTAAAGAAGCTTTTAATCCGGATAATCCTTATCAAAAAGAACACGTAATTAAAGGAGGATCTTACTTGTGTCATGAATCGTATTGTGCAAGTTATAGAATTTCTGCTCGTATGGGAACCAGTTTTGACTCGAGCTCAGACCATGTTGGCTTTAGAACTGTAGCAACAATAGAAATGCTAAATAAATAATCTAATAGCCAATTTATAATTGCTATTATATAGATATTAGAAATCTTAATTCTGGAGTCTATTTCTTAAAGTTTGACAACGGAACAACAAAAAAAATTGTAAAAAAATAAAGAAACAGTCATTAACATTTTATCAGTTATCATAGACTTGTTTTTAGTTTTTTTTATACCAAACAAATCTAAAACGTGAAATATCGTTAAAAACCTAATCAGGCTTGATTAGGTTTTTTTAGTTTTAGATAACTGATTTAAAAGAATACTATAAGAAATTTTTTCAAAGTAAGATAGGATTGAAAAATAAAAACTTATTGGTGTATTTTCAACAGAGTTAATTTTTTATTTTTAGAAAGATTTTTTTATTAAAATTACCTAGGCATTAGTTCTACACCCAAGCCTGGTTTGTCTGAAATACTCATTAAACCGTCTTTAAGTATAAAACCACCTGTTACAATATCTTCTGCAAGATCTAAGCTACCGTCTAAATCTAAATATTTAGTATTGGCAGAGGCAAATGCTATATGCAAGGCTGCTGTAATACTTACAATACTTTCATCATTACAGCCCCAAAATAAATCGATGCCTCCTGCCTTGGCAATAGTAGCTATTTCTTGTGCAGCTAAAAGACCTCCACATTTCATTAATTTAATATTAAAAATGCCAAAGGGTTGAGGAGAAGGTGTAAAATTGATGGCACTATTACTATTTTTTAAGCTTTCATCAGCTACTAAAATACTACGGTAGTGAGGGTCTATTGTAGCCAACTCATTTTCTTTACCTACCAGTAAAGGTTGTTCTATAATTTCTAAGCCTAAGGTATGGGTGGCCTTTATAAATTTTTCTAAGTCTTTAATCTCATATCCTTGGTTGGCATCTACTCTTATTTTTATGTTACCAAATTTCTCATTTACTTTTTTAATTCGCTCAATATCTAACCCTACCTCTTGCCCTGTTTTAATTTTTAATACCTTAAACCCTTGCTTTACGTACTCTGCTGCCTCTTTTACCGTGTCTGCGATATTCATAATACCAATAGTTACTGAGGTAGGGAGTGAATAATGATGTTGCCCATATATTGCTGCTACAGGAATCTCTAAAAATTTGGCAAAGGCATCGTGCAAAGCTATATCCCAAAGTACCAGGGTGCCTGGTTTATCTGGAAATACTTTTCCTATTTCAAAAATTATAGCTCTAAAATGTTGGATCTTTTTACCAATAAATTTCTGAAAATACCCAGACTGGCAGTTTATTAAAACATCTGAAGGAGATTCTCCTACAACTTCTAAGTCTGGATTAGATGCTCCAACGCCCACAACACCATTTTCTAAAGTAATAAGTAAAAATACATTTTCTACCTCTGCAATGGTTTTATAGGCAATGGTATAGGGTTTTGTAAGTGCTAAGTTTTTTGAAAAAACTTCAATATTTTTTATCTTCATAATGATAAGCCTTTTATTTCTGAAACAATTTTTTTAACACCTTCTTCCAAAGGCAGCACCACCGGAATATCTAAGGTTTTTTGGTAGCTAGCTTTATAGCTTAGTGCTTCTTGCTTGCTAAGACCAGAGGTGTTTAAAGCTAGGGCTATAACTGTGGCACCAAATTTTTCTATAATGTCAATTTCTGACGCTACCGAAGGAATTTCTCCCCAAAGAGGATCATCATCAAAATATTTTTTTTTCGGAGCATGAATAAGTACCACTTGGGTTGCATTTCCTGAAATAATAAATTCTAAGCCGCAGGGGCCACTGGGGTTTCTTAAACTAGATTGCCCTTCTAAAATAATTACATCTGGGGTGGCTTCTTTCCAACAGCTTGTAATAGCATGCTCTAGTTCTCCAGAAACAAAATCATTTAGGGTAGAGTCAAAAATAAACCCATACTTATGCCCTTGCATCCAACCGGTTTGACCGGTATAAATCATGTGGGCGTTTTGGTTGTGTTGTAAGCATTCTTCTACAACTAAGTTGGCTGTTGTGCGTTTTCCCATGGCGCAGTCCATGGCTAAAAAAGCAACAATAGGCGCCTTTACCTTAAAAATATCTCCAGACCAAAAATGCAGTTCTTTAGGAGTTTTTGGTTTTCTAATATCTATAAGTTCTACCTTGTTTTGGCTGGCTAATAGGGCAATGTCTTTGCGTTCTTGAAGCTGGTCATGTAGGCCGTTTACAATGCCTATGCCATTACTTATAGCCTCTCTAATAACCTGCAACAGAGAGTCAGACAATATACCACCAACAGTAGCTACCCCCACTACTAAATAGTCTATGGTTTTAAATTGTTTAATGGCTTCATCTATGGTGCCAAGTATAGGAACATTTCTATTGTTGCCGTCTAGTAGTTGCCCTGCATCTGCATGTTTATTTTCTTCATCTAGCACAGCCAGCACATGAAAGCGTTTAGATCCTCTTAGCAAACCATGGGCTGTTTTAGCGTTGTTTGTTAAAAACAGGTTGTCTGTAGCAATAAGTACATTTTTCTTCATTTAGAGCTGTTTTATTACTGAAAAGTAAAAAAACATTCTTAATAAATCTTCATTTGTCTTTAAAAAGTTAATAATAAAACACAATAATAAAACAACGAATCAATTCTGTTCAATAGGCCTTGTAGAAAGCCAGCAAAAATACTATTGTTATTAGGACTAAAATGCTGCAAAAAATTAACCCCTGTTTAAAATACATGATTCTAAAAAAACACCTATTTTAGACACTTTTATTTTCCACAACTTTATCTATGAAAACAACCCATTGGTTCGAAAAAATTCCGCACGCTGTAAGCATGCTGTTTATGATTATTGTTTTTGTAACACTGTTAACCTATATTATTCCTGCCGGTGAGTTTAAACGCATCTTAATTGAAGGAAGAAACAACGTAATACCTGGCTCCTACAGTATTATACCTAGTACTCCTATTGGTTTTTTAGACATGTTTAAAGCCATTCCTTTGGGTTTTAAAGCTGCTATAGAGGTAATGTTTGTGGTGTTTTCTGGTGGTATTATGTTTGGTGTTATGGAAAAAACCAAGGCCATAGAAAATGCTGTGGGTACTTTTGTTCACAAAGTTGGACGAGATAAAAAATACTTAGCCGTTGTAATTATGACTTTTATTTACGGTGCTTTAGGAGTTTTTGTAGGCTATGAACACAATATTGCTTTAATACCAATTGCAGCAGTGGTAAGTCTAGCGTTGGGCGGAGACCTAGTGTTGGCAGCTGGTATATCTGTGGGTGCGGTAACTCTTGGGTTTGGGCTTTCTCCAATAAACCCGTACACGGTGGGTATTGGCCATAAAATTGGAGAATTACCCTTATTTTCTGGTGCTTTATTACGTAGTGCTTTGTGTTTTTCTGCCTTAAGTTTTCTTGCTTATTACAATGTAAGATACTTAAAAAAAATTACGAAAGACCCTAACAACAGTCTTGGGAAAGACTTAAATGAAGACGGAATTGTACTTTCTAAACCTTTATCAGACTATTCAATTTCACTAAATAATTGGTTGGTAATAAGTGCGTTTATTGTTGGGTTGGGCGCCATTTTATATGGTGTTTTTAATCTAAACTGGTACATTAATGAAATATCTGCCATATTTTTAATGGTTACAATAGCTACCGGAATTATAGGCGGAATGAAAGGAAACAGCATTAGCGAAACGGTACTAAAATCTGTTGCCTATGTTGCTCCTGGAGCGTTTATGGTAGGTTTTGCTACTACTATTAAAGTATTAATGGAAATGGGACATATTAGTGATACCATTTCTTTTCATTTATCTGAAGTTTTAAAAACATTACCCTTGTATTTATCTGCTATAGGGATGTCTATTTCTCAGAGTATTATTAACTTTTTTATTCCATCAGGAAGTGGCCAGGCATTGGCAACCTTACCTGTTATGTTACCATTAGGAGAGGTAATTGGGCTTACTAGGCAAACTACTATTTTAGCCTTTCAAATTGGTGATGGAATTTCTAATTTAATAAACCCAACTCTTGGCGGATTAATTGCCATGCTAAGCATGTGCCGCGTGCCGCTAGATAAATGGTTGCGATTTATTTTTCCTGTGGCAATAATTGTATTTTTGCTCTCAGCTATATTCTTAATTATAGCGGTAACTATTGGCTATAAATAATATGAATGTAGAAGATATTTTAGCAAAACTGGTTGGTTTTCCAGTTTTAGGAGGAGAAAGTAACCTTAAGGTTATTTATTGGATTAAGAATTATATTGAAGCCTTTGGTGTAGAAACTATATTAGTTCCTAATAAAGAAGAAACAAAAGCCTCGTTGCATTGTAGAATTGGACCAGCAATAGATGGTGGTGTTATATTATCTGGGCATACAGATGTTGTACCAGTAGAAGGCCAAGATTGGCATACAGACCCATTTACACTTGTAAAAAAAGATGGTAAATTATTTGCCCGAGGAAGCGCAGACATGAAAGGTTTTATTGCATGTTGTTTGGCTACACTACCTACATTGAGTAAGGCTCATTTAAAAAAACCTATCTATTTTGCTTTTAGTTATGATGAAGAAATTGGTTGTTTAGCAGCTCCAGAACTTATAGAGCATATTAAAAAAAGCTATATAGAAAACGCCACCTATGCCATTATTGGGGAGCCCTCATTGTTGGAGCCTGTTATTGGAAAAAAAGGGGTGTGTTATGTACAAACCGAAGTAAATGGTTCTGCAGGGCATAGCAGTGGAATTCATAAAGAAATTAGTGCCATACATGAAAGTACTAGACTTATTATATGGCTAGAAAACAAAATGAAACAATTATCTCTGGCTACACAAGATCACAGATTTGAACCCCCACATTCTACCCTGCATGTTGGGCAAATACATGGAGGTGTTGCTACTAATATTGTAGCAGAATACACCCGTTTTGAATGGGATGTGAGAGTTATTCCAAAAGATGATATTCAAACTATTTTTAATGATTTTTTTGCGTTTTGCAAAGAACGAGAACAAGAGGTAAGAAAACTGTTTCCTAATTTTAAAATTACCAACACATTATTACACCCCCCAGTACCAGCATTAGATACCAAAGAAACAGATCCTATTGTTGCTTTAACTCAAAAAATCTCTGGACGCAATACCTGGAGAACTGTTTCTTATGCAGCTGAAGCAGGGCAATTTCATGAAGCTGGTTACCAAAGTATTATTTGCGGGCCAGGTTCTATAGAACAGGCACATCGTGCCAATGAATTTACTACACAAGAACAACTAGATAAGTGTGTGGTGATGTTAGAAAAATTGGTAGAAGAGTTTTCTGTCTAAAGCAGGTATACTTATTGCTAAACGTAAAATATAAAACTTGTATATTAGATTTATAATAAACGATAATGATTCGTACATATACTATAAATGGAATGACCTGTGAGGGTTGTGTTGCTAAAGTAACATATTTGCTTGAACAGCATTCAAATATCTCATTGGCCGAAATTGAGCTTAAAAACAATACCGCTACATTAACCGTGGAAAAAGAGATTGCAATAGATGAGCTACGAAGACTTTTTGAAGCTCATCCAAAATACACCATCACTTTTTCTAACAGCAATGAAGACAAACAAAACAAACATGTTTTCACTACTTATAAACCACTTCTTCTTATTTTTTTATTCATAGCAGCTACAACAGCAATTGTCTCAATAGACAATGGAAAAATAGATGTTATGCTATGGATGCAATACTTTATGGCTGGTTTCTTTATTGTATTTTCCTTCTTCAAATTTTTAAACCTTACCGGTTTTGCAGAAAGCTATGCTATGTATGACATACTTGCAAAACGAGTAAAAGTATATGGTCTTGTATATCCGTTTATTGAATTAATATTGGGTGTTGCCTACCTTACAGGTTTTGAACCTACGATTACTTATATTGCAACTATTTGTATTATGGGATTTAGCAGTATTGGTGTTATACAGAGTGTTTTAGACAAAAAGAAAATTCGTTGCGCCTGCTTAGGAGCCGTTTTTAATTTACCGATGAGTATGGTTACCATTATAGAAAATTTAATAATGGTTTTAATGGCGCTAATTATGTTATGGAAAACTTAAGAAATGATGCCTTAGCTAATAAATCTATGTTCAAGCTACAGTAAGCTTCATCTAATTTATAAGTACCTTATATCAAAAAATTTATGTCAGCTAGTTGTTTATTTTTTAGCTATGGGTATTTGTATTTGAGAGGGGTACTTTGCAGAATGATGAATGGTATTATGCGCTGTAATCCCAATTTTTTCGTCATAATTATTACCCCCCGTATTTAAGTTTCTTGCGAATCTAGGAAAATTACTACTTGAAATTTCTATTCGTATACGGTGTCCTTTTTTAAACATATTACTTGTAGACATTGCCGTTAAATTAACTTCATATACCTTGTCTTTTTCCATAAAAACCTCCTTATTATATCCTTCGCGGTAACGAACACGCTGTATGGTTTCATCTAAATTATAGGCAGAACCATCTGGATATACATCTATTAATTTTATGGTAACATCTGTATCTTTTACATCAGAAGAGACATATAGTTTAGAATTAATAAAACCACTTACCTCGGTATTTTCAGCTAAGACTTCTGTTGTGTATACTAAAATATCATTTCTAGCTTCCATATCTTGCTGATCCCAAGCACCTCCTTTTATTGCATTACCGGTACAACATACATTTCCTCCATAAGAGGGCACTGGTAACATAGGGTCATAGACAAATGTATCTGGGGTATCTTTTTTAGCTTTCTTAGTAGAGAGCATTCCGTCACCAAATCTACTATTTGCAGCTCCATTACTATGGAGGTAATACGTAATTAACTCGGTATTTTCTGGAGGCCATACTTCAGAAGATTGCCATTTATTACTACCCATGGTATAGTATTGTATTCTTGGCGTGGTTTCTTTAAAATCATTTTCTGAACCTTTTAACCATAAATCAAACCATTTTGTAATTTGTTCATCATAATTAAGTCTAGCATCTCCAACACTGCGTTCACCTACAATGGTGTTTTCAGTTGCTCTTGTATACGCACAATGAAGTGTAGGTGCAATTACTAAGTATTGATTGTCTCTTATAAAAGCATCTTTTGAGTTATTTCTTGCATGATTAAACAATGAAATATTTGGAGTAATAGAAACATCGTACCAAGAAGCAAACCAAAAACTAGGGGTGCCAATATCTTTATCATCATGGTAAATACCACCATTAAACCACTCTGGGTCGTTTGGTTTTCTACGAATCATTTTATCAAAAACTTCTTGTTTACCGTGTATATTTTTTAGAATGTCTTGAATTGGTAAATGAGTTAACGCCTCAGCCATATCTATTTTTGGATTTTCTGGTGCTAAATCATAAAATCTTGATATTCTAATTAAGTCTTCTTGGGTGGCTCCTGTTGGAATTCTTGGTTTAAATTTATCGTGCTCTACACCATATAACCAAGAAAAAAACAACATTTGTTCTACACCTCCACGATACCAATTTCCTTGTTCATTAATATCGCCCACACGTCCAACACCAGCACCAAAACCTTGTGGCACCATTGCAGCATGTGACGGGTGATCTAAGGCAGAAACAGCCATTTGCCATTCTGCAGTTGAAGAACATCCTAGTGTTCCAATTTTTCCATTAGACCATGCTTGATTTTTCATCCATTCAAAAGCATCATACCCATCTGTAAGAGGTACTCCTAAAATATCCCATTCTCCTTCAGAATAAAAACGCCCTCGTTCATTTTGAACTACATAGGCATATCCTTTTTTTACATATTCATAAGCACGGTTTGCAGTTCTTGTTCTTTGTTCACCATCTCCCCAAGAATTAAAGTTGTATGGTGTTCTAGAAAAAATAATAGGATATTTACCAGCTTCTTTAGGCCTATAAATATCACTGGCAAGTCTAACTCCATCGCGCATTGGCATCATTACTTTTTCATCTACTGTGGCTATGGCATTTAATTTGTCAAAAATAGATTCTTGAGCTTGAATAGAGTTTGTAAAAATAAGGTAACAAAAAAAGGAACTTAGGATAGTAATTAGCTGGTTTTTCATTTTATGTCAATTGATTATGAAGCTAAAGATAATAAATAAATTTAGAGGATTTCTTTATAAATTTCTAGAAATAGTTACATGAAAAATATACACATTCAATAATTTCAAATAAGAATAAAAAAATAACCCCAAAAAATATGTTGGGGTTATTATTAATTTAATGTTTACGTTCTTAGCTTGTCTAAAAACAATAAAAAATGATTTTTTTTAAATCATATGCTTCAAAAAACAGTTTCGACTTCACTCCCTTTTGATCCTCAATATCTTCCCAAAAACTGTAAATTATTCATGGGAAAAATTTTTTATTTTATAAATTTTTTTTTTTAAAAGAGCTGTTTTGATTTTAAATTATTCTATTTTTGAGGTCTAATTTGTATTATTGTATTGTTATGAAATTGCTAAAGATTTCTTTATTTGTTATTGTTTGCTTAATAATATCTTGTGACAGAAAATTAGATTACTATAACGTATCAGTTCAATCAAATAATGGAAATTTTAATGCAGTAATTGAAATACCTGCGGGCACTAATAAGAAAATAGAGTACAATAACTTATCTAAAACTTTTGAAGTTGACTTAAAAAATGGGAAAGATAGAATAGTTCAATTTCTTCCTTATATAGGTAACTACGGATATATTCCATCTACATTTTCCAATCCTAAAGAAGGAGGAGATGGAGATGCTTTAGATGTATTGGTCCTTTCTGAAAATGTTGAAACTGGAACAATTATAGAAATTGAACCCATAGCTGTTTTAAAGCTATTAGACAAGGGAGAAATTGATTATAAAATTATTGCAATACCAGCAAATAAAACTACCCAAATAATTAAAGTTGACTTGGGAGATAATTTTTTAATAGATTACCCTGCAGTGAAAACTATGATAGAATTATGGTTTTTAAACTATAACAAGGAAGACGTATCTATTATTGAAGGATGGGGAAATAGAGAAGAAGCAATCTATGAAATAGAAAAAAATAAGAGAAAATGAAATTAATAATTAGCATGTTGTTTTTTTTTACTCTAATAAGCTGTGTATCAACACCAAAAAAAGAGTATTCTTTTTTTATTGCTGGTCATACATATGGTAACCCGAGCGAAAGAGCAAAAAACATTGGACTTTACAAACCTTTTAAAGACAAAACTGCGTTTATAAACAACCAAGAGAAAATGAAACATGGTTTCCTTTTAGGAGATGTAGTGTGGGGTCAAAATTTTTGGAAGAGAACCCAAAAAGATATTTCGAGATTTAATATGCCTATTCATATTTCCAGAGGCAATCATGACGGAAAATTAGAAAATTTTGAAAAACTATTTGGTAAATCGTACAAGAAATTTTTTAATGGAAAAGATTTATTTGTGATTTTAGATCTTAATCTAGACCATTGGAATATTTCAGGTGAGCAATTAACCTTTTTAAGAAACCTTCTTAGAATTGATGCTAAAAAAGCAAGAAATATTTTTATTTTCTCTCATCAGATATTGTGGTTTGATAAAGAGAAATATTCCGAGCCAGTTCCAAACTCTCTTTATGACAGAAGTGAAAGAACTAATTACTGGTCAGAAATTGAACCTTTGTTGTTAGGAACTAATAAACCTACATTTGTATTTGCAGGTGATGTAGGTGCTTTTTCTAAGGAAAAACGAAAAAGAAATAATCCAATTGAGTACTCTTATTACAAAGAAAGAGGAATATCTTATGTTACAAGTGGAATGGGCGGAGGTGTTAGAGATAATTCAGTTAGATTTAGATTAATCCATTTAAACGGAGAAAACATAAACTCCTTAGGTAAATTAGAGGATTACAATAATCCAAATTAATGTACATTCAAAACAAGTTACAAGAGATGTTACACAAATTTGTTGAAGAAAACACCCTTAAAGTAGTTGTTGGAGTACCTATAATATTACTGATTTTTTTTCTGTCATTTGGTCAATTATCCTTAAAGATTGAAGATCTTTCTATAACAGAAAATTCTCCAGATAAAATAGCTAATATAAATTTCAAAACATTAACTGATAAATTCATAAATGCTTTGGATTCAACAGAGCAAAATGATTCTACTTTTTTTTGTTCTACATTTGAAGCTTTCTCCAGAAAAGAGCTTGTCATTTTTAAAACATTTCCCTCAGAAATTGATAAAAAATTAGATTTTTTGGTAGAATTGTATCCAACTAACAAATCACTTCTAAAAAAAGGTCAAGCTTTTTTACAGTTTAATATAACCAATGAAGCAACTATTTATAGGCATAATCAGAAAGTGTATGGAGTTTATACAAAAGCACTTCCTTTAATAAATGTTGAAAAACTAGTCGTCAGACAAAAATCTATAGAAAAAAAAATAATTAGTCCTTTTAAGACAATTAATAAGGAGTTTAATATCACACAAACTAAATTTAATGGGCAAAAGAAAATACCAGACACTTACCTAAAGGTTTTTCAAAAAACACTTAAAGAAAATAACATCTCTTTTTTACCTTATGCATACAACTTAAAAAAGGATTCGCTTGTTCAAATAAAACAAAGTCTAGATCAATATATTTCTAAAAATAATCAAACTATAGGGGTTATTAATAAATCAAATCAATTTTGGAGTTTAATAGACAAAAAAAATAATGCACTTATAAGAGATATTAGTTTTTCTGGAACAAAAGGCGAAGAGGCCATCAAGCTTCTAAGGGAATATATAAATGGAAATCTGCAATTAGATTCGGTCATTAATCTAGAAATGCTAGCATCTTATTATGCTTTAAAAAATGTATTTACAAATGGTTGTAATGAAAAAATGTACTTATTGTATAATTCAGAAACAAAGTTACTAGAACCTTTTTTTTCTCAATCTAACTGTTTGGGTCTAAACCCAAAAAACATAAAGCCTCATACAATTAAGAATCTAACTTTTATCAATTTATATATACAAGCACTTAATTCAGTAAGTCAAATAAGTCTGTATGAGGATTTTATTGAAGAAGATGATTCATTTGAACAAGAAATAGGTATCATTAATTCACACTATCCTAATTTGATTTTTGATATTGATGTATTGTATTTAAATCAGAGAATAATTAAGAAAAGTCTGGATGCAACAACAGAAATTATTGCAGAATTAGTCTCATCTGAAAAAGATAAAATTATTGTTAAAATAAGTAATAATTCCATTTTCCCAGTAGATATTTTAGGATTGAATTTTAAGACAAACAAAAAAATCGTAAGATTTAATACAGCATTTCAAATCTTAAGCCGTCAAAAAGACACCATAGAAATAAATTTACCTAGAAGTTTTGAAAACTTATTTGTAAATAAGAAAAAAAAGCAGACAGGGTTTATGCCTTACAAAGACACCTATAATTTGAATATAGCATATTCGTTATCAAATTTAAACACTTCTTATTTAGCACCAATAAGCCCTTATCAACAAACGGTTATAAAAAGTAATGACGATTTATTCAGAGTAAAAAATAACGTGACAACCCAAGATGGTCTTATCATTCTTGAAGAGCAAAAAATTATAACATTTAATAAAGAGACTATTGTAATTAAGAGCCCTTTAATAATTCCAAAAGGCTATCAGTTTAGAATTAAACAAGGGACAACTATAAATATTTTAAATGGCGGTAAAATTATTTCATACTCACCGCTTATTTTTACTGGCAGTAAGAAAAGACCCATTAAAATATATTCTTCGGACCAAAAAGGCCAAGGTATATTAGTTTTAAGTAATGGAAAACAATCTAAATTAAATCATGTGATTTTTGATCAATTATCCAACCCAACACAGTTGAATTGGAATATTACTGGGGCTGTTACGTTTTATGAGTCTCCGGTTGAGTTAAAGCATGTCGAAATTTCAAACAACCATTGTGAAGACGCGTTGAATATTGTAAGAACCACATTCATTATTGATTCATGTACTATTAACAACACACAATCTGATGCTTTTGATGGTGATTTTGTTGAAGGTATCATTAAGAATTCTAAATTCATAAACTTAGGTAATGATGCTATCGATGTTTCTGGTTCAGATTTAAAGATTAGCAGAGTTGTAATATCAAACGCTAATGATAAAGGATTAAGTGCAGGTGAAGATAGTAGAATGTTTGTAGACAATGTGACTATTGAAAATAGTGAAATTGCAATAGCGGGAAAAGATTTATCAATAATTCATGGGAAAAACCTAAAAATCATCAATACAAAGCTTGCTTTTACAGCGTTTCAAAAAAAATCTGAATATGGCCCCTCTACTATTTTTGTTGAATCGGTCGATTTTAAAACAGTTGAAACAAGATATTTAATTGAAAGCACTTCCTCTATGAAAGTAGATGGCAAAGTGGTAGAAACTTCCGAAAATGTCAAAGGCAGGATGTATGGGGTGGAGTTTGGCATTAGTAGTGATAAGACAAGAAACAGACAGTTATGATAGACACTAAGTTACTTAAACAAAAAGAAGAGTTAACTCAAAGTAAAGAAATACATTTTTTAGATGTAGAAAACAATTATCGTTTTGAAAGAAAGTTTACGATACCAATAAATCGATCGGTGAAAAGTTTGGTGAGAATAATTAAAGAAAATAGAACGTTTTTTAGAGAGGTTTTTCAACAAAGAAAGATTAATAATATTTATTTTGATACGGTAGGATACAATGACTATTTTGACAATGTTTTAGGTGTTTCTGACCGCAAAAAGATAAGAATTAGGTGGTATGGAGAAATGTTTGGTAAAATTGAAAAACCAATTCTAGAAATCAAAATAAAAAAAGGCTTGGTAGGAGATAAATGGTCTTATAAACTTAAACCTTTTATTCTAGATAATAATTTTCTTAGCGATGATATTCAAAAAGTTTTTTTAATTTCTAATTTACCATTACCTATTTTAGAGTCCCTTAAAATGGTTTTTCCTTCACTATTAAATTCATACCAAAGAAGATATTTTTTATCTGCAGATAAAAAATTTAGAGCAACATTAGATTTTGAGCTGCAATATCATAAAATTGAGAATCGATTTAATAATTTCAATTTAAAACCTTCTTTAGATCCTAATAAAATAGTTGAACTAAAATATAAATTAGAACACGATAATCTGGCCAATAAAGTAACCACTCAATTTCCATTTAGATTGAATAAAAACTCAAAATATGTAAATGGAATCAATACAATTAAACAATTTCCACAATAATAATAAAAACAAATACAATGCAAGAGAAATCATTTTTAAACAACATTGCTAATCAATTTGTATCTGGAGAATCCTCAATGTTAGATTTTCTAATCAATATTTTGATAACCATTATCTTAGCTTATCTTATTGGTTTGGTTTATTCCAAATATGGCAATTCTTTATCAAACAGAAAGAAATTAACCCAAACATTTGTACTCATATCGATAACAGTTATGCTTGTAATATCGATAGTGAAATCATCTTTAGCCCTATCATTAGGACTGGTCGGTGCACTCTCAATTGTAAGATTTAGAACTGCAATTAAAGAACCTGAAGAGTTAGTGTATTTTTTTGTTGCTATTGCTATAGGCTTAGGTATGGGAGCTGATCAACGTATCGTAACATTGACTGGTGCAACTATTATTATTTTATATATTATCATTCAAAATTACAATGCTGACAAAAGTGTTACGCAACAAAACTTAATTGTTTCCATTTCAAATCTTACCGGAGAGCATATAAATGAAAATAAAATAATAGAATTATTAGAAAAGTATTGTTCAAGAATTGATTTAAAAAGACTTGATGTGATAAATGATATTAGCGAAATCTCATTGAGTGTTGAATTTAAGGATTTTGAAAGTATTATTAAAGCTAAAAATGATCTTAAAGAATTGGGAGATATTCAATTTAATTTTATAGAAAATTATTAAGTTTCATGAAGCTAAAATCTTCAAATAAACAACAGTTTATTTTTTTATTAGTTCTAATAACAGGTGCTGTTTTATTACTAATATTAAGTAATTTTTTATTGAATAAAAAATCTAAATATGCTGTTACGCCTAACTTTGAACAAAAAAGCCCATTAGATTTCATTCAACTAACATTTAATCAGAATCATTACAATAAATTAAAGAAAAAACGAGATAAAGCGTTAAGTATTGGCATATTAGAAACAAAGGATTCGGATTATGTTCCAGTAACAGTTTCATACAATGGCAAGGATTTTAAAGCAGAGGCGAGATTAAAAGGAGATTGGACAGATCATTTATCTGGAGATAAATGGTCTTTTAGAATTAAGCTAAAAAATGACAAAACTATACTTGGGATGAGGAAGTTCTCACTTCATCATCCCAAAACAAGAGGCTATATAAACGAGTGGTTATATCATAAAACTGTAAAAAGCGAGGATTTAATTGGTTTGAAATATAGCTTTGTAGAAGGAAGCATTCATATTAAACAAAAAAATACATCTAGCTATATTAATAAATCCCTCGGTATTTATGCAATTGAAGAAACTTTTGACAAAAGGACTATAGAAAGCAATAAAAGAAAAGAAAGTGTAATTCTAAAGTTTTCTGAAAATTATTGGTGGAATGAAGTCAAAAAAGCAATTAAAACAGGCGAACCATATGGTATAGGATATAGCAAATTTATGAAGAGAGTCAATTATCCAGTAAATGCATTCTCAGAGAGCAAGATACTTCAAGATAGTACGATGAAAAAGTATTTTATTTTAGGAAAATCTCTCCTAAAAGGTGCGCGAGAAGGTCATATAATTTTAAGTGATGCTTTTGATGTAAAAAAACTAGCAATGCATAATGCTCTTTTAAATTTATTTGGTGCTAATCACGGAAACTCTATAATAAACATAAGGTTTTATTACAACCCTATTACATCAAAATTAGAACCAATTGCATTTGATGGAAATGCAGGAAAAAAATTACAAAAATATGAATCATTCAACTTTATAAAAAACAACAATATCAAAGATTCAATATATGACAAAGAGCTTATAGTTGCCTTGCATAAAATTTCTAAACCAAGTTATGTAGATCAGTTAATTAAAACCAACAAAGCAGAGGTGTCTAATTTTAAAAATATACTAAAAAAAGAATTTAATATAAATAGCCTATCAATAACAAATCTTAAACACAATCAAAACATACTTAGAGAAGAATTAAGTAAGCTTTCTAACACTTACAATATAAAAAATTTAGAACCCTCAAAACAAGGACTTGTAACCGAAATTAAAATTCCTAACTTTTCTTCGTGGATTAAAAGTCAGACCAGAACAGAAACTACTTCTCTCAGCTATAAGGGTAAAAAAGCTCTAAAGTTATCCAGGAAAAATATATTAAATTCAGCTTTTAATGTGGTTAATAATATAGAAGTTAATTATGGAAAAGAATACGAAGCAAGTTTTGTGGTTAAAAAAGATAAGAACTCTCTTTTTGGTTTAAGAATTCAAGGCGGTTATCCAAATCGAATCGACGCTGTTTTTGATATTAAAAAAGGAGTATTAAAAGGAGTAAAAAAAGCTGGAAATTTTGAAAATGAAAAAGCATCAATAAAATATCTTGGAAATGGCTGGTATAAATGTATTCTTTCTGGTAAAATAAATGCCTCTGATATTAGAATAATATTTGGATCTACCAATGATGAAACAAATGTTTTAAGCTGGGAATCAAAAACAAAAAATATAACAAGTATTACAATAATACCCCAAAGCTTGTCAGTAAATCAAGTACGTGAATAATTTAATTTCACGCACTTAGTTCTCAATCGCATTATTTATTTCCAATAATAATTTATTTTTGATAGGCTATTTTTATTTGAATTTCACCATAACAAAACTTTAAACGAAAATAAATTTATTATAAAAATAACTAATTTCTTAATTACACTACTCTTTTAAATATACAAAGCGTTCTAATCTGCTAAGCTCTTTTTCATCTACATACTTTCCTATTTCTTTTCTAAATTGAGCTAGATTAGAGTAAGGTCTGTATTCTATAAACTCATGGGTCATTTTATCACCAACACCAGGTAATGCTTTTATGTCATTTTCTGTAGCTGTGTTTAATTCTACTGGCACAAAAACATAGTCTAAATAACGTGCTACTTCATTTTCATCTACATATTTACCAATTTCACGTTTAAATTGAAGAACGCTGGTATAGGGTCTGTACTCTTCAAATTCATGCGCCATTTTATCACCAACACCAGGAATCATTTTAAAATCTTTTTCTGCAGTGGTATTTAGATTAAATGGTACAAACAATTTTTTAAAGAGTTCTTCTGTATTTTCTTCTGCTACATTTGCATTAAAATCTGCCATTGTTAGAAAAGGTCTTGCAGCTAGTAATTTGGTAACTAGCTCAGATGAAAGCCCAAATGCTATTAAATCTGATTCGGTAGCTAGATTGGCATTTAAAACTGCCATAGGAGTACTTTTTTCTACTAGTTTGTTTTCCACAGTTGTGTCTGGTTTTTGTTTCTTCTCTGCAGATTCTTTACAAGATACTACCAACAAACTTATTGATAGCATGATAACAGATAGTTTACTAAATTTTTTCATTGTGTTGTTTTATTAAAATTAAATATGAATAACCAATAAATGCTAAAACAAGTAAACTCATGGGTGCTAAGGTTGGTAAAGCGCCCGATAAACTTTCTGAAAAAAGCTCCCAGAAGTTTGCAGTAGGCTTCATATCTTGCTCAAACTCATAATTAGCTTGTAGGTGTAAAACCACACCATAAATTCCGCTAAAAGAGGTAAGAACCAGCACTAGTTTAAATAAAGTAATGACTACTTGTGATCTTCTAAAAAAAAGAATAAAAAGATTTACCAGGGCGGCACCAATACATAAAATTGGAATTAATTGCCATGTATCTTCGTAATGATCTAGCAAGTATAATTCTAAAAGAGTACCAATCATCATAAATAAGAGTGCTAGAACAATTACTTGTTTTACACGAACCTTTTCTGACGTAACTTTTTTGCTTTGCATTTGATGGCAAAACTACATATGAATCTTCAAAAAAAAAAATTATTTAGAAATATTCTAAATAATTTTTAATCTTTAATAGAATTTAATTTTTCCAGAAAGATTTTAAAAATAAGCTTTTCATAGTAAACCAAAATGCAAATATACCTGGAAGATTCTTTTTAGGTTTTTTCCCTTTTCCAATTCGCTGTATTTGAAGTTCATACCAAGGGAGTTCTACACCACCTAACTTGTCTAGTAACGGGATTCCTATTCGAGGAATGGGTGCTTCAAATTGTTTTACAGAGCCATCAAAAATTTGATTGGCAAGCGCTGGATATAAACAAAAAGGTCTGGCCAAACCAATAACATCTAACTTTCCACTGGCCAAAGCATCTTCCATTACAGATACAGATCTAAAACCACCTGTAAGTAATAGTGGGGTCTTTGTTAGCTTACGTGCTTTTTCTATATACTCTAAGAAATAGACTTCTCGTTCTACAGTACTCTTTTTACGGTTTCCTTTTATCATTGCAGGTTTTTCATAGGTTCCTCCAGAAATTTCAATAAGATCCATCCCTTCATTTCCCAACAATTGAATAACCTCCATAGATTCTTCCTCGGTAAAACCACCTCTCTGAAAATCTGCAGAATTAATTTTTATTCCTACAGGATAATCTGCTCCAACCTGACGACGAATTTCTCTATATATTTCCAATACAAAGCGTGCTCTATTTTCTAATGTACCCCCCCACTGATCTGTTCTAATATTACTGTTAGGAGATAAAAACTGACTCACCAAATACCCATGTGCTCCATGTATTTGACAGCCTGTAAAACCTGCTTCTTTTAAAATTCTTGCTGTAGTACCAAAGCGTTTAATAATATCTAAAATAGCCTCTTCCGTTAAAGCCGTTGGCATGGCAAACATTTTTGAGGCACCACCCATTTTAAGCGGAATGGCAGAAGGAGCCACAATTACTCTATTAATTGATGCAAAAGCCTGCCTCCCAGGATGGTTAATCTGTGGCCAAAGATGTACCCCAGTTCCTTCAACAGATTTTGCCCAAGCTTCTAACTCCTTAAAATGTTTGTAATCTTCTACAACAACATTACGTGCCTCGCCAAGTGCTTTAGAGTCTACCATTACATTTCCTGTAATAAGTAAACCCGGATTGCCTTTTGCCCAAACCTTATAGGCATGAATTAACCCTTTACTTGGGGCATGATACTTGGTCCCAAAATTTTCACTCATGGCAGATTTGGCAATTCTATTTTTTAAAATTGAACCATTGGGTAATGTAAACGATGAAGCAATATGTTGCATAGTTGATGTTGTTTTTTAAAAAAGTAAAAATAGGTAGAATTCTACCAAATAAAATGTAGTTTTTACGATAAGAACATGGCCAATAAAGCAGCTAATGAAGCACCTGTAATTGGTCCAATAACGGGTATCCATGAATACCCCCAATCATTAGATGCTTTGTCTTTTATTGGTAAAATAGCGTGCATAATTCTAGGACCTAAATCTCTTGCTGGGTTAATAGCATAACCAGTTGTACCTCCAAGAGATAAACCAATAGCCCATACTAAAAAAGCAACAGGCAAGGCTCCTAAAGACCCCAAACCAACTATCTCATTTGAATCTGCCATGGCTGCATCTGTAAAATTTAAAATGGTAAAAACCAGCACAAAAGTACCTACGATTTCTCCTATTAAATTAAAAAACGTGTTTCGGATTGCTGGAGCTGTACAAAAAACTGCTTTTTTTGTGGCCCCATCTTTGGTTGCGTCAAAATGGTTTTTATACACCAGCCAAACAATAAATGCTCCTAGCATAGCTCCTAGCATTTGAGCCAGAATATAGGAAGGCACCTGGCTCCAAGCAAATTCTCCTGCAATGGCCAAACCAATACTAACGGCAGGGTTTACGTGAGCGCCACTGTAGGGTGCTGTAACTACCACGGCAACATAGACTGCCAAGGCCCAGCCTGTAGTAACTACAATCCAACCACTATTATTACCAATGGTTTTATTTAATTCTACGTTGGCTACTACACCGCCTCCTAATATAATAAGTAATGCTGTTCCTATAATTTCTGCAATAAATGGCGTCATGGTTTTTGTTTTTTAATTTGTAATTTTTGTCCAGTACTCTAGAGCATCTATGGCTTTGTACCATCCTTTAATCTGCTTGGTTACACCCTCTCTTGATTTGGTAGGAATAAAGGAAGTATCTATTTGCCAAATATCTTGTATTTCTTCTGGGCTTTCCCAGTAACCAACAGCCAATCCTGCTAGAAAGGCAGCTCCCATAGCCGTAGTTTCTACTACTTTAGGACGCACAGTTACTGTATTTAAAACATCTGATTGAAACTGCATTAACATATTATTGATAGTGGCACCTCCATCTACACGTAATTCTTTGATGGCTATTCCAGCATCTGCCTCCATTGCCTTTAATACATCCATGGTTTGATAGGCTATAGATTCTATGGCTGCTCTGGCAATATGGGCGTCTGTGCTTCCTCTGGTTAGACCAAACATGGTTCCTTGTGCGTGCTGGTTCCAGTGTGGCGCACCTAAACCTGCAAAGGCAGGCACAAAATAAACACCATCAGAACTTGAAACAGAACTAGCTAAGGCTTCTACATCTTGAGAGGTTCTAATAATTTTTAAACCATCTCGTAACCATTGTACAACTGCACCAGCAATAAAAATACTTCCTTCTAGGGCATAGTGTGTTTTACCATTAATTTTCCAAGCAACGGTTGTTAATAGATTGTTTTTTGAAATAATAGGTTTCTCTCCAATATTCATCAACATAAAACATCCTGTACCGTAGGTATTTTTTACCATCCCTTTTTTGGTGCACATTTGGCCAAACAAGGCGGCTTGCTGATCTCCAGCTATTCCAGAAATAGGAATGTTAGCATCAAAGAAAGTAGCTTTTGTATGGCCGTATATTTCGCTAGACTGCTTCACTTGAGGTAACATACTTTTTGGAATGTTAAATAAGGCTAAAAGTTCATCATCCCAATCCATGGTGTGAATATTAAATAGCATAGTTCTAGAAGCATTGGTAACATCTGTTACGTGTTGCTCTCCTTTTGTGAAATTCCAAATTAACCAGGTATCTATGGTTCCTAAAACCAATTCTCCAGCCTCTGCTCTTTCTCTTACTCCTTCTACATGGTCTAAAATCCAGGTTACTTTGGTAGCAGAAAAATAAGAATCTATAACCAGTCCTGTCTTTTCTCTTATCAATTCACTCTTCCCCATTTCTTTTAGCTGATCACAAAAATCTGAGGTTCTTTTATCTTGCCAAACAATAGCATTGTATACCGGTTTGCCTGTTTTTCTATCCCAAACTACAATAGTTTCACGCTGATTGGTAATACCAATCCCTGCAATACTCTCAGAGCTTAAACCTTCTTTAGTAATGGCTTCTGCTGCAACACCAACTTGAGTTGACCAAATTTCATTGGGGTCATGTTCTACCCAACCCGGTTTCGGAAAATACTGTTTAAATTCTTTTTGAGCGATAGAAACAATGCTTCCTTTTTTATCGAAAACAATTGCCCGAGAGCTTGTTGTTCCTTGGTCTAATGAGAGTATGTATTTTTTCATAATTTTTAAAGATAAATAAAATTCTTATGCTAAAGAGTTCCTCCCAAAAAAACATGGGAATTGCAATTGAAATACACAGTTTTTTTTTAATGGAAAAGATGTGTTGTTTATAAAATTAAGTACACTAATTTTCACAACTAAAACCATGAAATATTTTTTTATGCTTTTTTGAAAAATTTTGTACTTTTGTAAGGCAGTTAACTTAGACTTCAATTGCTATAAGAAGTATAAAGAAAAAAGAAACAACATGAAAAACAATCTTTCTAATATGATGTCTTTAGACATTTTTATTTCTTCTATCTCAGATTCTGAGTGCGAAAATATAATGTCTGAAATTACTCCGCTTAAAGAAAGTATCATGCCACTGGCAAGTTGGGATATCTTTAGTCAAGATTACAATCTAACACTAGAGAACCTAAAAATTGAAAGTGACATTGATTTTATAAAATTATTTGCCCAAAAAGCTCACTGGAAAAATGAAATTGATGGAATTTTTAAAGATCAAGATTTTGAAGCCTTAATTATTACAGATATCAATCAAAAAATACTTTGGGTAAACAACGGCTTTACAGAAATGACAGGCTATACAAAGAAATACGCACTAAATAAAACACCTAATTTTTTACAAGGGCAAAATACTTTGCCAGAAACCAAAAAGCGAATTAGAGGTAAACTAGACGAATTAAAGCCTTTTGCAGAAATTATCACCAATTACAAAAAAGATAAGACTCCTTATAAATGTGAGGTTAAAATTATTCCTTTGTATACCGATAAAGTAACCCACTTTTTAGCCATAGAGAAAAAAGTTGTCTAGTAGTATTGTGTCTAATTTTCTCATGAAAAAATACATTCTTATTCTTTCTATTATTTCTATTTTTAGTTGTTCTTCATATAAAGATGTTTCCGTAAAAGAGACCTACACTCAATTTAAAATTGTAAGCACGCCAATTTTAGTTGAAAATGATACTATATATTTAAATGAACTTAGGTTCTATAAAATTAAATCAGCTAAAGACGGTATGAAATTAATGTATCAAAATTTTGGAGACTGGAATAAGAAAATTGAGGGGTTACATCAAAAAAACATCAATAGTTTTATTTGGGAAAAGGTAAAGCTACTAGATGAGAATAATACCTTATTTACAGTAGTGACAGATGGTGCTGAAACTAAAACAGACTATTTTGCCTCCATTAAAATTTTTGATGCTGCTCAAAAAGATTGCCTAAAAGAAAAGTATCCTTACCAACAAAAATTGATAAAAGTTCTTACCGCCAAAATGAACGATATTCATAAAAATAAGTTTGACTACAGATTGTTTAAATAGTTGTCTGTTTCTAAAATTTTACTTTATCATTTACAAGAATCTCTGACCATATAATTGCTATGCTACTTTGGTAAAAAAATTATCCTAGAAAGCAGCTATTTTGGAGCATAAATTCTTTTAGCTGTTTTCATAACATCTGAGCGATCAAATGACATTGTTTTTGTCTTAAAATTAGCATACAACTCCATCTGATCTGTGTAATGAGGGCTCTCTGGTCTTCGGCTATTTCCAAAAGAAATCACAGATTCATAGTACGTTTTGGTGGGTGTAAACCTCACTAAACCAATATAAGACTCTCCATGAGTAATTTTAATTTTTCCATCCTTGTAAGGTTGCCCTCTCATAGCAGTTACTACATCTGGAAGTCCAAAAATGGGAAGCTCTTTATTTCCTCTTACTAACTTTTGAAATTCACCAAGTTGAATTCGTTCAGCGTTAAAATATGTTTTTAAATGCGCTTTTGTAATTTTTAAAGCTTCATATAAAGCCTCTTTTGTAAAAACTCGATCTTTTCCAAGTTGATAATAAAAAGGAGTTAGCTGATAATACAAAGAAGCGTATGCACCTGCTCCGTAGGAGCTTGGGTTGGTAATTCTATCCCAATTTTGAATGTCTGTTAACAACACACTTACCTCTGGGTAGTCTGCTGCTTTCATGTCAAACAAGGAGTTTAAATCCATATAATTATACTGCAGCGGTGTTGGTAATTGATGGTCATACTTTATGCGTTTAAAACGATTATAATCTATACGCTCTTCTTCCTCTAACAACTTCAAAAGCCTAGTAGAACGATTGTTATCATAGGTTTCAAAATTTATTTCTTTGGCAAAATTTTCAGCATTTGGATTGTCTGCCTCACTTGATGATTTAAAAGGACTATGATTGGCATTGTACACAAAACCAGATGCTGGCTTTACAACTTGTGGTAAATCTTTTATATCATAATAACTATCCCATAAGGTTTCTTTAGTATTTCCAGGAACAACATCTGTCCAGTCATAGCCTTTTGCTCTTATAGGAATTTTACCATTTGAAATATAAAAAATAGTGTCGTTTCTATCTGCATACCCAATATTATATCCTGGCAAAGCTTTCATTTCTAAAGCTTTATAAAATTCTGAAAAATTAGTAGCCTTATTCATTTTCCACCACTGCTCTATGGCTGTAATATTTGTGGTGCTTGGAGTTCTAACTGAATAGACTCCGGTTTTATTTTTTAATGTTGGACCATAAATACTTTTGTAGAACTTTTTCTTAATTGGTATATTTATTCCAAGAAATTTTAAAGTAAGTTTTGCTTTAAATTTTTCTAATTTATAGGGTTTACCATCAACCAAATAAACATCTTTTTTCTTTGGATGCATTTCTAGTGCAAATACATCTGCCTTATCTGGGTAATTAACGGTATGAGTCCATCCTAAATATTCGTTTGCACCAGTTAATATACAAGGTGTGCCAGGAAATGCCGCTCCAATGATATTGGTACCTTCTTCACTTACCAAATGTGCTTCATACCATGAGGTTGGCCCCTCTAATGGTTGATGTGTATTAATGGCCAAGAATGTTTCGTCTGAACCAGTTCTATTTCTACTAATGGCAATAAAATTTGATCCTTTACTATCTTCTTCAATTTTGTAAGGCCAAGACAAACTATTATTTACAATGCCACTAACTAATTTATCTGCTTCATTAGAAATAAACAGTTGCAATTGTGTGTAGCGAAGTAATTTCTTAACGGTAAGAGGAAAAAGCTTTTTCTCTAAAATTTCTTCTGGATGTTTTTTAGAATATGCATTTAAACCGGCTGCAAAGGCCTCTGCTAGGGCTATAAATTTTTTATCAAGAGTGTTGTAGTATTTATCAACCGTTTCTTCAGACTGAATTAATTGGGTTAAAAAATCGGCTCCTGCTCCTTTTAAACCAATGAGTTTTCCCAGCAAACCGTTTCCAGCCAAATAGCCTTCTTGAATAAGTTTAAAATGGTCTTCTGCTTGCGCCCAAGCAAAACCATAAGCAACTTCTGCATCTGTGGCAGCATAAATATGAGGCACTCCATAGTTATCTCTTATAATCTCAATATTGTTTGGGTTTATCTGAGAGTAACTTTTAGAACTAATGCTTAAAATAAAGAGAACTAGTACAAGTTTTTTCATAAGGTTATTGAGTTAAAAATAATGTCTTTTTAATGAAATTTAAGACAGAAATGGTTTTTTTTATAAATACTGATTTATATAATTAGATATTTTTGTGAAAGTATCTTCTAGATTTTGGCCATACCAACCATGGCCTTCATCTTGGTAAAAAGTAAATTCGTGAGGAACTCCAAGATTGGAAAGTTTAGAATCCATATCTATTCCTTGCGAGCTTGGCACTAAAGGATCTTGACCACCATAAAATAATAATGTTGGAGGCGAAGTTACTGTTGCTCTGTGGTAAGGACTTGCTGATTCTAAAAACGCTATAGAAGGGTTTCCAAATAATATATATATAGACTGATAAACAGGATTGGTGCTATTATAATACGCCGGATCTGTAAAATTTACTGGACCAACAATACTACATACCATAGCTACTTGGTTATTGGTGTCATTGGCATAACTCCATAATAAAGATAAATGAGCGCCAGCACTTACACCAATAAAACCAATATCATCACTTATAATAAGTGATGACTTGTTCGTAGTAATATAATTTACTACCTCAGATATATCATCTGTTTGCATTGGAACTGGTGGTGAGTTTGCTCCTGCCAAAGTATAATTCATATTTACAACCCCAATAGACGGATGATTCTCTAAAATATAATCTTTAACACCATTCATTTCTTCTTTATCACCACCTACCCAGCTACCTCCATGAATCAAAAATAAAATCTTAGTATCTTCTGTTCTGTTCTCTGGAAGGTAAATATCAAAAACCTGATTATTATCTAAACCATAGGAAACATTTAATGCCTCATAAGCTTCAATTACTTCAGGTACTAACTCGGGTGTAACTTCAGCATCATCTGTTGAACAGCTTAAAAAAAAGATTCCAAAGAGGGCTAGGTAAAAAATATTTTTTAAATTTTTCATAAATGATACTTAATGAGTTTTTTTATTGATTAACTTTTGTGGTCCTGGGAAAAATTGATTGGTTTGTTCCTGATACTCCTTATAATTGGGTCTTTTTTGCAAGGTATAATACTCAGACGGAACAGCCCCTGTATAATACACTAGGGTTGTGTACATAATATAAGACACATACAGTAATGCAATAAAAACAGCTCCCCATACAAAGAGATTATCTTGAGAATAAAAAGTGGTGTAAGAGAAAAATGCTGATAAGATCATGGAGTTCCAAACCATCCATTCTGCAAAATAATTAGGATGGCGGCTATACTTCCAGAAACCTGCATTGCACACTTGTTTCTTTTTCTTTTCTAAAAATGATTTTTTTAAGAATTGTTGTTTTTGCATATCAGATACATGCTCCAAAACAAACCAAATAGCCCAAAGTGATGAACCAATTATTTCTATAACTGATAGACTAGTTGCTGTATTTTGAGCCATTAAAATTGCCGGTAAAGCCAAAAAAGTAATGTTGGCAAAGCATTGAATCATAATTTCATATTGCAGAGAGATATCTAGATTTTTATACCCAGCTTTTTCCCATCGCCTGCGCTGGTAAGTATACCTAGAAAGCTCTGAATCTAAATGCCCTTTTTTAAACAAAATAAGAGCACCAATTCCCATTCGTAAACCCGAAAATAAATACATCCCTGAAATGAGAAAAATTCTTGGCTTGTAACCATCTCCCAGTAATAAGACTAAGGCGCCTATAAGAACCAAGCCCCAAGGCCAGGCAATGTCTACATAAGACATTCTTTTTGTTAGATATGCAGGAATGCAAGCAACAATTAAAAACAACACCAACTGAAGCAACCCATTATACAATAGCAACTCTCTAAAAATTTCTATGGTGTAAATAACATAAAAAAAAATCATGTAAGGTAAGTACCCAATAATACGGATAGAAAAATTTTTGAAAGATAAATTCATGTTAAATTCATTAATTGAAAGTTAAAAATAAACTTTTTTAGCTTTCTATAGTAGATAACTTTCCCTAATAACTTTAAAGCAGTATCTTTTTTTGAGATTTTTTTTTATAAAACCGATAATTTTAAATATACTTTTAGGTATGAGACACCTATTTATGGCAGGTTGAAATTTCACTATTAATAAGAATTGTGGGTATTTATTTTATTCCTTTACTTTTTACCGATATTAATACTTTTTACTACTTTTTTTTATAGCATTTTTTACTTTTTAGAAATGCTACTACTATCTATGAAGCGGTTTCTTTTTTTTAAGACTTAAACCTTAAAATTATTGCATCTCAAAACTGTTTTTTCTTATATGAATAAGCTAATGTCTAAAATAATTATAGTTTGAGTATTAGTTTTAAAAGTGTACTTTGTAAAATCATTCTATTTAAATATCTCTCAAAAAACAACTTTAGGTATGAAATTAAAAAGAGAAGTAGGAGTTTTAGGGCTAAGCGCTAACATTGTAAATATTATTATAGGAGGAGGAATCTTTGTCTTACCTGCTATTATTGCTGCTAGTCTTGGTGCAGCTAGTATTATTGCCTACTTGTTTTGTGGTTTTGTAATGGTACTAGTTATGGGGTGTTTTGCAGAATTAGGGAGTTTTTATACCGGAACTGGAGGAAGTTACAATTATATAGCATCTTCTTTTGGCAACTATCCAGGATTTCTTACTGCAATACTTATTGTAATGGCTTCCTTTACAGGAGATGCTGCAGTAGCAAATGCCATTGTAGATATTTTAAGCACCTTTTTACCTGTTTTTAAAGATTTTTGGGCACAGTCGCTTTTTTTTATTCTTCTCTTTTTTGGTTTTGGATACATCAACATTATTGGTCTAAAAAAAGGAGTAGGTTTTGTGAAAATTATTACTGTTCTAAAATTAGCTCCCTTATTGCTAATTATTATTTTTGGATACACAGAGGTTAGTATTTCTAATCTTTACTGGGAAAGCACACCAAGTAGTGCTCAAATTGGTGAAATGTCTTTAATTTTATTCTTTGCTTTTGTGGGAGCAGAAAAAGGATTGTCTTTGAGTGGTGAAGTTAAAAACCCTAAAAAAACAATCCCAAAAGCCATTGCTTTAAGTATTATTGCCATACTAATTATTTATATTTTAATTCAACTTATTTCACAAGGTGTTTTGGGTGATACACTATCTAATTACAATAAAAACCCCTTAGCAGAGGTTGCTAATACTGTGTTGGGGCCTGTTGGTTTTACCATCATAACATTTGGAGCTGCTTTATCTATGATAGGAAGTATTAGCAGTAAGATTCTTAGCATGCCTAGAGTTGTATTTGCAGCTGCTAAAAACAATGTAATCCCCATAAAAAAACTTGGAACTGTTCATCAAAAATATGCCACACCTTATATGGCCATCTTATTATATGTTTGTTTAGGCTTTTGCTTTTCTATCATTGGAGGTTTTAAAGAATTGGCCATTATTTCTAGTGCCTCTACACTGCTAATTTATCTCGGAATATCTTTTGCCACCATAAAATTAAAAGCTTCAAAATTAAAAAACACAACTGATGGTTTTAAAGTTCCGGGTGGATATACAATACCAATAGCATCAGTTGTTGTGATCCTTTGGCTTTTATCAAAATTATCTCAAGAAAAAATAATGATGTTTATTGGAGTGTTACTTTTTTTGAGTATTGTATTTTTTTCGATCAAGTTATTTTCAAAAAAAAAGGGAGATAGTGAAGGAAATCTTAATCGTTAATCACTTCAACATTTCTTTTGAATTATGTAACAATACTTATGTCTAAAATATAATTCTATGCAATCTCTAGGTTTATTAAATAAACTCCAGAAATAATGAGTAGTAGCGCTAGTAAAGAAAAATAACTCCATTTATCTTTGTAAAACAATACACCAAATAAAATGGTTAGTATGGGAGTTACCAAGCTAATTAATGCAGATATTAAAGGGTTTGTATACTGTAATCCCAAAAAACCAGTCCAAACTGCAGCAAAAATTATTACAGACATCAATACTATTGGAATTACTATTTTTTTGAAATGAAAGTATCCTTTTTTAGGCACAAGAGAGGGTTTTAATAACACTAAAACAACTACTGATAAAAAGACAACTAATTCTTGAATTGTTACAGAAATAATAGCAGGTATTGCCTGTTTTAAATTATACCAATGAAGCAAACTAGAAGCTGCAAAGAAAAAAGACATCATGCTAAATAGAACTAATTGACGGAAAGAATACCTATTATTATTTTGAATTTGAAATATGTAGCTACCAAAACCAACTATAATTAATAAAGAAGCAATCGTATAATTCTGAACCAATATGTTTTCAAAAAAATAAAGATATGACGCTATAAAAAAAACAATGATTAAGTTAAATACACCCAGCTGAGCCAGACTTCCTTTTTTAAGTGCTAAAATCATACAGATTAAACCAAGTGCACCTAAAATAGAAGCAAAAATTATACTTATAATAGTAACGCTGTGAATTGTTTGAATTGCCTCAAAATAAAAAAATATAATAATAATAACTCCAGAAACACTAGTGAGGAAAGATCTAGAACCTATAACTATCCATAAATTAAATTCTGAGAGAGTACGCTTCCATAATAAATTATTAAAAGCGTAAAAAATACTCGAAAGAATAAGAAATATCATTGTAACTATTAGTGTAGAATGAATTCAAATATATCTGTTTTTCTTTAAATAGTAATGTAATTTATTTTGTAATTAAGAATAATTTGCAATAGCCTATTGTGAAAACAAATATTGTTAATTTAGGAAAAGGAAAAGAGCATGAAAAAACGAATCATACTCTTTTTTGTGACTAATTAATCTTTTTCAATGAATAATTCCCTTTTATTTTTATATGTAAGATAATTTAATACTTATAATCATAAAATTACAACATAGATTTTAATATCTTAGTACAAGATTAGTACACCTATGGAGAATAGATTAAAAGAAATTACAGAAAAAAAAATAGGCTTTAAAATAAAAAGTTTAAAGGACAGTAAAAGATTAAGCGAAATAATAGCCAATGAAAATGATTTGGAGATCAGCTACAATACCATCCGAAGGTTTTTTGGAGTGGTTAAAAACGTAAAAGCAAGTAATTATACATTAGATATTGTATCTAAATTTAATGGTTTTGATAATTATACTGATTTTATAGTTAATTACAGATTAAGCAATAAATGGAAGCAAGAATTTGAAATCATAAAAATTATTCATGAAAATGAAGATGACAAATTATTAGAATACATTGAAAACAACCTCAATCAGACAAGAAGCTTTAACTTAAAATTAATTCAAATAATACGAGAGTTATTACTTGTTGGAAACTTCAATTTAATACGCACCATTTTTCAACTCGATAAAATGAATGCCAATAATTTTAATTATGATGACAAAGTACTTATTGGAATGTCTATAGGACATGTGTTACATTTAATAGACATAAAAAACAAAGAATTTAAGCAACTTATTTTAAATGAAAATTTTCAAGATTTAGTGATTACAATTTTTGTTGATTATGGGAATTTAAAAACATATTATTCTAAAATAATTGAAATTATATATGCCAATTCTTCAAGAAAAAACATCTTAGAGTTTAGCAAAGGTATCTTAAATTTGAATCTTTATTTTAATAAAACAAACAACGATTTGTTTTATTCTTTAAAAGAAGAAAAAGATTTTCATCCTATTTTAAAAAGTAGAATTTTTGCTCAAAACCTATTGCTTAATGATAAGAACATTATGTATAAGTTAACAACTTATCATAAAAAATACCAGCAAAAAAATTATCTTGAAATTGAATATCTTTTTGAAATTATATTTACAAGCATTCTTACAAGAAAGTTTGAGGTAATGAAATGGATTATTGAGAAAGTAAAACAAGAAGAAGATTATAAGTTCTTTTACAAATATGAACACTACAATAATTATTTATTTATGAAACTAGTCTATTATACTAAAGAGAAAGATCATGAAAAAATTATTTCAATTGATAAAAGTTTCACACTACAAGGGTTTAGTAAATCTTATGAAAAAATGGCATTAATGTATTATAATATTTACAAATATCATACAGAGAATAGTAAAGAATACCTCAATAAATATTCAAAATTAGCGGAAAAAGTTAACCCAGCCTTTTTTACAAAAAAATACTTATTAGAATATTTTAATTAATTTTTATAACAAATACCAATTCAATTTTTTTTTCATCAAAAAACTTCGAGTCATAATAAGCTACCTAGGTTTTTTATATCTTGCCTTCATTAAATAAAAACGAGTTGAAAAGAATTATAATTTCCGTTACCAATGATTTAGTCACAGATCAACGTGTTCACAAAACTTGTGAGCTTTTATCTGAAATTGGTTATGATGTTCATTTGGTAGGTAGAAAACTAAATAAAAGCCTGCCAATTCAAAGAAACTATTCTACCGAAAGGTTTCGACTACTTTTTAATAAAGGCTTTTTATTTTATGCAGAATACAATACTAGATTGTTTTTATTCCTTCTTTTTAGTAGAAAAGGTTTTTTATTTTCAAATGATTTAGACACACTTCTACCCAACTATTTAATTAGTAAACTTCAGAAAAAAAAATTAATTTTTGACAGTCATGAATTGTTTTCAGAAATTCCGGAATTAGTCAATAAACAACGAGTGAAAAACATTTGGTTGTATTTAGAAAAAAAAATTATTCCGAGGCTGGAAACTGTCATTACAGTCAGTGATTCCATAAAAAATCATTACCATAATTTATACGGAATCTCACCAATTGTTATAAGAAATATTCCAAAAATTAAAAAAATTAGTCAAAAAAACTTTGAAATAGATACCGAAGGAAAAAAAGTAATTCTGTACCAAGGGTCTGTAAATATTGGCAGAGGTATAGAACTAATGATAGACACCATGCTTTTCCTAGATGAATATCTATTTATAGTGATTGGAGATGGTGATATTGTCCAACAATTAAAAGAAAAAGTAAGCAATCTTTCTTTACACAATAAGGTGAAATTTCTTGGTGAAAAAACACCAATAGAATTAAAAAAACTAACTCCAAATGCAACAATTGGCATGAGTTTAGAAGAAGACCTGGGGTTAAATTACAGGTATGCCCTTCCTAATAAAATATTTGATTATATACATGCCAATGTTCCTGTAATTATTGCTGATTTACCAGAAATGAGAGCGCTTATTAAAAGATACCCGGTTGGCGAAATACTAACCGAAAGAAAACCTAGAACACTTGCCAAGACAATTATAAATATGGCTAATAATAGTTACAAAAAAGAATTAAAAACAGCCAAGGAAGAACTAAATTGGTCTAAAGAAAAAGAAAAACTAACTTCAATTTTCTCTAAACTTGACAAATAAGCTTCACATAATTTCTTTTGATGTTCCTTACCCCGCAAATTATGGGGGAGTCATAGACGTGTTTTACAAATTAAAAGCGCTGCATCATCTTGGAGTTATCGTTTACCTCCATGTATTTGAATATGGTAAAGGTGAGCAATTAGAACTAGAAAAATATTGCGAAGAAGTTTTCTACTATCCAAGAAACTCATTTGTGAAAAGTTTTTTTTCTAAAACTCCTTTTATTGTGAAAAGTAGGGGAAATAATTTGCTAATAGCCAACTTAAACAAAAATACTTATCCTGTTCTTTTTGAAGGATTACACACAACCCTTCCTGTTCTAAAAGACAGTCTTAAAAATCGAAACATCTATTTAAGAGCTCATAATATAGAGCATCTTTTTTACAAAGGTCTAGAAAAAAGCGAGTCTAATGCTTTTAAGCGAACTTTCTTTAGAAGAGAATCTAAAAAATTGAAGAGATATGAAAAAAATTTAAAAAAAATGCATGGTGTGTTTTCAATTTCACCTATTGAACAAGCCTATTTTAAAAAAAATTATGGAGATAAATGTATATATATCCCTGCATTTCATGATACTGAAAAACATACAACTTTACAACCAAAAGGTAATTTTATTTTATACCATGGACATCTTTTAGTCTCAGAAAACGTAAAAGCTGCCTTATTTTTAATTGATGTTTATAAAGAAACTGATT
>OJBX01000114.1_pt1 | contig 61344 bp, 58 predicted proteins | sample 1590751 | NCBI WGS metagenome assembly OJBX01 (sample SAMN05416780, study PRJEB24817) | seawater metagenome | isolation source: Sea water | place: Canada:Atlantic | collected 2013-07
GATCTACACGTAAGGAGTCGTCGGCAGCGTCAGATGTGTATAAGAGACAGTCCACCAACAATATGCGCGCAGGGCTATCCATCTGCAGGCTCCGCCGGCATTGTGAGGGTGGCCAGGCAGCCTCCATCAGTGGGATTCTCCAGACGGATATGGCCCCCGTGGCGTTCGGCGGTGGCGCGTGCGAGCAGCAGCCCGATGCCCAGACCCCCATGGGTTCTGCCGGCCGCGTTGGCGCCTGGACCCGCCACGGAAACTGGCGACGCGCTTGCGCTCATCCGCGCGAGCACATCGGCGGGGGCCCCGGGGCCATTGTCCCGCACCCCGATGCTTACCGTGTCGGCATTCCAGTCCACCGTGACCTCGACCCGCTCGGCACCGGTGTCGGCGGCGTTGTTTAGCAGGTTTTCCAGGGCCTGTGGCAGGGTCTGGTCGTACGAGACCTGGGGTGCAGGCCCCTCCCCGAGCACCTGCAGCTGACAGGATACGCGCGGCCGCCTGGCCGCCCAGTGTTCCACGCAGCTTTTCGCCAGCCGGTCAGCCTGCCGCCGCTGCCGGGTACCCGCGGCGGAAACCTCCGCAGTGTTGCTGAGTTCAGCCAGGATTTTCCTGCACTGCAGAAGTTGCTGCTGCATCAGGGCGATATCCTCGCGTGCCTGGTCGCCGAGCGACGCGTCCTGCTGCAGCTCCTCCGCGAGCAGGGTCATGGTGCCCAGCGGCGTGCCCAGCTCGTGTGCGGTACCGGCGGCGAGGCTGGCTATCGCCAGAATCTGGTCATGTCGCAGGCGGTCCTCGCGGCGTCGCATCTCGTCGGCCTCCTGCGCTCTCAACACGGCTGCCATGCGCACGACGAAGTAGGTGATCAGGCCGGCGCTGAAGAGAAAATTGAACCACATGCCCAGGCTGTGCACGCTGCCCTGCTGGTGGCCCATCGCCGCGTGGGGGGAAAACAGCGGAAAGGGCACCCGGAAATACAGCAGCAGGCTGTAGGCCGCCACCGAGGCGGCCGCAACCAGCCAGGTGTAGCGCCAGGGCAGCACGGCGGCTGCCACAACCAGCGGTACTATGTAATAGGAGATGAACGGATTGTCTGCACCACCGCTGTAGTACATCAGTGCAGTCCAGCCGACCACGTCGACCATCAGCTGGGCAAAGAAGGTGCGGTTGCCGATGTCCTGCGCTGTGGTGCTCCACCAGAGGCTGGCGACGGTGATCACGGCGAGCAGTACGAGGCTGGCCGCCATGCCCCACAGGCTTTGCGTGGTGCGGCTTACCAGCAGCACGTAGGCGAGTACGCCGGCCTGTCCCAGGAGCGCGATGGCCCGAATGGCGAGCAGGCTGCGCAGGTTGGCCAGCGACGGGCTGTAGGCGGAGTGCTTGGGGCGGTCTGCGACGTTCACGCGCAGAGTATAGCGCCCTGCAGCGCGTCTCGGGAGCGTCAAAGCGTCGCAGCGCGGCCGGCATTCCGCGCCACAGCGTGAATCAGACTTGCCGCGGCTGACGCTCCGCGGGTTCGGCCGGACTCGACAGCGTGCGTTTGGCCAGCAGACGATAGGCCGCCGGTACAACGTAGAGCGAGAGCAGAGACCCGAGCAGCATCCCCCCAATGACCGCCAGACCCAGGGGCACGCGGCTCTGCGAGCCGGCGCCGAGCGCGAGTGCGATGGGCAGTGTGCCCAGCACGGTCGACAGGGTGGTCATGAGAATGGGCCGGAAGCGGGCCGCCGCCGCCTCTTCGACCGCGTCGTTGATGCTCAGCCCTGCGGCACGGCGCTGGTTGGCAAATTCCACGATGAGAATGCCATTCTTGGTGACCAGGCCGATCAGCATGATCAGTCCGATTTCCGAGAAGATGTTCAGGGTCTGGTTGAAATACCACAAGGTGATCAGGCCGCCCGTGAGTGCCATGGGCACGGTCAGCATGATGGCCAGGGGGTCGCGGAAGCTCTCGAACTGTGCAGCCAGCACCAGGTAGATCAACAGCAGGGCCAGTACGAAAACGAATACCAGGCTGCTGCCCGTCTCGGCAAACTCGCGGGACTGCCCGGCGAGCTCGGTGGTATAGCTCTCGTCAAGCACGTCGCTGGCCACCTCGCGCATGGCCCGTATGCCGTTTTCAAGTGCAACCCCCTCCGCCAGGTTGGCGGAGAAGGTCGCGGCGGTAAAACGGTTGAAGCGATACAGCACCGGCGCCGTGCTCTGCTCACGCACGCTGACCAGGTTCGGCAGGGGTACCAGGGTGCCGTCGGCAGCGCGCACGGAAAGCCGTGACAGGTCGGTCGGCTCGTCGCGCCCCTGACGTACCATCTGGCCAATGATCTCGTACTGCTCACCGTCCTTGAGGAAATAGCCGAACCGCTGGCCGCTGAAAGAGGCCTGCACGATGTCCGCGATCTCGCGGGTATTCACGCCGATGGCCTCGGCGCGGTCGCGGTCAATCTCCAGCACCAGCTCCGGCTGGTTGAACTTGAGGTTGACGTCCACATAGCTGAACGCGGGGTGTTGCTGGGCACGCTCGAGGAACCGCGGAATGACATCGCGCACCTTCTCGATGTCGGTATTCTGCACGACGAACTGCACGGGCAGGCCGCGACCGCCGACGTTGATGGTATCGAGCTGGCGCACAAAGCCCTGCAGTTGCGGGAAGTTGGCCAGTGCCGCGGTAAGGTTCGCCGCCACCTGCGCCTGGGTCAGCTCGCGCTCTTCCGGTGCTTTCAGAACGACACGGGAGAAGCCGGTGTTCACCGTTGTGGAGGAGCCGAAACCCGGGGAGGTGACCGTGAGCCGGGCCTTGACCGCGTCGCCCCCGGCCTCGGCGATCAGCGTATCGAGGTCACGCATCGCCGCGGACATATAGTCGAAGCCGGCGCCCTCGGGGCCACGCGCGGAGACGAAGAGCTGGCTCCGGTCCTCCAGTGGCGCCAGCTCCTGGGGCATGCTGCGGAACAGGGTGATAATCAGCCCCAGGCAGGCGACCAGGATGAGCGCCGCCCAGCTGCGGTGGCGCAGAAAGGCGCGCAGCGATGCCCGGTAGTTATCGGCAAGCCTGAGGAAAAAAGGCTCGGTGGCCCGGTACAGCGCCGGGTGTTGCGCGCGATTCTTGAGAAAGCGCGCACAGAGCATGGGTGCCAGGGTCAGTGCGACAAAGGAGGAAATGACCACGGCTGCCGCCAGTGTGACGCCAAACTCGCGGAACAGCACACCCGTGAGGCCGCCAAGAAAAATCAGCGGCGCGAACACCGCAACCAGTGCCAGGGTGGTGGCGATAACGGCAAAAAAGATCTCTTTCACACCCTCCGCGCCGGCGACTGCCGGTTTCTGGCCCTGTTCAATACGTTTGTAGATGTTTTCCACCACCACAATGGCGTCATCGACCACCAGCCCGATAGCCAGGACCATCCCCAGCAGCGTTAGTACATTGATGGAAAAACCGGCCAGGTACAGCACGAAGAACGTGCCGGTCAGTGCAATGGGAATGGTCAGCAGGGGAATGATGGTGGTGCGCCACTCGCGCAGGAACGCAAAAATCGTGGCACACACCAGCAGCAGGGCAATGCCCAGCGTCTGCATGACCTCAAGAATACTGGCGCGTATGAATGTCGTGGTGTCGAAACCTACCGCGACGTCGACATCCTCCGGCAGGTCGCGCTCGATAATCGCCAGCCGGCGGTAGAACTCATCAGCGATCGCTATTTCATTGGCGCCGCTCTGCGGGCGCAGCACGACACCGACGTTAGTGATGCCATCCCGGCGCAGCACCGTGCGCTCGTTCAGCGGCCCGATTTCGGCGCGGCCGACATCCCGCAGGCGCACCAGCCGGTCGCCCTCCCGGCGAATGACCCGGTTGTTGAAGTCCTCGGGATCGTCACCCAGGCGGCTGAGGGTGCGGATGTTGATATCGACGGTTTCGCCTTCCAGCGTGCCCGTGGGCAACTCCACGTTGGCCGCCTGCAGGGCATTGCGTACATCGATGGCCGTGAGCCCGTGGGCGATCAGCGCGTCCGGGTCCAGCCACAGGCGCATGGCGTATTCCTTGTAGCCCCAGATATCCACCTGTCCCACGCCGGAGATGGTTTCAAAGCGCGACTTGAACAGGTTGTCTGCCAGCGCGCTGAGTTCCATCAGGTTGCGCTGCTGGCTCCGTACACTGAGAAAGATGATGGGATCGCCATCGGCATCGGCCTTGTAGATGGTGGGCGCCTCTGCCGCATTGGGGAGGCGTCGCATGGCGGAGCCGACCCGGTCGCGGATGTCGTTGGCGGCGGTATCCAGATCGTCGCCGAGGGAAAACTCGGTCGTGACTGTGCTCAGCCCCTCGCGGCTGATCGAGGTCATGGTGCGGATGCCCGCGACCGTATTGAGTTCTTCCTCCAACGCCTCGGTAATCTGGCTCTCGACCACGCTGGCGTTGGCACCCGGGTAGCCGGTCTGCACGGAAATGATGGGTCGCTGCGCCATGGGGAATTCGCGCACACCCAACTCGCGCAGGCCAATCAGGCCAAAGACGATAATCACAATGGACATCACCACCGCCAGCACGGGGCGGCGGATACTGATCTCGTGCAACGCCATCAGCTGAGATCCAGCGCGCGTTGCACCGTCACGGGCTGCCCGTTGCGGATCGACTGGATGCCGGAGGTAATGACCTCCATGCCGGGCTCAAGCCCGCTGAGGATCTCTACCCGACTGGCGTCGCGGTAGCCGGTTTCAACCTCGTGGCTGACGGCGATGCCATTTTCCACGGTGAATACGGTGACCGCTTCCAGGTTCTGCAACACCGCGATGCTGGGTACCACCAAAGCTGCATCGTTGCGTGTCACCAGTTCCACCCGCGCGTAGTTACCGGGCAGCAGTACGCCCTCCGGGTTCTCTACATCCGCCCGCACCGTCAGGGTGCGCGTTGACGGGTCCACCCGCGACTCGATAGCCCGCACCTCGGCGGGGAAGGGGTTGGCATGGCCGCTGACAGTGAGCGACAGGGTGGTGCCGGGCACCAGCCGTTGGCGGTAGCGTTCCGGCACGCTGAAGTCCACGTGCAGGTCGGCAACGGTTTGCAAGGTGGTGATCAGCGTGTCCGCTTCGATCAGGTCGCCAGTGCTGACATGTCGCAGGCCGAGGGTGCCGGCGAAAGGAGCCTCAATACGGCTTTTGGCCAGCCGTGCCCGCAGGCGTGACACCTCGGCGCGCAATACTTCACGCCGACTGATGGCATCGTCACGGTCGCTGGCGGTGACGGCGCCGGTGCCGAACAGGTTCTGCAGGCGCTCGGCCTGGGTGCTGGCCAGGGTCAGCTGTTCCTCCAGAGAGCGCAGCTCTGCGCTGAGTTCCGCGGACTCTATCAGGATGATGGGGTCGCCAGCGCGCACGGTCTGACCGTCCTCAAAGAGGATTTTTTCCACCTTGCCCCGCAGCTCACTGCGGATGTTGATCGATTGCTCGGCGGCCAGTGTGCCATTGAAGAACAGCCGGCTCTCGAAGGCCTGCGGCTCAAGGCGCTGGGTGCGCACGGTGGCAGCGCTGCGTTGCGCCTGCGCACCCACCGCCGGGCCGGGTGCCGGCTGCAGGCGGTTCCAAAGCAATGCGCCAACGGCCACACAGGCCAGTGCGGCGATGAAAAAACGTTTCATGAAAAGTCCTGTTTGCCGGGCGCAGGGACTACCGGTTGCGCGCCGTCGATTATACCGCAAAAACCCTGCGGTCATTGACCCCAGGCAGTGCCACGGGTTCCCCGGGCGCTGCCTGTTGTCGCCAAAGCGCGTATAATCCTCCGTTTTTCCGGCAGGTTCCAGCATGGCAGACTTGACAAAGGCAATTGCCAACCGACGCACATTCGCCATCATCTCCCACCCCGACGCAGGCAAGACCACCATCACCGAAAAACTGTTGCTGTTGGGCAATGCCATTCAGGTGGCGGGCAGTGTCAAGGGTAAGCGCGGCCCCCACGCCACCTCTGACTGGATGACCCTGGAGCAGGAGCGCGGTATTTCTGTGACCTCTTCGGTGATGCAGTTCCCCTATCGCGGGCGTACCGTGAACCTGCTGGATACACCGGGTCACGAGGACTTCTCCGAGGACACCTATCGAACGCTGACTGCAGTCGATTCGGCGTTGATGGTGATTGACGGCGCGAAAGGGGTGGAGGACCGCACGATCAAGCTGATGGGCGTCTGCCGCCTGCGCGACACGCCGATCTTCAGCTTCGTCAACAAGATGGACCGGGATATCCGCGACCCGATTGAACTGCTCGATGAAATCGAGTCGGTGCTGGACATCGCCGGCGCGCCCATCAACTGGCCCATCGGCATGGGACGCGACTTCAAGGGTGTCTACAACCTGTATACGGACGTGATCCATGTGTTCACCCCGGGGCAGGGCAGCATACTGCCTGACGACCGCCGCATCGAAGGCCTCGCGAGCGCCGAGGGGCGCGCGCTGCTGGGCGATGCATGGGAGGCATTCGCAGAGGAGATCGAGCTGGTTCGCGGTGCCAGCCACCCCTTCGATCAAGAGGCGTTTCTCACTGGCAAGCTGAGCCCGGTTTTCTTCGGCACGGCGTTGGGCAACTTCGGTGTGCGTGAAATGCTGGACGATTTCGTGGAGTGGGCACCGGCTCCCCAGGGCCGGGAAGCGACCCCGCGCCGGGTCAGTGCTGCGGAGCCCACGTTTTCCGGCTTCGTCTTCAAGATACAGGCCAATATGGACCCGCGGCACCGGGACCGTATTGCCTTTCTGCGCGTCTGCTCCGGCCGCTACGAAAAGGGCATGAAGATGCGCCATACCCGTATCGGCAAGGATGTGCGCGTGGTCGACGCGGTGAGTTTCAAGGCCGGCGAGCGGGTGCTGGTCGAGGAGGCGTTCGCGGGGGATATCATCGGCCTGCACAACCACGGCACGATCCAGATCGGTGACACTTTCACCGAGGGTGAGGAACTGCAGTTTTCAGGCATCCCGCACTTTGCACCGGAACTGTTTCGCCGTATTCGCCTGCGCGACCCGATGAAGTCCAAGCAACTGCAAAAGGGGCTGCAGCAACTCTCCGAGGAGGGCTCGACCCAGGTGTTTGCACCCCTGAATTCATCGGACCTGATTGTGGGTGCGGTCGGCCAACTGCAGTTTGATGTCGTGGTGTACCGACTGGCGGACGAGTACAAGGTGGAGGCGGGCTATGAGCCGGTCAACGTGTACACGGCCCGCTGGGTACACAGTGACGATCCGCGCAAACTGGAGGAGTTCCGCAAGAAGGCCTCCGATCAGCTCTCAATTGATGGCGGTGGGCACCTGACCTACCTGGCACCCACGCGGGTCAATCTGTCGCTGATGGAGGAGCGCTGGCCAGACATTGACTTCCTGGCCACACGCGAGCACTAGCCCGTAGTTTCTGCCTCAGGGCAGCAGGGCTTCGATATCCCGAGCGATATCTTCCGGGCGCGTTGTCGGCGCATAGCGCTTCACTACGTTGCCCTCGGCGTCGATCAGGAACTTGGTGAAGTTCCACTTGATGCCCTGTGACCCGAGTGCCCCGGGCGCCTGTTTTTTCAGGTGCTGGAACAGGGGGTCCGCCGAGGCGCCGTTGACGTCCACTTTGGCAAACATGGGGAAACTCACCCCGTAGTTGACCTGGCAGAACTCCATGATCTCATCGTTGCTGCCGGGATCCTGTTTACCGAACTGGTTGCAGGGAAAGCCGAGTATGGAAAAGCCGCGGTCGCGGTAGGTTTCATAGAGCTTTTCCAGCCCGGCAAACTGTGGCGTGAAGCCGCACTTGGACGCGGTGTTCACCACCAGCAGCACTTTGCCGCGGTAGTCTGCCAGGGTGGCTGCCTTGCCGTTGGGCAATGCGCAGGTGAAGTCATACAGTGAACTGGTCATGGGGCGTCTCCTGTGTGGGCGGTCGCTGGCAATGCTGTCCTGCGCCGCCGGTGTGGGGCTGTTACGCGCGCTGGCGCCTGCGGGATCAGGCGCTCGCGGCGGTGGGCATCTGCAGTTGCTGCAGCAGCATGCCCAGCCGTTTGCGTTGGTTCTCCAGCGCGTACTCCAGTTCCTTCAGGCGGGAGCGAAGGGCAGCGTGTTCCCACTTGTCCAGCATCTGCAGTCGGCGTGCTTCGAGGGCATCGCCGAGGTCCGCCACCCTGCGTTCATAGCGCTCGGATTGCAGTGCCCGCCACTGGTTGACGGATTCGGTGAACAGCTGGTACTCGCGCTCCAGCAGTTCGCGCAATGTCTCATTGCCTGCCTTGGCCTCGAGCTCACGGCGGGCCCGGGCAAACTGGGTGTCGAGCATCGCGCGCTGGATGCGGAAGTCCGGCACCCGCACCAGGTTGCTCGCCAGTCCCACGCTGGCGCACAGTCGAATCATCCACTTGGTGGGATCCCACTGCCACCAGCGTATGCCGTTGCGGTAGTCGTTCTGGAAGATGTGATGGAAATTGTGATAGCCCTCGCCGTAGGTCAGGAAGGCAAGAAAACCATTATCCCGGGCGCTGTTGGTTTCGGTATAGGGGCGGCTGCCCCAGAAATGCGCCAGTGAGTTGATAAAGAACGTCACGTGGTGGTTGACCACCAGTCGCAACAGGCCCACCAGCAGGACGGTACCCACCACGTCACCCAATGCCAGGCCCAGCAGCAGGGGCAGCCCCAGGTTCATGAACGTGGTCAACGCAACGTAGTGGCGGTGTTGCCACATGACGATCGGGTCCCGCTCCAGGTCCCTGGCGTTGCTGAAATCGTTCTCGCCACTCGGGTAGTTGCGCAGCATCCAGCCCATGTGGCTGAACCAGAGACCGCGCCCTGCGGAGTAGGGGTCCTGGTCGTTGTCGTCGACGTGCCGGTGGTGACGGCGGTGATCGGAGGCCCAGATCAGGATGCTGTTTTGCAGTGCGCCGGCACCCCAGAAGGCGAAAAACCACTTGAGCGCTGGGTGCGCCTCGTAGGCCTTGTGTGCCCACAGGCGGTGATAACCTCCGGTAATCGACAGACCGTTCAGGTACAGGAAGACCAGTGCCCACAACCACTGCGAGGCAGAGAACTCGTAGTATATCGCCCACAGGGGCACCAGGATCATGGCCAGCAGGGGGAAGCCGACAAAAATCACCGTATTGACGACGATCAGCGGGGGTTTAGCGACGTTCTCGGGCATGGATTGTAATGCTCAGGCAGGTGGAATTCTGGGGGCATACTAGCGTGCTGCGGTGAAAAAGTCTTGCTCACGGCAACCGCAGGCTGACCAGCAGCGGGTTGTGATCAGAGGTCTCCACAGGGATCACCACCGCGGATGCCGTCTGCAGGCCGCGCACCAGCACATGATCCAGCGCGTTGCCGAAAACAGTGGTGCGCAGGTCGGGCATGAAGCGCACGGCGCTCAGCTCGTGCGCCGCCATGAAGTCATTCAGTGCCTGCATTCGGTAGGTGTTCCAGGTGTTGAGATCGCCGGCGATGAGCACCGGGCCGGTATGGCGCTGGATCAGCGTGGACAGTGCAGCCAGCTGCTCCCGGTACCGCTGCAGGCCGAAGCTGAAGTTCACGGAGTGGATGTTGATCGCCAGCAGGCGTTCGTCCCGGCCCGCCAGGGGGTATTCAGTCACCGACGCGGCTTTGGGGGTTTGCAGCAGGGGCTCGTTGGAGGAAAAGTCGCACTCAAGGCTCGGTGGGTGCCGACTCAGGGTGAGCACGCCGGTGACGTCGCTGTCATTGCGGTAGCCCGGCGCAAAAGCCAGGAACCCCGCTTCCGGCACGGTGCTGGGAATGGCGGCGGAGACGGAGGCCTCCTGCAGGAAAGCCAGCTCGGCGCCGCTGGCGAACAGCTGCAGGTCCTCCGCCCAGCCCGGATTGCCCGCCTTCTGTATGTTCCAGCTGACGATATGGATATCAGGCCCCAGTGGCACTGCGTTCTGTCGCTGCTCGGCACCCAGCCCGGCGACGCAGTGCGCTGTATCCTGTGGCTCCGCCCCGGCCAGGGCAGCCCGGCACAGCAGTAGCAAGGCCACAATGCAGCGGGCGACGGCGACGCTCGCAGGGGTGTCAAAGGGGTTTTTCATGATCGTGAGTATACTGCGCTTTGGATAAAATAGGCGGGTGTCGGCGGAGCCCGGTCAGGTCACCTTTCTTGGACCTGCGGGTGCGGCGAAGGTTCCTGCTGTGCTCAGGTGCGTTCCAGGTAGGACTGGTATTCCAGCAGCGAGACCCGGCGGCGAAACTCCGCCACCTCCTGCTCCTTGGTGAGGGTGAAGATGCGCTGCATCTCGCCGCCTAGCGAGGCGCGGATAAAGTCGGAGCTGCGGAAACGGTCCAGCGCCTCGTGCATGTAGCCGGGCAGCGAGCCGGTTTTCTGGGAATAGCCGTCTCCGCGGGTGGGACTGCCTGGCGAGGCCTGGTTTTCAATGCCCTCCAGCATCGCAGCCAGGATCACGGCCAGCAGCAGGTAGGGGTTGGCGTCGGCACCGGGCACCCGGTGCTCAAGACGGCGAGCGGCATGAGAGCCCGCTGGCACTCGAACTGCGACTGTGCGGTTCTCATAACCCCAGCTGGGGTAGGTCGGCGCGTGGGTGCCCGGCTGAAAGCGGCGGTAACCGTTGTAGCCGGGGGAAAAAATGATCATGGAGTCGCTCATGTGCTGCAGGCAGCCGGCAATGGCCTGGTGCAGCAGCGGGGTGCCGCGCTCCGTGCCGTCGTCGAATACATTCCGGCCTTCGCCATCCAGCATGCTGACATGCACATGCATGCCATTGCCGGCCTCCTCTTCAAAGGGTTTCGGCATGAAGCTGGCCACCAGCCCGTGCTGGTGCGCGACACCCTTGATCAAGCGCTTCATCATCAGGATCTGTTTGGCTGCAAGCACCGGGCTGGGTACGTGCTGCATATTGATTTCGTATTGTGAGGGCGCTGACTCCTTGACCACGCCGTCGAAGGGCAGGTCCTGCAACTCGCAGGCAGTGCGTAGGTCCTCCATCATCTGCTGGTGCTGGTTGAGGACGTCCAGGCCGTACATATTGCCCCCTATGGGGGGGCCGCCGGCCGGGGACGGGCAGGTATGCAGGGGGACCACGTTCTCCCAACGCACCAGGCTGAATTCGAGCTCAGCGGCGACCACCGGGGTCCAGCCGGCCTCCTGGAAGCGCGACACCACCTGCTTCAATACGTGGCGGGGGTCCCCGAGGTAGGGCATGCCATCGGCATCGAACATCGATAGCATAATCTGCCCGTGTTGCCCGCCGGGCGACCAGGGTGTGGGCAGCAGTGAGCCTTCAACGGGACGACAGATACCGTCCGCATCACCGGATGCGAACACCAGCTCTTCGACATCGCGGCCCCAGATATCCAGGCTCAGCGCGGTTTTGGGCAGCTTCAGCTCCCCGTCGAAGATCTTTCCGAGTTTGTGTCTGGGCAGCCACTTGCCGCGCATGATGCCGTTGCAGTCAGGCAGCAGCGCTTCGACGGTGGTGATCTCCGGGTGGGCCCGCAGGAACCAGTCGGCTTCAAGGGACATTCGGACACCGCGACTCAATCGTGTAAAGCGGCACTATCGGCAAAGTGGCTCCGTGCTTCAATGACCCACCCGGGGCAGGGTATCCACTTGCGCTGGCGCGCTCACTGAGAAGGTGCCATGTAAATACGCAGCGGATCGTCGCCCGCGGCCTGTCCGAGACAGGTGAGCGAGTTGATGAACAATGAAAACAGGTCAGTCTGTGAGCTCACATCGAGCTTGCGATAGATGCTCTTGCGATGCCGGCGAACCGTCTCCAGGGCGATGCCAAGGCGGTCTGCGGAGGTATCCGTGCCATAGCCGCGCAGCATCAATTCGAGCACATCCTTCTCGCGCGGTGACAGCATGGAGGCACCGAAGGTGCGAAAGGCCAGGTCGATCTGGTGGTCAATGCCTGGTTGGATCAGGTGGGTAACGGCAAAATCGTCGTGCTCACTGTGGGTTTTGATCAGTTCGGATATCGGCTCCGCGAGCAGGTACAGGGTCTCATACTCCTGTTCGGTGAACGCGCCACTGCGCGGCAGGCGCATCATGCACACGTTGATCACGTTGCCGGCGCGCAGGCGCGACAGGTAGATGGCCTCATCAACGGTTCCCGTATCGGCATAGTAGTCACGATAGTATTGTGTTTCGCGCAGCTTCCCCGCGGTAATCCGCGACAGTCGATAGAATTTGGAGCGCGGCTGGTTCATCGACGTCTGGTAGAAGGGGTCCTCCCGGTAGGGGCCGTCGAGGTAGGTGTCCACCTGCGCGCCCAGGGCGTAGGCGGGAATCTCGTGGTACAGCACCTGCGGCGGCAGGTCCTTGTGATACAGCCAGATTTGCGGATAGTCGAAGCGAACCTGGCCCTGGATGGCGGCGATCAACGCGGGAAAGAAAGCGTCAGTGCCAAGCGCGGCAATCGCCTGGGAGAGGTCACGGTTCCATTTGCTCAGTTGTGTTATGTCGGTCATCGCAGTGGGGTTGCCTGAGTCTGCGTGTAGTGGCGCATAGTGGGCAGGCTGGCGGGGCTTGTCAAATAGTGAGCTCAGGCGCAGGCGCAGGCGCAGGCGCTGGGGTGGCGTGGGCCGGGCACGCGCCCCGCGAGTTTCGCCGCGCGCGCTGCCTACCAGGGCAGGGGCGCGGTGCGCCAGCGTCTGGACCAGGCCTCGTAGACCTTGTTGCTGTAGCGACGGCTGCCGAGGCTGCCGTTGTAGGCGGCCAGCGCGCGATGCAGGTCGCCCTTTTCCCTTTCCAGGTAGAACTGCAGGATGCGGCTGCCGTACTCGAAATTGGTGCGGTTGAGGGTAAGGTTGTCGTCGGCCCGCCCGATCTCATTCTTCCAGAAGGGCATCACCTGCATCATCCCCTGGGCGCCAACGCGGGAAATCGCGAAGCGGTCGAAGTGGCTTTCCACTTCGATGACGGCCAACACCAGTTCCGGCGGCAAGGCGGCGCGCGTCGCGGCCGAATGGACCTGGCGCAGAATCAACAGGCGCTCTTCCGGGTCCTTGATAAAACGCTCGAGGCGCGCCGACATGTCAACCAGCCACACTTCGGCGTCGTAGCGGTCCTGAAAACTGTTGGCACTGTTGATGGTTTCATTCAGGAAGGCGCGCAGGGCTTCGCGCTCCTCCGGGTCTTCGGGCTGGGCGAGCGCTGTGCCCGCCGTGGCCAGGGTGAGGATCAACCCCACCAGCCAGTGTATCCCGCCGGTGCGCCGGCTCCGCATCAGCCTTGCAGGCGCTCGAGTACGCGAGGCAGGGCATCGGCGAGGGGCAGCAGTGTGGCGTCTTCGTCGCGACGCCCCTTGTACTCCAGCTGGCCCTCGGCGAGCGTCCGGTCGCCGATGACGAGGCGGTGGGGGATGCCGATGAGCTCCATGTCGGCGAACTTGACGCCGGGGCGCTCATTGCGATCGTCGAGCAATACGTCTACGCCCGCCTCGCGAAACTGTTGGTAGAGCGCCTCCGCACAGTCAGCCACGGCCTGCGATTTCTGCATGTTGAGCGGCACCAGCACAAGCTGGAACGGGGCCATGGCGGCGGGCCAGGTTATGCCGCGCTCGTCGTGGTTCTGCTCAATGGCCGCAGCCACGATACGACTGACGCCGATACCGTAGCAGCCCATGGTCATGGTGACGCTCTTGCCCTGTTCGTCGAGCACCGTGGCGTTCATGGCTTCGCTGTACTTGCGGCCAAGCTGGAAGATGTGCCCCACCTCAATGCCGCGACGGATCAGCAGGTGTCCCTTGCCGTCGGGGCTCGGGTCGCCCTCAACCACTTCGCGCAGGTCCTCGACACGGGTCAGCGGGCAGTCGCGCTCCCAGTTGACGCCAGTGAGGTGGGTGTCATCGCGGTTGGCGCCGCAGCTGAAATCGGCCAGCTGGGCGGCGCTGTGGTCGACGATGATCGGCAACGGCAGGCCGACGGGGCCCAGGGAGCCAAAGCCGGCCCCGCAGGCGGCGCGCACGGCCTCTTCGCTGGCCATGGTGAGCGGGTTGCCGACACCGGACAGCTTTTCTGCCTTGATGCTGTTCAGCGTATGGTCGCCACGCAGCACCAGTGCAACCAGTGAGCCAGGCTCCTCGCCCTCCACCACCAGCGTCTTCACTGTCGCGTCTGCAGGTATCGATAGCAGCCTGCTCAGGTCTTCGATGCTGCGCACGCCCGGTGTGGGTATCTCTGCCAGGGCGGCTGCCGGTGGACGGCGTTCATTAGCGGGCGGCAGTGCCGCTGCCATTTCCACGTTGGCGGCATAGTCACTGCCGTCGCTGAACGCTATCGCGTCCTCGCCGGCGTTGGCCAGCACATGGAATTCGTGTGAGCCGCTGCCCCCGATGCTGCCGTTGTCGGCGATCACGGGCCGGAACTCCAGTCCCAGGCGAGTGAAAATGTTGCTGTAGGCCTGGTACATCTTGTTGTAAGTCACCTCCAGCGAGGCCTGGTCGATGTGGAAGGAGTAGGCGTCTTTCATCAGGAATTCGCGCCCGCGCATGATGCCGAAGCGCGGCCGGATTTCGTCGCGGACCTTGGTCTGGATCTGGTAGAGGTTGAGCGGTAACTGTTTGTAGCTCTTCACCTCGTTGCGAATCAGGTCGGTGATCACTTCTTCATGAGTAGGGCCCAGGCAGAAATCGCGTTGGTGACGGTCCTGAATGCGCAGCAGCTCCGGCCCGTATTGCTCCCAGCGCCCGGACTCCTGCCACAGCTCGGCGGGCTGAACCACCGGCATGCTCACTTCCAGTGCCCCGCTGGCATCCATTTCCTCCCGCACCACCTGCTCGACCTTGCGCAATACACGCAGCCCCAGCGGCAACCAGGTGTAGAGGCCGGCGGCCAGCTTGCGCACCAGGCCAGCACGCAACATCAACTGGTGACTGATGACCTCCGCGTCGGCGGGGGTCTCTTTCTGGGTGCTTATCAGGTATTGGCTGGTGCGCATGCAAGGGTTCCGGGCAGGGTTTCAGAGCGGCTCAGTTTACGTCTGAAGGGCGCTGCGGTACAGCGCCCGGAGTGGCAGATTGGCGCAATTGCAGCCCGCTCCGGTTGGCGGTTGCGCCAAAATGAGGCGAAACCCGATTAAAACAGCGTTTTTTTCGCCCTCGACCCCCTAAAACCCTTGTATTGTAGCGTTTGATGGTTAATATCTTGCGATGAGCCTGTTGGCAGCGGTGCTGTTGCGCGAGCGGCAGTAGTCAGTGTGGCTTCAATGCGGGTCCCTACTTAACAAGACGAAGGTTTAAACACTATGGCGACGAAAAAAGCAGCAGCGAAAAAAGCACCTGCCAAGAAAGCGGCGGCCAAGAAAGTAGCCAGCAAGGCGGCACCGGCGAAGAAAGCCGCTGCTCCGGCGAAGAAGGCCGCTCCGCTGATCAAGGACAAACTCACCAAAACCCAGATTGTGGCATCCATCGCTGAAAGCACCAGCCTCAGCAAGAAGCAGGTGGCTGATGTCCTGGGTGAGCTGGAGTCACTCATGGAGCGCAGTCTCAAGAAGCGCGCTGTGGGCGAGTTCACCCTGCCTGGCCTGATGAAAATCACCACCGTGAAAAAGCCTGCCAGAAAGGCGCGCAAGGGCATCAACCCGTTCACGGGTGAAGAGACCACGTTCGCCGCCAAGCCTGCCAGCGTTGCGGTGAAAGTGCGTCCTCTCAAGAAAATGAAGGACTTCGCCGACAGCTGAGCGCAGCCTGACTGGCCCGCTCTCGGCGAGAGCGGGCATCCCCAACTCCCCGCCTTGCGCGTTGCAGCGCAGGATCATGCTCCCCACCTTGTTTTCCACCGGTTTTTGCGGTATTGGCCTTCGACTTGCCTTGGGGTAGAATCCGCGCCTCGATTTTTCGCTGTCCTTTCTTCTACAGGCGAGCACACAACATGCCGATATATGAGTACCAGTGTCAGTCCTGCGGCCACCTGCATGAGGCCCTGCAGAAAATCAGTGATGCGCCGTTGGTGGAGTGTCCCGCCTGCGGCAAGGCCGAGTTGCGCAAGAAGGTCTCGGCCGCTGGCTTCCGCCTCAAAGGTGGTGGCTGGTACGAGACCGATTTCAAGACCAGCGGCAAGAAAAACCTGGCAGCGGGCGGCGGCGACAGCGGCGCAGCACCCGCAGCTTCCGCGGATGGCGGCAGCGCCAAGGCCAGCGAGGCCAAGCCGGCCAGTTAGCTTCCCGGCCCCCGGGCCTCATTCGACATAGACGGAAACGGAATTATGCGCAGTCACTATTGCGGCGCCCTGGGCACGGCCGACATCGACCAAACAGTCACCCTCTGCGGTTGGGTGGACCGGCGTCGCGATCACGGCGGAGTGATCTTTCTCGACATGCGTGACCGCGGCGGTATTGTCCAGGTGGTTTTCGATCCCGATACCGAGGAGCATTTCCGCGCTGCGGATCGTGTGCGCAGCGAGTACGTGCTTCGTGTCACGGGCCGCGTTCGTGCCCGGGCAGCGGCGACGGTGAATCCGTCGATGGCCACCGGCGAGATCGAAGTACTGGGCAAGGAGCTGGAGATACTCAATGCCGCCGCTACGCCGCCGTTCCAGCTTGATGAGCACACACAGGTGGGGGAGGACGTTCGCCTGCAGTACCGCTATATGGACCTGCGGCGGCCGGAAATGCAGAACCGTTTGATCCTGCGCGCGAAGATCACCACCGCCGTGCGCAACTTCCTCGACGGCGAGGGCTTTCTCGACATCGAAACCCCGATCCTGACGCGAGCGACGCCGGAGGGAGCTCGCGACTACCTGGTTCCCAGCCGCACGCACCCGGGGCAGTTCTTTGCCCTGCCGCAGTCGCCCCAGCTGTTCAAGCAGCTGTTGATGGTGTCCGGGTTCGACCGCTACTACCAGATTGCCAAGTGTTTCCGCGACGAGGACCTGCGCGCTGATCGCCAGCCCGAGTTCACCCAGATCGATATTGAAACCTCGTTTATGGACGAGGACGGCATCATGGGGATTGCCGAGCGCATGGTGCGCCAGTTGTTCGAGGCGGTGCTGGCCGTGGATCTCGGTGAATTCCCCCGCATGTCCTGGGCCGAGGCGATGGACCGTTTCGGCTCGGACAAGCCAGACCTGCGCATCGACCTGGAGCTGGTGAGCATTGACGACCTGATGCAGCAGGTTGACTTCAAGGTGTTTCGCGGTCCGGCCGATGACCCCGCGGGTCGCGTTGCTGCGCTGCGGGTGCCGGGCGGCGCGAGCATCAGCCGCAAGGAGATTGACGATTACACCCGCTTCGTGGGGATTTACGGGGCACGGGGCCTCGCCTGGATCAAGGTCAATGACCTCGCGGCAGGTGTCGAGGGATTGCAGTCGCCGATTCTGAAGTTCATGCCCGACGCGGTGGTCGCGGAAATGATGCAGCGCCTGCAGGCCGAGAACGGCGACATTATCTTCTTCGGTGCGGATAAAACGTCTGTGGTCAACGAGTCGATCGGTGCGCTGCGCCTGAAAGTGGCGCAGGATCAGGGCCTGGTGCGCGACGGGTGGGCCCCGCTCTGGGTGGTCGACTTCCCGATGTTTGAAGACAACGGCAAAGGTGGCCTGACGCCCCTGCACCATCCCTTTACCGCACCGTCCGGCACGCCGGAGGCGCTGGCTGCCGACCCGGCCGCGGCGCTATCCCGGGCCTACGACATGGTGCTCAACGGCACCGAGCTCGGTGGTGGCAGCGTGCGTATCCACCAGCGCGAGATGCAGCAGGCGGTCTTCCGTATCCTCGGCATCAGCGATGCAGAGGCGGAGGAGAAGTTCGGCTTCCTGCTGCAGGCCCTGCAGTACGGAGCGCCACCCCACGGTGGGCTCGCCTTCGGCCTGGACCGCCTGGTCATGCTGATGACCGGCTCGCAGTCCATCCGTGACGTCATCGCCTTCCCGAAGACACAGAGCGCCCATTGCGCACTCACCGACGCGCCGGGCGATGTCAATGACGCCCAGCTGAAAGAGCTGAACATCCGCCTGCGACAGGCCCGGGTGGCGGGCGCTGAATGACAGGACCGTTGCAGCCTGTGGCGGTTGGAACCGGCCCCATAATACTGTAAATTTATACAGACATCGGTTTCCTGGCAGCGCTCGGAGCACACTATGGCGGTCATCCTCGGGATCGACCCCGGGTCCCGCAAGACGGGCTTTGGCATCATCAACCACGTTGCGGGGCGCAGTGAGTACATCACCAGCGGTGTGATTCGGCTGCCCGCCGGCGACCTCCCCGAGCGCCTGCGCATCATTTTCGAAAGCGTCACCGAGCTGGTTCTGCTGCACTGCCCCGCGGAGCTGGCCATTGAGCAGGTATTCATGGCCAAGAGTGCGGGATCCGCTCTCAAGCTCGGGCAGGCGCGCGGCGCGGCGATTGTCGCCTGTGTTGCACAGCGCCTTGCGGTGGCCGAGTACTCGGCGCGACAGATCAAGCAGGCTGTGGTGGGCACCGGCGCCGCGGACAAGGCGCAGGTGCAGCACATGGTCAAGGTGCTGCTCCAGCTGCCCGCCAACCCGCAGGAAGATGCCGCCGACGCGCTGGCAGCGGCCCTGTGTCACGCGCACAGTCAACAAAGTATGATACACATTGCCGGCGCCACCGCGGTGCGCCGGCGCCGGATGCGCTAGGAGGCGACCGCAGGCATGATTGGCAGGATTCGTGGCACCCTGGTGTACAAACAGCCCCCGGATATTCTGGTGGACGTGGGGGGAGTGGGCTACGACATCCAGGTGCCAATGAGCACCTTGTTCCAGTTGCCGGCGCTGGGTGCCGATGTGACGCTGTTGACCCACTTTGTCGTCCGCGAAGACGCCCAGCTCCTCTACGGTTTTGTCGATGAGCGCGACCGCGCGCTGTTCCGGCAGCTGGTTAAAGTGAGCGGTGTCGGCCCCAAGCTGGCGCTGACTATCCTCTCCGGTATGGATGCGGTTGCATTCGCCCGCTGCGTTGAGCGCGATGATCTGTCTGCGCTGGTGGCACTCCCCGGTGTGGGCAAGAAAACCGCTGAGCGCCTGCTGATTGAAATGCGCGATAAACTCAAGCATCTGCTGGGCCAATGGGCGGGTGCGGACACCGGCCTGACCGCCGATCCGTATACTGCGCCCAGTGACCGTGTGGCGGATGCTGAGGGCGCGCTGATTGCGCTCGGCTACAAACCCGCGGAGGCCGCGCGCATGATTGCCGCGGTAAACGATGACAATGCGAGGGACAGCGAAACCCTGATTCGTCGCGCCCTGAAAGCCGTGGTACAGCGCTGATGATTGAAACCGACCGCTTGATTGCGCCACAGGTAACGGGTGACCGTGAGGAGGCCATGGACCGCGCCATCCGCCCGAAGTCCCTCGCCGAGTATGTTGGTCAGCCGGCGGTGCGCGACCAGATGGCCATCTTCCTGCAGGCTGCACGCGGGCGCGGCGAACCGCTGGATCATACCCTGGTATTCGGGCCACCGGGGCTGGGTAAAACCACACTGGCCAGCATCATCGCCAACGAAATGGGCGTGTCGCTGAAAACCACGTCCGGACCGGTGTTGGAGAAGGCCGGCGACATCGCGGCGCTGATGACCAATCTGGAGCCCGGTGACGTCCTGTTTATCGATGAGATTCACCGGCTCAGTCCGGTTGTCGAGGAGATCCTCTACCCCGCCATGGAGGATTACCAGCTCGATATCATGATCGGTGAGGGGCCCGCCGCGCGCTCGATCAAGCTCGATCTGCCGCCGTTCACCCTGGTGGGTGCGACCACCCGCGCCGGCCTGCTGACCTCTCCCCTGCGCGACCGTTTCGGCATTGTGCAGCGCCTGGAGTTCTACCAGGTGGAGGATCTGGCACAGATCGTGGCGCGCTCCGCAGCCATCCTCGGCATCGGCATGGACAGCCACGGCGCAATGGAGATCGCACGCCGCGCGCGGGGCACCCCGCGCATCGCCAACCGGCTGTTGCGCCGGGTGCGGGATTACGCCGAAGTGAAGGCAGACGGTCACATCACGGCCGAGGTGGCGGATCATGCGCTGGATATGCTGAGTGTCGACCACCGGGGCTTCGATCACCAGGACCGCCGTCTGCTGTTGGCCATGATCGAGAAGTTCGACGGCGGCCCGGTCGGGGTGGACAGCCTGGCCGCGGCGATATCCGAAGAGCGGGGTACGATTGAGGATGTGCTGGAACCCTATCTGATCCAGCAGGGTTACATGGTGCGCACGCCCCGCGGGCGCATGGTCACCCGCAGCGCCTACCTGCACTTCGGTCTGCCGGCTGCGAGCCGCCCGGAAGTGGCACAATTACCATTGGAGCCTGATCAGGACGACAGCGCGTGAGCACGGCGGAATTTTCGATTAAGCTGCGCGTCTACATAGAAGACACCGACGCCGGTGGCATCGTTTACTACGTCAATTACCTGAAATTCATGGAGCGCGCCCGGACGGAGTTCATGCGCAGCCTGGGCTTTGGCAAAGACTACATTTTCAACCACGACCTGATGTTCGTGGTGCACGACGTGGCCGTTCGCTATCACCGGCCGGCCCGTCTGGATGATGAGTTACAGGTCAAGGTTCGCTTGCGGGAGGCGCGCGGCGCCACGATGCGCCTGGAGCAGGAGGTCTGTCTCGACAATGCCTTGCTGGCCTCGGCGGAGGTCACCATTGCCTGTGTCGATCGCTATGGACTCAAGCCCCGGCGGTTGCCACGCGTCATGTTGGATACCCTGCGCAACGCGCAGGTTCACTGAGGGGGAGCCCGACACTTGGAAGCGCAATTAAGTATTGTTCACCTGATTATGGAAGCGGGTGTCACCGTCAAGCTGGTGATGCTCACGCTGCTGCTCGCCTCAATGGCCTCCTGGTACATGATCGTTCAGCGCTTTATCTACTTCCGCAACAGCCGGGAAGATATGTACGACTTCGAGGAGAGGTTCTGGTCGGGTATCGACCTCTCCCAGCTCTACCGGGAAGGTAACGAGCGCGCTGAGGACGGCGCGCTCATCGTCGGCATGGAGAGCATTTTCCGCGCGGGGTTCAAGGAATTCTCGCGGCTGGCGAAGCAATCAGAAATGGACTCGGAAGCCGTCATCGAAGGCTCGCGCCGCGCCATGCGCGTGGCCATGTTGCGCGAGGAGGAGCGGTTGGAGAAGCACCTGTCGTTCCTCGCCTCAGTTGGCTCCACCAGCCCTTATATCGGCCTGTTTGGCACGGTCTGGGGCATCATGAACTCGTTCCGCGGCCTGGCCAATGCCACCCAGGCGACGCTGGCCACGGTGGCGCCGGGCATTTCCGAAGCGCTGATCGCCACGGCCATGGGCCTGTTTGCCGCGATACCTGCCGTGCTGGCCTACAACCGGTTTTCCAACCGCATGGACAACTTCCTGAATCGTTACGACACCTTCGTCGATGAGTTTTCCAGCATCCTGTACCGGCAGGCCTACGCCCTCCGGTCACGCGATCGCAAAGCAGGGTAGCCGCCACCGTGTCCAGATCGCGCGACAAACACCGTGCCATGGCCGACATCAACGTCGTCCCCTACATCGACGTCATGCTGGTGCTGCTCATTATTTTCATGGTGACCGCCCCCATGCTCATGCAGGGGGTCAAGGTCGACCTGCCGACGGCGGACGCAGACCCGGTGGAAAACCAGGACAGTGAGCCGCTGATTATCTCCATAGACAGCGCGGGCCAGTTGTTTCTCAACCTCGGGGAGGAACAGGAGCAGGCGCTTACCCTGGCTACCATCTCCCAGCGGGTCGGTGCCGTGATGCGACGCAGCCCCGAGAAGCCGGTGCTGGTCTGGGGTGACCGCGCAGTGCCCTACGGTGAAGTGGTCACGCTCATGGCCGCCCTGCAGGAAGCCGGTGCGCCCAGCGTTGGACTGGTGACAGAGCCTCCGCAGTGACATCGCTGTATGCCAAACCGGTCACGCCGCGCATCATTGTGCGCCCTGCGTTGGCGACAGTCGCCCTGCACGGGCTGGTCATTTTCCTGTTGACCGCGAACTGGACCCTGTCCGATGAACGCCTGGTGAAGCCAAAACCCGCACCCAAGGTCATCAATGCGACGCTGGTGACCCTGAACGAGGCCCAGCCGAAGCCGGCACCCAAGCCAGAACCCAAGCCTGTGGCCAAACCGCCACCGAAGCCCGAACCGAAGCCGGTGCCAAAACCGGAGCCCAAGCCCAAGCCGGCGCCGAAGCCGGAACCCAAGCCGGAGCCCAAGCCCGCTCCGAAACCCGCGCCCAAGCCCGAGCCGAAGCCAGTCCCCAAGCCCGTGGAGAAACCCAAGCCGGCACCGAAGCCGGAACCCAAACCGGAGCCCAAGGGGCCGACGGCGCAGGAACTGGCCGAGCAGGCACGTCAGGAAGCCGCGCGGCGCGAGGCCGCAGCCCAGGCGGCGCGCGCCGCGGCGGCTGCAGCGGAGCTGGCGGCCAGCTATGCTTCACTGATCCGGCAGACGGTGGAGCAGCGCTGGAGCCGGCCGCCCACCGCGCGCAACGGGATGGAGGTTTTGTTGTCCATACAATTGATACCCACGGGTGAGGTGGTCAGTGTCAGCGTGCTGCGCAGCAGCGGCGACACGGCGTTTGACCGCTCTGCGATTGCCGCGGTGGAGCGCGCCGGGAACTTTCCGGAGTTGAAGAACCTGCCGCCCCGTGAGTTTGAACAGAACTTCAGGCGCTTCCGCCTGTTATTCCGACCAGAGGATCTACGTTACTGATGAAACACCTGACAGCAGTGCTGGTCGCGACTGTGTTCGCGCTGGCAACGACGAGCGCCCGGGCCGAATTGGTGATTGAGATCACCCAGGGCATGGATAACCCCACTGCCATCGCTGTTGTGCCGTTTGCCTGGCAGGGCAGTGGGACGGCGCCTGAGGATGTCGCGCAGGTCATTGATAACGACCTGGCGCGCAGCGGCCAGTTTGATCCGGTCGGGCGCGGCGATATGCTGGCCCGTCCGTCGACACAGCAGGAAGTGTTCTACCGCGACTGGCGGGCCATCAACACCGAATATGTGCTGATTGGGCGTGCCTCGGTCACCGGGCAGGTGCAGATGCGCATTGAGTATGAGCTCTTCGATGTCAATCGTCAGGCCCGGGTACTGAGCGGTTACGAGGAGGGGCATGTCAACGACGCCCGTATGCTGGCCCACCGCGTCGCTGACGAGGTGTACGAAACGCTCACCGGCATCCCCGGGGCCTTCGCCACCCGCCTGCTGTACGTGTCGGTCACGCGCAATCCAGGGGGTAAGGACTTCTATCGCCTGACGCTGTCGGACTCCGATGGCGCCCGCCCCATCGTGCTGCTGGAGTCGCGTGAGCCGATCATGGCGCCGTCCTGGTCGCCGGATGGCAAGCACATCGCCTATGTCTCGTTCGAAACCAGCCGGCCCGCCATTTACCGTCAGGAACTGGCCACGGGTGCGCGGGTGCAGCTCACCAATTTCCGCGGTCTTAACGGTGCCCCGGCCTGGTCGCCGGACGGCAATTCCATGGCCATGGTGCTATCCAAGGATGGCAACCCGGATATCTACCTGATGGACTTGCGCACCCGTGAATTGACCCAGCTGACGCGCCACTACGCCATCGATACCGAGCCCACCTGGATGCCGGATGGCCGCTCCATCCTGTTTACCTCGGACCGCGGCGGACGCCCGCAGATCTACCGTTATGACCTGCGTAGTGGTGCCACCGAGAGGCTGACCTACGAAGGCAGCTACAACGCCCGGGCACGCGTCGCCCAGGACGGGCGTAATCTGGTGATGGTGCACCAGGCCGGCGGACAGTTTCATATCGCCCTGCAGGATCTGGTCACCAACCGCCTGCAGATCCTGACGGGTACTGATCTGGATGAAAGTCCCAGTATCGCGCCCAACGGCTCTATGGTATTGTACGGCACCAAGTCTGGGGATCGTGGCATTCTGGCCGCTGTATCCGTGGATGGAGGCGTGAAATTCCGTTTACCGGCGCGCGAAGGCGATGTCCGTGAACCGGCATGGTCACCGTATATGAGCCGCTAAGGCGGCTCTTGTAACCAATGTCATCATTTATCCGAAGGAAAGCAAAGCAATGAAACAACTGACTGTTGCCGGTAAGGTGCTCACCCTGCTCTTCGCGGCAGTGTTTCTGGCGGCCTGTTCGAGCAAAGACACCAAAGATGATTCTTCAGCCGCCGATGCCGCGGCCGCTGAGGCTGCTGCACGCTCCGCCGCTGAGCGCGCTGCCATGGAGGACGCCGCGATGTCTGAGCGTCGTCTGCAGGATGCTGTGGCGGCGGTGGGCAACGTGTTCTACTTTGACTACGACAGCTCCACGTTGAAGCCCCAGGCGCAGGCCGCCCTGGATGCCCACATCGCGCTGCTGCGTACCAATGACCGCAGTGTTCGCCTCGAAGGCCACACCGACGAGCGCGGCACCCGTGAGTACAACATGGCACTGGGCGAGCGTCGCGCCAATACGGTTCGCGACTACATGGTGGTTAACGGCATCGCCAGTTACCGTATCGAAACGGTCAGCTACGGCGAAGAGCAGCCCATCGCTTACGGTTCCGGCGAGGCCAACTGGTCCCAGAACCGCCGCGTTGAGCTGAAGTAAGGCTCGGGTAGCGCATGCGGTTGTTTGGCAAAGCGTTCACTCGAACGCTGCTGGCAAACGGGCTGGCCCTCGCGGTCGGCCCGCTCTGCGTTCTGGCTCAGGCTCAGGAGTACATCGACCTCGAGGCCGAGCGCGCAGCTTCCGAGGGCCGTCCGGTCAGTGCCAGCGGCACGCAGGCTGCACAGCCGGCTCAGGCCTATCCGGTAACCAGCTATGGCATCGGCACCTCGGCCAGGCCGGAACAGTCCGCGTCCACCGCCCCGGCCACCAGCGTGGCTCCGGCGCCCGTTGTCGCCAGCGGCGCTAACGCGGGGCAGTTGATGCTGCAGGTCCAGCAGTTGCAGCAGGAAGTCATGCGTCTCAATGGCATTGTGGAAGAGCAGGCTCACGAGCTGCGAACCCTCAAGAGCCAGAGTCTGGAACGGTACCTGGATATCGATCGTCGCCTGAGCCTGCTGGCCGGTGGCAGTGTTGATGAGGCGGCGCCCCTGCCGACCGAGAGTGCGACCTCAACGGGTTCCCCTTCGGCGCCGGCAGCGTCTGCCCCTGCGGCGGCTACGGCCCAACCGGGCGAGTCGGCAGCCTACCAGGCGGCTTATGGGCTGGTGCGCGAGCAGAAGTTTGATGAGGCGGTCAGCGCGTTCCAGCAGTTCCTGCGCGATTATCCTGCCGGGCGTTTTACGCCGAACGCGCACTACTGGCTGGGAGAACTCTATCTGGTCACCACGCCACCGGACGTGGAGGCGGCGCGGCAGTCCTTCATGCTGCTGCTGGACCTGTATCCTGCGGATTCCAAGGTGCCTGATGCCCTGTTCAAGCTCGGCAAGATTCACTACACCAAAGGTAACCGCGACCGGGCTCGGGAGTTTCTCGATCGGGTAATCAACGAGTATGGGTCCTCCAACAGCGCGGCGGTCAAGCTGGCGCAGGACTTCATCAACGACAATTACTGACCCCGGTCAGCCCATGACACACCTGCCATCCACCACAGCCGGCGGCGCAGCTGACACCGCCGCAGACACGACGCTGCGGATCACCGAGATCTTCTATTCCCTGCAGGGTGAGGCGCGCACGGTAGGCCTGCCGACCGTGTTCGTCCGTCTCACCGGCTGCCCGCTGCGCTGTGTCTACTGCGATACCGCCTACGCCTTCAGTGGGGGTGAGCAGCGTGGACTCTCTGACGTGCTCGCCGAGGTCGCCCGCTTTACACCCCGCTATGTGACGGTCACTGGCGGTGAGCCACTGGCGCAGAAAAGCTGTCTGCCCCTGCTCACAGCACTGTGTGATGCAGGTTATGAGGTGTCGCTGGAGACTTCCGGGGCGCTGCCAGTGGCTGAGGTGGACGGGCGCGTGGTGAAGGTGCTCGACCTGAAGACACCGGCCTCCGCAGAGGCCCACCGGAACGACTACGCCAACATTCAGCACCTGACCCCCCGCGACCAGGTCAAGTTCGTGATTTGTGACCGGGCTGATTACGAGTGGGCACGCTTCAAACTGGACGAATACGATCTGGCCCGCCGTGTGTCGGATGTGTTGTTTTCCCCCAGCCATGGGCAGCTGCACGGACGCGACCTCGCCGAGTGGATACTGGCTGACAACCTGCCCGTGCGCCTGCAGCTGCAACTGCACAAACTGCTGTGGAACGATGAGCCCGGCCACTGAGAGCCCCGGCCGGGGGCGGCGCGCGGTTATCCTGGTGTCGGGCGGCCTGGACTCGACCACGGTGCTCGCCATGGCGCTGAGGCAGGGCTACGAATGCTATACCCTGAGTTTTGACTACGGTCAGCGCCATCGCGCCGAGCTGGTGGCCGCGGCCCGTGTTTCCGCCGCTGCCCGGGATGTGCAGCACAAGGTTGTCACCCTGAATCTGGACAGCATCGGAGGCTCCGCGCTCACGGACCCGGACATCGCCGTACCTGAAGAAGCCACTACCGGCATACCCGTGACCTATGTGCCGGCGCGCAATACGGTGTTTTTGTCCATCGCGCTGGGCTGGGCCGAAGTGCTGGAATCCCGCGATATCTTCATTGGCGTGAATGCGGTGGATTACTCCGGCTACCCGGATTGCCGGCCTGACTATATCGCCGCTTTCGAGGAGATGGCCAATCTTGCCACCCGGGCCGGCGTGGAGGGGCACAGGCTCACCATTCACACGCCGCTGATGCACCTGTCCAAGGCTGAGATCATTGCCGCTGGCATCGCGCATGATGTCGACTACGCCTTGACCGTCTCCTGTTATCAGGCGACGGACCAGGGCCTGGCCTGCGGCCGTTGCGATGCCTGCCGCCTGCGCCGGGATGGATTTCTGCAGGCTGGGGTACCCGACCCGACGCGTTACCGGCCATAGCGGGATTGTTGCCGGCGTTGGCGTAAAAAACCCTTGAGTTTTATTGCCAAATCCGTACTATACGCTCCTCTTTCGGGGCCGTTAGCTCAGTTGGTAGAGCAGTTGGCTTTTAACCAATTGGTCGCTGGTTCGAATCCAGCACGGCCCACCATTTTCCCCTTCAAAATCAATTGCCTACCGCGCCCCGGCGCTCTGGGTCCGGTGCCTCAGCACCACCAGTGCCGGAGTTTTGCCGGACTTTCCTGAACACACCCGATTTGCCGCCTCAATGAGCTCCTCCAGCTCCGGCGCGGAGTAGTGCGTGGTGATGTCGCCGCTCTTGTGGCCAAGCAGTGTTTTCCGGGTTTCCAGGGGTACACCGGCCGCACGCAGGCGGCGCCCGAAGGTGTGTTTCAGGTCGTGCACCCGGATCGGCAGGTCCAGCTTGCGCCGAACCGTTTTCCAGCCATTGTTGTTGATGCTGCGCACCGGACGACCGTAGTAGGTGAAGACACGCTGCGGGTGTTGCCCGCGCACGCCGTCGATCACTGACTTTGCCACCCGGTTCAGTACCACCAAGCGATCCTCCCGGTTCTTGACCTTTGCTCCCGGAATGAGAAACACCGAGGTACCCAGTTCCGGCACGTCGATCTCCCAATCCCACTGCAGGCTGCAGACCTCGCCATCCCGACAGCCGGTATTCACTTTGAACAGACACATCCGGCTCAGATGATCCGGCAGCGCTTTGAATAAACGGTGTTGCTCCTCCCAACTGAGCGGGTAGGGGCGCCTGGCATCGTGTAGCGGCAACAACTGGATCAGCGGTGCCGACTCCAGCCAGGTCAAACCGTGTTCATCCCGCCACAGCCGGGCACTCAGGTTGAGAACCCGGCGCACCGTGGCCAGGGCGCCGTTGACGGTCTTGTTCTTCTTGCCCTCCTTCTTCCTTTTATCTATGTAGGCCTGCAGTGTGCCCATATGGACCTGATGCAGCGGCAGTTCGCCGATGTACGGGTCCAGCTCTTTGAGATGGAAGGCATAGGTTCGGAGGGTAGCCAGGTGGGTATTCTCCTCGAGAAAGCGCGTGGCTGCCTCGCGAAAAATGCGCACCGGCCGTATGCCGAATACTGACGCCTGCCTGATCTCCTCAACCCGGCGGGCCAGTATCAGCTCCGCCGTTTTGAGTTCGCTCGTTCCAGTGCTTTGGTGAATGCGATGGCCGAGGACCTGCTTGTCGATATGCCAGATCCCACCCCGCTTCCGCAGCCCGGAATTTCGATTGCGTCCCATAGTTCATCTCCTCGATGTCGTGCGGGACGCCCGTTGCACCGTTTATATTGGTCCACCCAGGCGTCCATTTCAAGGCGGTCGAAGGCGACACCCTGGCAGCCGATGCGAAGTTCCGTCAGGGCGGGGCGTACCTCGTGGTTAAAGCGGTTGCGGTCCATGCCCAGGTAGTCGGGGGCGTCGCGGAGTCGGATGAGGCGGGGCTGGATCTGCATGGTCTATCTCCCCAGGTAAACCGCGGTAATCTGCTCGCGGACATGACCCAGCTCCCTGCTGATGACCAGGCGCGCCTGCAGGTCCGCTTCCTGTTGTGCTGGAGTCAGATCCTTCTTAGTGGGCCCGCCGCCATGGGGCGAGGGCCAGCCGGTGAGTTCCAGATAGCGTTGCTGGGCGTAGGCATGGCGCAGGCCGTGCATTTTCGAGAGGCCGGCATTGGCCGTGTGGCGTTCGTAGATCCGGAGCTGCTCGATATAGCTGCGCTCCCTGGGGATCAGTGCGCCCACCCCGGCCAGGCGCTTGGCCTGTTCCAGCAGGATGCGCTGCTCCCTGGTACGGATGGGGACGGTGCGTTCCCGGCCGCCCTTGGTCCAGCTGGCTTTCAGGTGCAGGTGGTCGCCCCGATCCGCCCAGCGGGGACGGATCTTGAGGGCTTCCTCCCTACGGAGGCCAAAGGCCCTCTGCAGGCGCAAGCTCATCCGCACATGCTCATCTTTGACCTGGTCAAGCTGTTCGCGGGCCAGGCTCCTGGCCTTGCTGTTGTCGGACACAAACTGTCGGTCCGGTATGCCATAGAAGTCATTGGAACCGGCCACCACGGCTCGCTTGTTAACCTTCTCCGCCCACCAGCGTAAACAGCTCATGCGGTTCTTGATGGTGCCGGGGGATAGGTTCTGCCCCCGCCAGTGCTCGACCAGGGCTCGGACATGCTTTTGCTTCAGGGACGTGGCCTGCAACTGCCGAAACCCCAGCTCGTGCAACTGGTTGGCGATGGCGGTCAGTTGCCGTTCCCGGGCGACCCGGGTTTCAAAGCTGCCTTCGTGGCTGTGCCGGCATAACATTTTCAGTTGGTAGTTCAGGTCGCGCATAGTGCTGTATCCATAGGTGAGTGTTTCTGATCACCTGGCAACAAAAGCTGCGCAGGCCCGCTGGGCGGTACGATCACGGGACACCAATCCCGGTTGACCTGAAGATGTCTGGCCATAGACAGCACGGTGTGTTTTCGCAGAAAACTGGCCCGTGCAAACCAACGGTTATCCAGCCTGAGGCTGGGGTGGAATTACCTCCTGAGTGAAATGGGCAGAACTCGCTGACCGCTAGCGCGTTTGCGTGGTTGAAGAAACAGCGGGTGGCCGAGGACAACGGCCCCGACAGAAACTGCGGCGTTTGAACAAATCCCAGAAAGAGCGGGATAGATTGGAAGGAGCGGCGCCCAAGCTATAAGGCACCGTGGTGGTTCGAAGATGGACCCGGTCATTACTGACCTTTGCGTCGAGAGCGGTCCTGGGCGACGCGTTCGGCAGATGCCACTACTGGAATCTGCCTTCCCCGATTGCGAATGCAAGGTGGGGTCTTCCTTGCCACTTTTCCGTAGTGGCCACGGGTAATTTCGCTACTGTCGAGAGTATAGACCAACAGATAATGCGTTTGTCACAAAAAACCCCGTCAAGTTATGGCGGGGGTTTTTCCCGCCGCGCCTTGATGGGGTTTATGGTGTCAGTGGCACCACCCACACCAAGTCCTGCCGTGTTACGTGTTGTGCCGGATTGAGACAGGCTAGGACGCTAAATGGTAGGCCCCCACGGGGACCAGGCGGTTCTGAGTGTGTAGTCGGTTGCGGCATCGGCGGGACACCGCGCCCACGTCACTACCCGCTGCGCTTGGCAGTGACGTGGGCTCCTGAATCTAACCTCGCGGTACGTTACAGCACGTTCGTGTCGTTTTAAGCATCAGTCGGACAAGCGCGATATCAAGGCTTCATTTACTTTCTCTGACATGGCGACAAGGTCCCATTCATAGCCCGAAGCCAGCAGTGGCCCGATATCGCTGGCGAAATTCTTATCTTTCAGTTTCGCCGCAACATTCTCTTGGAACTGCTTTCTGGTGACCTTGTGTTCGCCGTGGTCCATGTAGGTGTAGAACGCCGCGATAATCTTCTCGGGGTCTGCGGCCTTATCATCCAGTGCGAGTACCAGATCGAAGAGATCACGCCCCTTTTTGCGCTGATAAAGCGCGCGAAGCTTTGTACCCAGAAGCTCGTTCAGTTCGTAACTGAGTATTGAACATGATCCTTGGTACCAACGCGAGTTCACTGCAAACGGAATTTCCTTGAACCCTTCTACTGCGAAATGCTCGCGCGTGTTGATTTCGACTTTCAAGCGAAGTGGTTGTCCATCCTCTGACTGGAATCTGTAGGCCAAGGTCACAAGCGCGTTATTCTGTTTCCGTTTGGGTTCCCCAAGCCAAGGGTCTAATACCTCCCTCAAGGCATCCATTACTGGACCGGCCGGTTCTGCTTTTACCTGAACAAGGTCGATATCTTCGGAGTATCTCGCTGCAGGCAGGTGTAGTTTGAACAGGGCCGTGCCGCCACGAAACGCTAGAGCATGGCGGAGTGTTTCATGGGAGAAGATATCAATGAGCGCACGGCTGATGACCAGATCCTGTTCTACCTGCGCATCATCCACCCACGGTGCCTGATCCCGCCATTCCGTGATGTAGTCACGAGGGATCATATGTCCGGGTCCAGCTTTGCGTTAACGACAAGCTTCCAATCCCGCAGGCGTTGTTCCCCCTCGTTGCCACCACCTGGAATGAGCATGGTGTATTCGCGGGCGTGTTGGTCGACATATTCTTTCAGGCCTGCAGCGACATTTTCAGCTTCAACGAGTTCCAGGATGTAGCCGAGCCGCTGGACCCAGGTGATTGGCGCCGTTGCGGCTGCTTCTGCCAATGCTGATGCATCGATCTCACCGGCGAGCTCTGAAAGGATGGTTGCGACCTGATCCAGCCCGCCGACATGTTCAGGATATCCGGCTAGGTCGATAGCCGTGGCTTCCGGCGTGGAAACCTTTAAAGCGCCGCGTGAGGTGTTGAATGTTCGTATAGGCACATCATTGATCTTCTTCCTTGCGATGAACGTGACCCGGACCTTGCCACAGCGGATCGGTCTGCGGTTCTTTTGAACGAAAACCTGGAACTCCTGCGGGCGCTGATGAGCGGCTCCGTAATACTGTGCAGCTGATAGCAGCCCGGCGTAGTAGTCTAGACCTTTGACTTTCATAAGGTCGGGGATGAATTGCTCGGCAGGTAGACAGCCTAGCGATCGGTATTCCGGTGGAATGATAACGTAGAATCCACGGGCTGGTGTGGCAATCAGCCCCTGCTTGGTGAGCCGGTTCAGAGCAAGCTTGCTGGCATCCGGCGAGACTCTCAACCCGTCTCGTGCCTCCTTTGAGGTAAAGCTATAGCGTCCCTTCGAGGCTAATGTCTCGATCAGGTCTTTTACTGCTATGTGATCTTTATTAGATTTCACTTTCACAAAGTATCTATAAATGATACTTTTCGCAAGTAAAATCGCATTCTTGAAAGGGTTAAGTATTGCGCCATAAGCAATTCAGTAACCCTTATAATCGAGCGCCACTTATTATGATTTTGAGTCTGAATACTGCATGGCAAAAGTAAAGCCCGAAAAAGCCAAGTCCCTCGAATCCTGGATCTGGGACGCTGCCTGCTCCATTCGCGGCGCCAAGGACGCGCCGAAGTACAAGGATTACATCCTCCCGCTCATCTTCACCAAGCGCCTGTGCGATGTGTTCGATGACGAGCTGAACCGCATTGCCAGGGAAGTTGGCTCACGGAAAAAGGCTTTTCAACTGGCCAAGGCCGACCACAAACTGGTGCGTTTCTATCTGCCACTGGTTCCAGACGACCCCGAGCAGCCAGTCTGGTCTGTTATCCGCAAGCTCGCAGACCAAATCGGCGAGGGCGTAACCACCCACATGCGGGCCATCGCCAAGGAAAACCCGCTCCTGCAGGGCATCATCGACCGCGTCGACTTCAACGCCACCACCCACGGCCAGCGTGACCTTGACGACGACCGCCTCTCCAATTTGATTGAGGCCGTGAGCACCAAGCGCCTCGGCCTGGAGGACGTGGAGGCCGACATCATCGGCAAGAGCTACGAATACCTTATCCGCAAGTTCGCCGAGGGCGGTGGTCAGAGCGCCGGCGAGTTCTACACTCCGCCCGAGGTTGGCACCATCATGTCGAAGGTGCTGCAGCCGGAACCCGGCATGGAAATCTACGACCCCACCTGCGGCTCCGGCGGCCTACTCGTAAAATGCGAGATCGCCATGGAGGAATCCACCAAAGGTAAAAAGCGCACCGTCGCACCTCTGAAACTGTTCGGACAGGAATTCACCCCCGAGACCTGGGCCATGGCCAACATGAACATGATCATCCACGACATGGAGGGCCAGATCGAGATCGGCGATACCTTCAAGAACCCCAAATTCCGCAGCAAGGGCAAACTCCGTACCTTCGATCGCGTCATCGCTAACCCCATGTGGAACCAGGACTGGTTCACCGAGGCCGACTACGACAATGACGAACTTGGCCGTTTTCCCGCCGGAGCCGGCTTTCCCGGCAAGTCCTCTGCGGACTGGGGGTGGGTACAGCATATGCACGCCAGCCTCAAAGAGAAAGGCCGCGCCGCCGTCGTCCTCGACACCGGCGCCGCCTCAAGAGGATCGGGCAATGCCGGCACCAACAAGGAAAAAGCCGTGCGCCAGTGGTTCGTCGACAACGACCTTATCGAGAGCGTGCTCTACCTGCCCGAAAACCTCTTCTACAACACCACCGCCCCCGGCATCGTACTGTTCCTGAACAAGGCCAAACCAAAGGAACGCAAGGGCAAAGTCTTCCTTGTCAACGCCAGCCAGGTCTTCGAAAAGGGCGACCCCAAGAACTTTATCCCCGACGCAGGTATCCAGCGCATCGCCGAAACACTGATCGGGTGGAAGGAAGAGGAAAAGCTCAGCCGCATCGTCTATCACCAGGAACTGAAAAAGAACGACTACAACATCTCTCCCAGCCGCTATATCCACACCTCAGATGCTGAAACCTATAGGCCCATTGCGGAGATTGTCGCGGAGTTGGCGGTTATTGAGGCCGAGGCGCAAGAGACGGATAAGGCATTGAAGGAGATTCTGGGGAAGATCGGGGTATGAGTGATGCCAATCTATTGATCGAGCCTTTGCCGACTGGATGGAAAAACCACCAGTTCGCCGACGTGTGCGATCGTGTAAAGGACTCGCATAAACCGGTTGAAGGCGGCTCCACGCCTTACGTCGGACTGGAGCATCTCGCACAAGGCTTTCCGGCGTTTGTCGGTCGCGGAACGGAAAGCGATGTCAAGTCCTCAAAGACGGCATTCCAGGTCGGAGACATACTGTTTGGAAAACTTCGTCCATACTTACGCAAGGGTGCCCAAGCGGATTTTGACGGCATCAGTTCAACCGATATTCTGGTGTTTCGTGCGGAAGAACTCTGTGAGTCCGATTTCTTGAAGTATCTGGTCCATAGCGACGAGTTTATCGACCACGCCAAATCGACAACGTCTGGGGTTCAGCATCCTCGAACTTCCTGGCCGTCATTGCGGGAATTCCGCCTTTCACTCCCCCCACTCCCCGAGCAGAAGAAGATCGCGCACATCCTTTCGACGATGCAGCGTGCGATCGAAGCGCAGGAGCGAATCATTCAGACCTCCACCGAGCTGAAAAAGGCCCTCATGCACAAGCTCTTCACCGAAGGTCTCCGCAACGAACCCCAAAAACAAACCGAAATCGGCCCCGTGCCCGAGAGCTGGGAGGTGGCTAAAGTCGGCGATTTTGCAAAAATTCAGAGCGGCGGCACTCCCTCTCGCGACGTTCCTGAGAATTGGATCGGCGGAACAATCCCTTGGGTTAAGACCGGCGAGATTGACTACTACGTCATCAAAGACACCGAGGAAAAGATCACGCCAGTTGGACTCAGCAATTCCGCAGCGCGTCTCTACCCAGAAGGAACGCTGCTCATGGCCATGTATGGCCAAGGAATCACCCGCGGAAAGGTCGGATTGCTAGGGCTCGAAGCGGCGACGAATCAAGCATGTGCGTCGATATCGCCAACAGACGGGCAAAAGCTCTCATCCTTGTTTCTCTATTACTACTTCCAGTATCACTACGAGAACCTGCGGAAGCTCGGGCATGGCGCGAACCAGCGGAACATGAATGCCGGTTTGATCCGCAGCTTCCCAATCAGCTTCCCCAATGCGGACGAACAAGCAGCCCTGGTTACAGCTCTTGAATCACTGGACGCTAAAAACGAACTTCACAATCGGAAGCGCGACCAACTCCAAGGCCTCTTTCGTACCCTCCTTCACGAACTGATGACCGCGAAGACCCGCGTTCAGGAACTCAAACTATCATCATGAGCACAGAGGCGATAACTCAAGAGCAGTTTCTCCGCGAGTTCACCAAAGAACTCCACAACGACAATGCGGCGGCTTTCGTTGGCGCGGGATTCTCGATGTCGGCCGGTTACGTTGACTGGAAAGGCCTCCTGAAAGACATCGTCACCGATTTGGGGCTCGATCCAGACAAGGAACACGACCTTGTATCAGTTGCCCAGTATTCCGTGAATCAAGCCGGCGGGAATAAAGCCGCTCTCACGCGGACTATCGTCAACAATATCGGAATTGCAAAGAAGCCCCAGCTCGGACACGAAATTCTCGCAACTCTGCCGATTCACACGTTCTGGACGACGAACTACGACAAGTTGATCGAAAAGAGCCTTGAAGACGCGAAGAAAGTTCCCGACGTCAAATACACCGTCAAACAGTTGGCCACGACTCGCCCGGAACGAGACGCGATCGTCTACAAAATGCATGGGGATGTCGATCATGCCGACAAAGCGATCATTTGTAAGGATGACTACGAGAAGTATCCCTTTGAAATGGGACAGTTTGCGTCTCTTCTCCGAGGCGATCTGATTGAAAAAACGTTCCTATTTGTGGGGTTCAGCTTCACCGACCCGAACATTGACTTCATCCTCAGTCGGGTCCGCGCGGTTTTGGATAAGGACCAGCGCGAGCACTATTGCATCCAGAAGAAAGTCACGCGACGGCCTCGCGAGAAAAGGGCGGACTTCGAGTATCGACAGCTCAAGCAGGACTACTTTATTCGTGACCTCAAACGCCTGAACATTTTGACAGTCGAGGTCGATGACTATCCAGACATCCCGGCTTTGCTAGAAAAGGTCGCGATGCGATACCGGCGGTCGTCAGTTTTCGTTTCGGGTGCGGCTTCAGATTTTGCCCCTTGGAAACCAAATGACGTGGGTGCGTTTCTCCAGAGCTTGGCCAAATCACTGGCTGCGAGCGGCAACCGAATCATCAGTGGATTCGGTGTTGGCGTCGGAGGAGCGATAATCAACGGAGTCCTGGATCATTTGAGCGAAGATGGGATTGGCGTCTCGGAGGAGCATTTGATGATGCGGCCGTTTCCACACACCCCAAGCGGACGCCCAGCATCAGCAAGTCGCTGGACGAAATACCGCAAATCGATGATCGATCACGCTGGCATCGCGATCTTCGTGTTTGGAAATAAGAAGGACGCTTCCGGCAGGACCGTCGCTTCGAACGGGATGCGCGAAGAGTTTGACCTATGTGTCGCTTCAGGCGTCGTGCCTATTCCTGTAGGCGCAACTGGGTATATGGCTGAAACGCTGTGGAAAGAGGTGGATGGGCGCTTTGATCACTTCTTCCCGAATGCGACCGCTTCGATTCGAAGATCATTCACAGCGATAGGCAAGCCTTCAACCACACCGGGAAATCTTGAGGAGAACATCCTCAGAATCATCAATCATTTACAGAAAGACTGACCATGGCCAAACGAGTCTACTTCGCTTTTCACTATCAAGACGTCATCGACTTCCGGGCAAATGTTGTTCGGAAGCACAACACGCTGACAAGCGCAGAGAAAGCCGGCTACTTTGATGCTTCCATCTGGGAGGAGTCGAAGAAGAAGGGGGATCTCGCGCTGAAGCGGTTGATCAACGGAGAGCTCAAGAACACGAGCGTCACCGCAGTGCTTATTGGATCGGAGACCTATGCACGAACTTGGGTTCGATATGAAATCTTCAAGAGCCTTGAGGTCGGAAACACCCTTTTAGGGATTCACATCAATTCCATTAAAGGAAAAGACGAGAGAGTAAAAAGCAAGGGGCCTAACCCTTTCGACTACTGTGGCTTGCGGATAAGCGATGATGGAAGGAAGGGTGCGCCGATCATTTGGAGCAAAGACAAGTGGTATTACTTCTCAAAGCTTGATGGATTCACGATTCGGCAACAGCCAGAAAAGTATCGAGGGAAAAACATTAAGCTCTCCACCTGGTATTCGACCTACGACTGGGTGGGTAACAAAGGCAATTTGAATTTCAAGAAGTGGATCGGCTGACCTTCGGACGGTATCTAAAGTAATGGCATTCATAACAAGAGCTCAAATTGAGCGATACGAGCGAGGTTTCTCGATATTAAATGAATATGTGGGAACTGCACAGAAGAGCGCTACGGCCCGAGATGCTGCCTCAGCGGATACGACGATATTCCTAAGCCATAGTCATAAAGACCAAGATCTCATTGAACCAGCGATCGCATTTTTGCGAAGCCATGGCGTAAGCATTTACGTCGATTCGATGGATGAAGGAAAGCCTGACGTCGTCTCTGGTGAAACAGCGAATAAGATCAAGGGAAAAATTCGCGAACAGAAGAAGTTTTTAGTTATGGCCACAGAGAATTCGAAAGACTCTCGATGGGTTCCCTGGGAGCTTGGGTTCGCCGATCCAGTGAAGGGTATGGATCATATTGCGGCTTTTCCAATCGCTGAGAAATCGGATTTCGCCCAAAACGAATAAATGAAGATCTATCCAAAGATCTATTACGTCAGTGAGAAGTGGTACATTTGGCAGGACGATCCAACGAAGTTGACGTGATTAGAAGAATGGTTGCGCAGTTAGGATCCAATTTTCGGAAACCGACTCGCAATAACAGAGCAAATACAAAGGGGACAGCATGGCGCGAAGAATTTTCTACAGCTTTCACTATAAGCCTGACAATTGGCGCGTTTCGAAGATTCGAAACATCGGTGCCATCGAAGGAAACAAGCCGGCAACAGACAATGATTGGGAAACCGTTACGGGTGGAGGGGACGCGGCGATCGAGAAATGGATCAAGGATCAAATGTCTGGCCGTTCGTGCGCGGTAGTCCTAATTGGACAGAATACCGCCGGCCGAAAGTGGATCGATTACGAGATTGTCGAAAGCTGGAATAAGGGGATGGGTGTTTTAGGGATCCATATTCACAACATTACCAACAGCGCGGGCGAGCAATCCTCGAAAGGTTCCAATCCGTTTACTGGCATTTCAGTGGATGGAAAGTCGCTCTCGTCCATTGTTAAAACCTACGACCCGCCGTTCTCGACTAGCAGTTACGCCTACAATCACATTGCCGATAACGTCGCTGATTGGATCGATGCAGCGATTGAGATTCGGAAGAAATACTGAGTCGAAAGCATGCCCACCCCCGGGGAACACAAAACCGTCCAAGCCCGAATCCTCGCCTACGCCGGGGCTATCGGTTGGACGATTTTGTCCCGCGAGGAAGCCGAACAGCGGCGCGGCTTTGATCCCGACGTTCCACCCGCCGACCGCGCCAAGAACCGCTCTCTCTTCTTCGACGACCTGCTCGACACCAAGGTACGGGAATTCAACCCACGGTACGCCGAGGCGGAAGGCGCCTTGCTCGGGCAGTTCCGCCATCTCCACACCGACATCTACGGCAACCGTGAATTCGTCGAGCACCTGCGCAACCGGGGCAAGTTCTTTGATCATGAGGAGAAGCGCGAGCGCGACCTGATCCTGATCGATTACGATGACCCGGCACGGAATGTTTACGAAGTCACCGAGGAGTGGGCCTTTCACAACGGCCACTACGGCACGCGAGAAGATGTCGTCTTTCTTATTAATGGTGTCCCAGTGCTGGTTATTGAGTGCAAGAACGCCAACAAGGACGAGGCGATTGCCTTGGGGGTGGACCAGATTCGCCGGTACCACCGCGAGACGCCCGAGCTGTTCGTGTCGCAGCAGCTTTTCACCGCCACCGACGCCATCGGCTTTTTCTATGGGGTGAGCTGGAACACGGTGCGGCGCAACATTTTCAATTGGAAGAATGAGGAGGTGGGCAAGCTGGAGGCCAAGGTGAAGAGCTTCTGCGCCATCCCGCAGGTGCTCGCCTTCCTGAAGGATTACATCGTCTTTGCCGAGAAAGACGAGGAGCTGAACAAGTACATCCTGCGCCAGCACCAGACTGGCGCGGTGGATGCCGCGGTTGAGCGCGGCCTCGACCCGGCCCGTACCCGGGGCCTCGTCTGGCACACCCAGGGTAGCGGCAAGACCTTCACCATGATTAAGGCGGCGGAACGGCTGTTTCGCGCACCCGAGGCGGACAAGCCGACCGTCCTGCTGATGATCGACCGCAACGAGTTGGAAGACCAGATGCTCAAGAACCTCGCCGCGCTGGGCCTGGGCAACCTGGAGCACGCCAACAGCATTGCGCGACTGAATAAGCTTTTGAGGGACGATTACCGGGGCATTATCGTGACAATGATCCACAAGTTCCGGGATATGCCGGCGGATCTCAATACCCGCTCGAACATCTACGTGCTGATTGACGAGGCGCACCGCACCACCGGCGGCGACCTTGGCAACTTCCTGATGGCAGGGCTGCCGAACGCGACCTACCTCGGCTTCACCGGCACACCAGTGGACAAGACTGTCTACGGCAAGGGCACCTTCAAGACCTTTGGCTGTGAGGACGATCAGGGCTACCTGCACAAGTATTCCATCGCCGACAGCATCGAGGACGGCACCACGCTGCCGCTCTACTACCAACTGGCCCCCAACGAGATGCTCGTCCCTCACGAGACTTTGGACAAGGAATTTCTCTCCCTCGCCGAAGCCGAGGGCGTAGCCGACATCGAGGAACTTAACAAAATCCTTGAGCGGGCAGTCAACCTGAAGAACTTCCTCAAGGGCAAGGAGCGCATACAACAGGTGGCAAAGTTTGTTGCCAGCCATTACCAGGACAATGTCGAACCACTGGGATACAAGGCGTTCCTGGTCGGCGTCGACCGGGAGGCCTGCGCTCACTACAAGCACGCCCTGGATCAGTTCCTGCCCGCTGAGTATTCCGAGGTCGTGTACACAGGTAGCAATAACGATTCCGCCCTGTTGAAAGAATTTCACCTCGATTCGAAGCGAGAGCGGCAGATCCGCAAGAGCTTTGGCAAGCTCGACCAGCTGCCGAAGATTCTCATTGTCACCGAGAAACTGCTCACCGGCTTCGACGCGCCCGTGCTCTATGCCATGTACCTCGACAAGCCGATGCGCGACCACACCCTGCTGCAGGCCATCGCCCGGGTGAACCGCCCTTATGAGAATGAGGCCCAGGAAATGGTTAAGCCTCACGGCTTCGTACTGGATTTTGTCGGCATCTTTGACAAGCTGGAAAAAGCCTTGGCTTTCGACAGTGAAGAAATCAACGCCATCGTCAAGGACCTGCAGCTGCTGAAGGTTCTGTTTCAGAACAAGATGGCCTCGAAAGCGCCAGCCTACCTCGGCCTTATAGAGCGCAACTTCGACGATAAAGATGTCGACACCCTCATTGAGCATTTCCGTGATCCCGAACGGCGAAAGGAATTTTTTAAGGAATACAAAGAGATAGAGATGCTCTACGAAATCATCTCGCCCGATGCCTTCCTCCGCCCGTTCATTGACGACTACTCAACCCTCTCGGCCATCTATCAGGTAGTACGCAAGGCATATACCAAGACCGTGATGGTGGATCGTGATTTCCAGGCGAAAACCAATCAGCTGGTGCAGGATAAGGTGGGCAGTTACGGCGTTGGCCACCTGGATGAGATCCTCGAGATCAATGCCGATACCATTGAACTGATCAATAAAAAGAATCGCGGTGATGGCACCAAGGTCATCAATCTGATCAAGAGCATCGAAAGGCTGGCAGACGAAAGCAGTGATGACCCCTATCTAATCGCTATGGGTGAGCGTGCCAGGGCGGTCCAGGAGAGCTTTGAGAATCGCCAGACCGGTACTGCAGAAGCACTGGAGGAATTGTTGCGGGAAGTAGCGGCTAACGAGTCCAGGAAGAAGGTGCAGGCTGAGAAATCTTTTGATGGTTTGACCTATTTCGTTTACCGCACACTGCTTGATGCGAAGATAGCCAACGCCGAGGAGGTCAGCCGGAATATTCGTGACGCCTTTACCGACTTTCCGAACTGGCAACGGAGCGAGAATGCGATGCGCGAGTTGCGCAAGAAAGTCACCTTCGCCATCTTCGCTGAAACCGAAGATCTCAATGCGGTCAGCGCATTGGTGGATGAACTGTTTTCTCTACTGGAGAAGGCAAATCGACTCTAGAATCTCGAAAATAGCGAGGCAGAAGCAGGCCTTCAAGCGCCGCGTCCAGGAGTGGGCTGTGAAGCTGGATGTGGACATCGTCTGGCTTGGCGTGCGGCCTATGCTCAACAAATGGGCGTCCTGTTCGACGAATGGCCACCTCAATTTTAATGTGGAATTGCTGTCGCTAGACCAGGACCTCTGGGACTACGTGATCGTCCATGAACTCCTGCACTTCTTCGTGCCCAATCACGGCAAGCTCTGGAAAGTTCTGATGAGAGCACATCTGGGGGATTACGAGGTTAGCGAAAGAAGACTGAAAAGCCTGAGTTTGGCGCCCGGAGTTAACCAGCATTGAGTCCGCCAATTTTGAAACCGAGTGATGCCAGGGCCTGGAGCAGTTATTTTCGACGGGTCGGGCTCGCCAAAGCGCTGGTGCTGGATACCGACATGGAGACAGTGGAGCCGTTCCACCTGCACTGGAATGAGGATAAAAACTATCTACCTCTATACCCCGATGTGGTATCAAAGATTGAAAACCATCTGGCAACGGCGCCGCTGGCTTCGGTGTCCTAAGCCCATTGACAGCGGCAAAGGAGAATTTGATGTAATGGAAGTAAGATATGTGGCTGTCTTTAAGCTCCGTGGCGCGAACGGGTTGCCTGGTGATGATCCGTTGGGCTTCTTCGAGGCTGAGAACCCTAACATCACCGCTAGCATGACTGCTGCCCCAGAGCCGTATTTCGAGCATATTGATCGTTCGCGTGCATTGGGTGTGCAACTGTTAAGCGGCCTATTTGTTGACAAAAAGGAGGGCACGCCCGAAGAACGGCTGGCTACTGAAACTGCGCGGATTCAGTCCGAAGGGCAAGGGAAGAAGTCAGCGTCAACGGGCGTGTATCTCGTGTTCGAAGGTTCAGACGATATCGATCCACCTGAATTCAAGACTCGCAGAGATAGAGATGACTTTGCAATTTCGTTGGATGACGTCCCTAAAGGCGAGCTGCGAAAACCATTCAAGGCCGCGATTGAAAGTGTCCTTGCCGGTGCGGCTCTTAGTTTGCCTGCACAAGCAGACAAGAAGGTAGAAGAGATCGGAAGTGTCCTTTACTTCGTTGATCCAGAAAAGGGGATTCCGATCTATCTCTACAATTTTCAAATGGGTAGTGCCAGTGCTTACGTTTCCGGCCCGGTAGGGGAGGAATTTGCAGCAGAAGTCACTGCTCTGGCCGAATCGCTGGCCGCCGTTCCGGTCCTTGAGCGGCCTGTGAGACTGCTCCTGTCATCGTTGCAGGTGGATGCGGATTCTCTTCCGGCATTTATCTCCGCATGGTCCGCCCTTGAAATCTTTGTCAACGCGACCTTTAAATCCCGTTACGAAGAAAAGTGGTTTGCCATTATGGAGGAGGGGGCTCCGGATTCATCTACGCCGATCTTCGAACGATTCAAGGACGTGATGAGCGACAAGTACAGGATCGTCGATAAATTTCTCGTTATCACTGCCATCCTTGATCCCGATGGTGCGGCTGAGGACGTGAAGTCCTTCAAGACCCTCAAGGCAATCCGGGACAACATGTTCCACAAGTTCGACATGCTTCCCGATCATCTTCCGATTGAAGATGTACAAACGCTGTTCATCAAATATCTGAAGTTACATTTGCAGAGCATATTGGCGGAAGGGGTGTAGTGTGGCGACCAAAGAAGATATCCTGGAACAGATTGTCGAGGAATATCTCGTCCACAAGGGGTATTTCGTCCAGCACAATATCAAATTTCTGCCGCGCAAGGATCATCCGGATTTTGTTTTAAATAAGGATTCCAATCACAGCGACATCGATGTGCTCGCGATCCATCCCAAACTCTCGGGTCCGGAAGCCGTTATGGCAGTGAGCTGCAAAAGCTGGCAAAGCGGTTTTAATCCAGCTTCGGAAATTGATGCCATTTTGCACGATAAAACCGTTAGGGGCCGAAAGGCCTGGCAGTCCTTTCGAGAGCTTTGTGTCCCTAAATGGTCGGAGGCCTTTGTGAGCGCGGTAAGAGATGCCACCGGCACAGACAAGTTCACCTACTGTCTGGCTGTCGCCCATGTCAAAGGGGACCGACAAGTTTGGGAAACCCACCAGCCTTTTACCTTTGCGCTGGGCGGTAACCCTATCCGTCTCATCACCTTCCAAGACATGATCGGAGAGATTTACGATGATCTCGGCACTACCCTGGCAGCCACAGAGGTCGGGCGCATGCTGCAAATGTTCCGTGCTGCCCGCATCGATATCGTAGAGAAGTAGTGATGTCCCATCTGCTTCGAATTAGGATAGAACTAATAGGAGTCTCGCCACCAATCTGGCGAGAAATTCTGGTGCCGGCCCGATACTCTTTCTGGGACCTGCACGTGGCCATCCAGGATGCCATGGGTTGGCTGGATTATCATCTCCACGAGTTCCGGTTCGGCGGGTCTTCACGCGATGAAGCCTTACTTATCGGGATACCCTCGGACGATATGTGGGATGACTCCCCGGATGTTCAACCCGGCTGGGACATCCCGGTCATCGATTTTTTGTCCGAGCCTGGGGATCGTGCCGAGTACGAATATGATTTCGGTGACGGGTGGGTACATGAGGTGACGTTGTTGTGCGTCGAGCCAAGGGAAAAGGGGCAGCGCTACCCGAAGTGTGTCGCGGGTGAGCGGGCCTGCCCACCGGAGGACTGTGGTGGCGTCCATGGCTATCAGTCATTGTTGGAAATCCTGTTTGACCCCTCTCACCCTGAGCATGAAACGATGAGTCAGTGGATTTCCAGGGACTGGGGCCCGGAATTGTTCAAGCCGGAAAAGGTGCGCTTCGATAATCCGCTGAAGCGATGGGAAAAAGCCTTCTCGGAAGCGGATAGGTAGGCCACTGCCGGACTTTTGCCGGAATCAGTCCTGCTTTGTTGTGCATTTCGGTGCAACTTGCAACGGGCGTCACCGATAAAAGTTAAATTAAAACAACTAGTTGGAAATTGGCTGGTCGACTTTTAACCAATTGGTCGCTGGTTCGAATCCAGCACGGCCCAACAATCACGGGGTCTCTGGGGTTAGGGCGCACTATCAGCCCTCCATAGAGCCCGATCCCACGAACAGCTGCTCCGAGAGCGGGTTTAGCTCCAGCGCCTCCTCGACCAGTACCGCGAGCCCGTTTATGCCCTTGCGGAAGTCAATCGGGTTACGGTGCGGATAGACCTCAAGTTTGTCATTGCCGGGACGCATCATGATAGTGACGCCGCGGCATGGAGGATGACACGCAGCACCTTGTCATCGACCGCGCCTCTGAAACAGACGGCCGTGCCGTTGGGGAACTGGACACTCCATTGCGTCGCTAGCGGCGAGGGAGCCACCCGCACCCGGGCAAACGGTGCGGTGGTCGTGGACTGTAATGTGACGCGCTGGGCGAGATCTTTGCGGGCAGTGTACATAGCCTTGACGTTGAGACCATACGCCTGCGCATAATCCTTGGTGGTTAGATTGGCCTTGGCACAGGCGCGCAGATGCTCGAGCCAGAACTGCTGGCGTTCGGTCAAAGACGGTGATGCGGTATCGGCCATGGGTGGCTCCTGCGAAACAACGATCGCAGGATGCCGGGGTCAGTCTGGGGCTGATAGGATGTGGCTCATTGATCGCTTACCGTAGAGACCGCAATGACCATTGCCGCCACTCAGTCCCGAAATGTAGGGATTTCACGCGAGTAGTTGTTCGAGTTTGCTCTTTCGACGTTCCCAGTCTGGCATGACCTTGTTCATGAGACTGGTAAAGGCGGGACCATGGTGATGGTGTTTGATATGACAGAGCTCATGGGTGATCACGTAGTCGATGGCCTCGGCACTTGCCTTTACAAGCGAGGGATTGAGTATCAATCTGTGTTGGGGTGTCATCGAACCCCAGCGCTGCTTCAACTGCCGGATAATGAGCTGGGAAGGTACGAACTCCTCCGGGTCCGGGAACAGTTGCCTACATAATTCAAGCCGCTCAGTAAACTTGGTATGGGCCTTTTCGCGATACCAGGATTCGACAAGTGATCTTGTGATCTCATTCTGCCTTGGCTTATGGCTTTGTACGATTATCGCGCCCCGGTACACCTTTACTTTTTGTTCGGGATGGTGCGTAACCTTGAGTTTGTACTGTCGCCCGAGATAGAGGTGTGTCTCTCCAGGGACGAATTTTCGATCCGGTGTTCGCGGGTGGAATTGATGAAAGTATCGAAGCTGCTTGCGTATCCAGGGTGCACGCTTGCGCACCTTCTCTTGAATGGCATCCAATGTTGAATCCAGCGGCGCGATGACCTCGATGTTCATATCAGGGTGCACAGTGATGGACATGGTTTTCCGCTCCCGTCTTTCAAGACGGAATATCAGGAGCTCTTCGCCGTACTTTAGCTGCTCAATGCTAACGGTCATCCCGGAAACCTTGCCCTGGCGATATCCATGATCTGGAGTTCAATCTCGTCGAGGATTTCCAGCGGTATCTCTATGCCCTGATTGTCTCTCACCTCGTCGAAGAAATAGTCATCAATTGCGTTCCGCATCTTGTTCTGTGCAAGCTCATTCGTCCAAACATCGACAATGTGACGCTTTTTGATGATTTCGATAATGGACTTGGAGATTTCAGCGGCGGTCTCTTCCGGAATGTCACCGACTGACTTAAGGACAGGTTCGACAACGCCGAATACTGCCTGAGAGTCTTCATCATTCTTGATGATGTCCGGAACCTTTCTTCCATGATCTTTCCGGGCGACGCGGCTGGCCAAATCCACGACATTGCTAAGGTAGTCCTTTTCAGAAATACGTTTCTCGCGATACTCGCGCAATGTCTCTTCTAACAGGTCTTTGAATTTCTTGTAGAAGGCCGGGTCTTCATCCATCTTTTCGGTGATGGTGCGTTTGGTAGCGCTGGCGATCCGGTCGGCTTTGGACGCCGCCGTGGTTCCTTCTTCCTCAACCACTCGGTTTAGAGCTTCAGGGTCATTGATATTGACTGCCTCAATGATGACCTCGGCGGGTTTTGCCGTGACATGGTCATCCAGGAGCTTTTGTATCTTTGGTTCGAACTCCTTGATATCGACCGTTTCCTGATAGCGAAGCTGTACGGACCTCTTGAGTTCGGTAAAGGCTTTCCAGTCCTTCTTGAATTGTTCTATCTGCTCCTCAGTGAATAAGTCGTAGAGCTTTTCTGAGGACATGGATATGTGCAGGCAGCGACCATAAGCACGGAGTCGTGAATAGAAGTCATGGCGTTTTGCTTCATCGCCGAGGAACTGTTCATACTGCTCCATGTCCTTCTTGTTTTTGATCTCCTTAAATAGGTCCCAGAGCTGTCCGTGAAGCTGGGGCAAGCGCTTGATCTCTTCGCGGATGTCGTGGAGCGTGCCGACAAGATCGTCTTTGTCGAAGCCCTCAAAGGCACTGTAGGTGGTAAGCGCCTGGTCCAGCTCACCCAGCAGACCTTCATAATCGATGATGAACCCGAATTGCTTTTCCTGACCGTCTTCTTCAAACAGGCGATTGACGCGCGCTATCGCCTGAAGCAGGTTGTGCTCTTTAAGCTGCTTACAGACATAGAGAACGGTATTACGGGGCGCGTCAAACCCGGTCAGGAGCTTGGAAACCACAATCAAAATCTCGGGATCGCCCGAAGTCTTGAAGTTATCGATGATCTGACGGTTGTATTCGGCTTCTGACTTGTAGGATGTCATCATCCGATCCCAGAACTTGCGGACCAGATCCTTGGACTCCTGATCGACTTCCTCATTACCCTCCTTGTCGTCAGGAGGGGATATGATGATCTCGCTGGTTACGTGGCCGATTTCATCCAGGGTTTCCTTGAATCGAACGGCAGCGGCTTTGGAAGGGGCTACGAGCTGGGCCTTGAAGCCCGTACCCTGCCAGAACCGGCGATAGTGTTCCGAGATATCGAAGGCTTTGGCCCGGATCGCCTGGCCTGTTTTGGCCAAGGCGTCCATGCGTGAGAACTTGCGCTTAAGGTCAGCCTTCTGTTTGTCGGTGAGACCCTCGCTGATCTTGTCGAACCAGGTGTCAACGACATCGCCACTGACCTGCTGCTCGACCATCCGTCCCTCATAGAGCAAGGGGACGACTGCCTCGTCACCGACGGCGTCATCGATAGTGTAGGTATGGATTGGCCCGCCGAAGGTCTCGAAAGTATTTCTTTCCTTCTTGAGAAGGGGAGTGCCGGTAAAGCCCAGATAGCAAGCCATGGGCAGAATGCGGCGCATTTTTACGGCATGTGTTCCTTGTCCTCCGGAACGTCCCGTCTGACTTCGGTGACTTTCATCGATGAGCACGAATACGTCCGTGCTCTCGTCCCTGAAGTCACTTGATTTGAGCGCTGTATCGAACTTGTTAATGATGGTGGTGATGAGCGGCTTCTTGTTTCTGAGAAGTTCAAGAAGGTTTGCGCCCGTCGCTGCGCGCACTGGCTCCATATCACAGGACTTGAATGTCCCCTTGATCTGCTTATCCAGATCATCACGGTCAGTCACAATGATGATCCTGGGATTTGTGATGTCCTTGTCCAGTGCGAGCGCACGCCCCAGCATCACCATGGTCAAGGATTTTCCCGAGCCTTGCGTATGCCAGATCACACCACCTTTGCGGCGACCATCGGGCTCGCGCTGTTTGATGCGCTCGATGGCGCTCAGAATACCGAAATACTGCTGATGCCTTGCGACCTTGCGGACCCCGCCATCAAAAACAGTGAACCGACGGATCAGATCAAGAAGCCGCTCTGGTCTGCACATGGCATAGACAAGCCGGTCTTGCTCAGTGATGGCGCGATCTCCGGCTGATTCAAGTGCCTCAAAGAAGTTGCGCGCGTCGGCGAAGTCTCCGCTAAAGACGGTATCCTTCTCTTCATCGGTTAGGGGCTTATTGATGACCGGAAGAATGTCTTCATCGCGGTCTTCTTCATCTCTCCAGGTCAGCCAGAACTTGCGCGGTGTCCCGACTGTGGCATAACGTGCCTCCTGGCGCTTCATGCTGATAAGCAGATGAGCATAGTGGAAGAGCTGCGGGATGTTGCCCTCGCTCTGGTAGCCGATTAGCTGGCTATCGGCCTTTTTAAGGGACTCCGTCGGGCGCTTGTTCTCGATCACGACGAACGGGATACCATTCACAAAACAAACGATGTCGCAGCGCCTTGTCTGGGTGTTGCCCGTCCGCTCGACGGACATTTCGGCGGTAACGTGAAACTCGTTGCTTTCGGGATTCTCCCAGTCGATATACCGGAACGAGTAGCTCTTGCTGTCGCCCTCTATTGACTTGGTGATGGTGGTTCCCAATACGAGCTGGTCATAGATGTCCTGATTGGTGCCGCGCAATCCCTTGAGCTTGTCGGGTGTAGGCTTCAACCGACGAAGCGCTTCATGGGCATCCTCAAGGTCGAACTTATATTTCTTCCCGCGATAGGTGAAGCTGTTCAGCTTGAGGAGCTGATCAACGAGGATTTCATCGAGGACCACATTGCGCGGCTTATCACGCAGCTTGTCCGCCTGCGCTTGCGACAGTGGCTTGAATCCGAGCGCTACAAGAGTCTGGATTGCAGGGACCTGCGACTGGTACTTCTCCGAAGGGTCAAATCCTTTTGTGGTCATATTCCCTCCACGACTGCTTTAACAAACTTTGCGATTTCCTTCTTGGCAGCCGCATTGGTTACATTCTTCTGACAGAAACCTGAGCAGCGTGTTTCGCGGCCCGTGCCTCGGCTCTTCTTGAATGCCACCACATCGTACTTATTCCCGGCTTTCTTCAATTGCTCATAGCGATAGGTATATGGGCCGTTGTAGCCAACAAACGAACCATCTGGTTCGATATTCCAGTAGCCGGGATAATTGAGCTTTTCAAGGTCGCGACGCATGTCGAGAGCGGAACTATACCTCTCGCCCAGTTTGGGGTTGATGGCTTTCAGTACAATGCGCCGTAATCGCGGCGGTACGTATGCGGGAAAGTCGGACGCTGAAATCAAGTTGGCATTCTTTACCGCTTTATAATAATCGGCCTGTCCCAGGTCATTGAATTTGTTCCTCAAGGTGTCTAGGCCTACGAGCATGCGAAATAGGGTGAGTCCGGTTTGGAAGATGTCCGTCTGGGCCGTTATCGCGTTGTGATTTAGGATTTCGGGCGCGGCATGTATTTTGTAGAAGGTTGGGGGAGGGACTGGTGCGCCATCCTGGGTGACGCCCACGATTCCGTAATCCGTGAGCATGCCTTGGTTTTGCGGCCCGATGAGTACATTCTCGGGCTTGATATCATTATGGAAGAAATCATGTCCGTGGAGATATTCCAGACCGCGAAGGATGTCCATCCCCAGTCGAATGATCTCGGGAAGCGGAAGGAATAGCGATGGGTTTGCGAGCTTTGTGACAGCGCCTTTCTGCAAGTAATCCATCGCGATGATAACGTAGTCATCTTGACCTATACGGGTTACGTCGGCCTGGTGAACACGGACCACGTTATTGTGATCGAGAAGATGTCCGATCTGTGCCTCTCTCAATCGGTGATGTATAGGTGTTCCAGGCTTTAGAATTTTAATGGCGTATTCGTGTCCAACAGCCTGGTCGGCTGCGAGCCATACTTCCCCAAAACTCCCGCCGCCGATACGATGGCGGAGCTGGTACTTGTAAAGCTGCATACCGGGTAGCAGTTGGGCAACGGGAGAGTTTTGAATCATGCGGTGCGCGCTCCGTTCCAGGCGGCAATAACCGCATCGGCCATTTTGGCGTCCCAGTACTTTGAAGACTTGCCCACACGTTGTTCAGCATGGTTCTTTACATCACCACTTTTTGTCCCGAGTGATGCGTAGATTTTGACGGTTACTGGTAAGTTGTTCTTCCGGCAGAACAGTAGGACTGCCCCCTCAAGATATGCGGACTCGCGTTTGGACTTGTTGTCGCTCTGTGTGTATTCGTTAGTCGTGATACATACCCTATCAATGTCCTGATTCTCGTGGAGGACTCTTTCCAGCTCACGGTAAAGCCAGTCTACTTTTTCGTCTGGGTCAGATACGTTCGCCGGGTAGAGCAAGCGAGTTTCAGTGTCGGCGTTCAATAGTGTGAAATTAGTTCCGTCATAGTCCACCAGCGCGTACATCGTTTTTTTTGGGTCAACCCGAATTCCCAACACTTTCATCCGACAGCCTCCTTGAGGTCTTCAGTGACTACCCGCCACTCTCCTGTAAGAAGTTTCTGCATGAGGCCTCGTTTTTGGCGCTCGATTATTGATTTTTCCCTTTTGAGCAAATCCATCTCATGAAGAACCTCACTTAAAGCATCCGCTTGGCGCTCTTGTATCTCTAGCGGCGGTAGGTAGAGAGCAATTTTCGAAAACGCAGGATACTTGAGGTTCCAGGTGTCGCTGGTTAGCCCTTGCGAGTACCTTTGAAAGTCGAAAACCATCCGTCGTGATTTGAACAGGTGCGCTGCATATTTTCCTAAAATGATTTTCTCATTCGGTATAACGATAGTGTACGCTGGGCTTACAATGCCTCGTAGCGAAGATAGCCCTGATACACCTTGCCACATGCGCATCGTGTTATAGCCAATGTCACCAGGGAGAATAAGCTTGTACTTTGATTTATCTTCGGTGGATGTATCTTTCCTGCCGACGTCCTCACGGTCTATAACTCCTTCATTCATCGTGATACTGAGGAGGCGGTCATTTCCATCACCGCTAGCATTCCTCTCGCGGAACGCTTCGCCCAGTTCAAGTTGAGTCCAAGATGCATCCCTACCTTCATTCTTTGGGTGACATGGCGTGCAATATTTTGTGAGTGTCGCCTTGTAAAGGTTTGTTTTTTTTGTGATTAGCTCAGCTAGCGTTTCAATCGCGTCGTCCCAGGTGCGAAGCTTGTTTGAGATCTCCTTTTGCTCGTTAATTGGTGGAAGAGCAACGGGGCAATGTTTTTTGAACTCTGTCGGATTAATGTTTGCTTGACTTACGCCGCGAGTAGATAAACGTTTTAACGCTCGCTGAGCGATAGAGCTGTTAAGCCAGTAGTTGAAATACTCTGGGTCAATTTTGGCTTGGTCCACTTTCAATCTGACGAGATAGGAGGCAAATACAGCGTTAGAATCGTTTCGGACAATTCCTGCCTTGCCAACGAGATCAGGACTATTTGTTCTGTTTAGAAGTATGTCGCCTTTCCGCAATTCGAGAGATGGCCAACCTCCTTCGCCTCCATCAATCGTTGCCAAATTGGCCAAATTCACGGCACCATCTGAGAGATCCCGCATTCCTACGATTGGGGTGTTGCCGTTAGTTACTCCCGGTTCGCTTAGACCATACTCAGAACTGGATATCACCTTTCCCGCGGTAACGAGCTCCCAGTTTCTTGGCAATTCGCTATCGAAAAGAGAAGCAGCGAAACACGAGCGATGTTTAACCATTGATCCCAAGCTCCTTCAAATGTTCAGCCATTCGGGAACGCACGGCGGTGAGTTCACCTTCGATCTGGTTGATTTCGTTCTGGAGAGCAGCCACGTCGATTTCCTCTTCGGGTTCGAAGGTGTCTACGTAGCGCGGGATGTTGAGATTGAACTCGTTCTCCGCGAGTTCCTCGGGGGGCGCGAGGTGGGAGTACTTGTCGACTTCCTGCCTGTTGGTGTAGGTGCCGAGGACCTTTTTGATGTGCTCATCATCCATGATGTTCACGGTCTTGCCGGGCGAGAACGACTTGCTCGCGTCGATGAACAGTACGTCCTTGCGGTCCTCATTCTTGCCGCCCTCTTCGCGGGAACGGTCGAAGATGAGAATGGCGACCGGAATGCCTGTTGTCGTGAACAGGTTGGCGGGAAGGCCGATCACGGCGTCGAGCAGGTTTTCTTCGATAAGTTGCTTGCGGATTTTTCCCTCTGCGCCGCCACGGAAGAGCACCCCATGGGGCACGATGACCGCGACGCGGCCTGATTCGCGCTTGGCGATCTCGATCATATGGGTGATGAAAGCATAGTCGCCTTTGGATTTCGGCGGGATGCCGCGCCAGAACCGGTTGTACTCGTCGTTCTCGGCGTTGTCTGCACCCCATTTATCTAGGGAGAATGGCGGGTTGGCGACCACCACATCAAACGTCATCAGATGGTCACCCTCGATGAGGGCCGGGCTGTTGAGCGTATCGCACCACTCGATACGGGCCGCGTCCTTGGCATGCAGGAACATGTTCATGCGGGAGAGCGCCCAGGTTGCGCCGTTGACTTCCTGGCCATACAGAGCGAAGTTGTCCGAGCCGACCTGTTCGGCGGCGCGGATCAGCAGGGAGCCGGAGCCACAGGCGGGATCGCATATCGTGTTGCCGGGCTGCGGGTTGGCAAGCTTGGCCAGCAGGCCCGAGACGGCACTCGGAGTGTAGAACTCACCGGCTTTTTTGCCCGCGTCGGACGCGAAGCGGGAAATCAGATAGATATAGCACTCCCCGATGATGTCTTCGGTCACCCGTGACGGACGCAGGTCAAGCGTAGGCTTGTTGAAATCATCGAGCAGGTGTCTGAGGCGGCGGTTACGGTCTTTTGGCTTGCCGAGATTGGCTTCGGAGTTGAAGTCGATATTGCGGAAGACGCCTTCCAGCTTGGTACGGTTCGCGTCCTCGATCTTCTCCAGGGCGATGTTAATCAGCTCGCCGATATTGTCTGCATCGCGCTGCGCAAAGAGATCATAGAAGCTGGCTCCCTCGGGCAGAATGAAGCGCTCTCGCTCCATGCGCCGCCGGATGCGGGCATCGTCGTCCCCGAATTTTTCCCTGTAGCTTTCGAAATGGTCATTCCACAGATCGGAGATATATTTCAGGAACAGCATCACCAGGATGTAGTCCTTGTACTGTCCGGCATCGACCACGCCCCGGAACGTGTCGCACGCAGCCCACGCCGTCTGGTTGACTTCTTGTTGTGTCAGTTTGTCACTCATGTCTGGTTCCTTTCTTTCCGTATATTGGGGCGGGCATGATGCCCGCCCCAATGTTTTTCTTAGATCTGTCCACAGGGCGGGTTGTATGTCCCCCGCAATTCCCGTTCGATCAGCATCCGGTTGCGCTCATCGGCATAGATGGCCGCTGCCGCCAGCTGGGCGTGGCCCTGGCCGCGCCAGCAAGGGGCACGGTCATGGTTGCTGACGCGATCCCGGATGTTTGCGGACTCGCCGATATCGACGACATTCCAGATTGCGGCCTGTGAAGAGCGGCCCAGGATCACGTAGACCCCTGACCGCGCGAACAGGTCGCTCTCATTGCCGAATGGACCCTCGGCGTGGTAGTTTCCGATCTGGATGGACATGAGGCCTCCTTTCAAGAGCTTGTCCGTTCCGGTTATCCCGCGCGCCCTTTGGGTTTGCGGGGGCTAGATCGCCCGGTCCCATTGCCGTGGGGCCGGGCATTTTGCACCTGCTCAAGCAGTGCAAAATTCGTGAATTCCAGTTTCTTTTCCGCCAGCCTGATCGCCAGCGCATGTTCCTGCGCGGCGAGGGCGCTTATCTCTGCAATCCGCTTCTGCGTCTCCAGCTCCGGTAGGGCGATCTCCAGCTCTTCCAGGCACCGCTTCGGTATCATCCTCATGCTCGTCCCGCGCGCGCAGCCATCAAAGTGGCGCTGTGCGTGGGGCTGGTTGATGAACCAGGCCAGGTAGCGCGGGTCGAGCACATTGGGAATAGGGCGGAGGATGAGGAGGGGTTGCACGGCAACCGCCGTCCCTTCAGTCTGCGGTGTAATCAGGATGGCCTCGTTGCGTGGGCCGCGAGACCGGAACAGCACGTCCCCGCCGCGTACTTCATAGCGCGCAACAGACCCTTCCAGCTTGTACCGGTCCAGGCCCGCGAGGCCGCGCTCGTATTTGTCGGAGACGTCCCGGAGCTGGATCGCGGGTATGCCGCCCGCGATTTCCTCCGGGAACGGCTTCAGCCCGCGCTTTACCGTGAGTCCCGACTGGATATCGCATACCGCGGCCAGTGGCTTGGAAATTTGTCTGTATTTCATAGTACAGATAAAAGCACGAAATTGATGGTCCGTCAAACCAAAATATCACTGTAGGTCGAAATACAGAAAATTCTTGGAATTCCCGCGATATGAACTATTAAAGTAGATCGTTGGATGCAGGTGATATCGTAAAATAGATCATTTGTTGATTTCTTGGGAGAAATGATCTATTAATATAGATAGTGGTTAATTTAAGATCTATCTATGTAGATCGAAGGTGGTGATATGGACACGTTGGTCGAAATTGCGAGGACAATAAAGGCAGCCCGTGAAGCCAAGGGGCTGAGCCAGCGTGCGCTCGCCAAGCTGGCAGGGGTGCCGCAGAGCCATATCTCCAAGATCGAGAATGCCGGGGTGGACCTGCGTGTGTCCAGCCTGACCGAGATCGCCCGTGCCCTGGATCTTGAGCTGGCGCTGGTGCCGCGCAAGACCGTCCCGGCAGTCAAGTCCATCGTGCGCAGCGCACGGCCCGTAGAAGCGCACCAGGTAGGCTCGGCTCTGGCAAAGGAGCTGAAGAAGATGGAGTCCCTAGCGGACCAGATCGCGCAGCAGAGTGCGTTTAAAGAAGTCGCGCAACTACAAAACAGAATTCACGATCTGACCAGGTTCGAGATTCCGGACTCCTATTTTGATTCTGTTGCAAAGATGAACAGGCAGTTAAGGGAATTTTATAAAGAGCCTGACGATTTCAAACGTCTTGTCGAATCACTCGATGGTGTGCAGCAACTACGTAATGAGCTCGCCCATTCACCAGCGGAGCAACTCCGGCGGATAAGCCGGTCCGCCTACAGTCTGGAGGACGATGATGGCTAAGGTCTCTGTCCTCGAAGTGCTTCTATATGGCGAGCCCATCGGTACGCTGACGCGGGTCGAGGGTGATCGCAGTCTGTTCGCCTTTAACGAGGAGTATATTGCCGATCAGAACCGGCCCGTATTGGGTCTGGGGTTCAAGGACAAGTTCGGTGAGTTGCTCACCGAGTTCAGGCCGTACCAAACCCGGGTCATGCCGTTCTTTTCCAACCTGCTACCGGAAGAGCGGCTGCGGGAGTATCTCGCCGAGCGGGCGGGGGTCAATCCCGAGCGTGAGTTCTTCCTGCTCTGGGTCCTGGGGGATGATCTGCCAGGTGCCGTCACAGTCCGGCCTGCCGATGGAGAAGAGTGGCCGCCCGAAGCCGGGCATGCGCTCGATGAAGAGGCCGTCCGTGAGCGCAAGGAGAAAGCGTTGCGCTTTTCTCTTGCCGGTGTGCAGCTCAAATTCTCCGCGCTCGAAGGCGCAGATGGCGGCCTGACCATACCCGCCAAAGGCGTTGGCGGTTCCTGGATCGTCAAGCTCCCTTCCGAGAAATATGACGGCGTCCCCGAGAATGAATTCTCGATGATGACGCTCGCGCGCAAGATCGGTATGAATGTACCCGCGCTGGAGCTTGTCGATGTCGCCGATATTGGCGGGTTGCCCGAAGATGTCGGCGCGATGCGCGGGCAGGCGCTCGCCATCGAGCGCTTTGATCGCCTCACGGATGGCAGCAGCGTTCATATTGAAGACTTCGCGCAGATATTCGGGATCTACCCGAAGGACAAGTACAAGAAAGCGAGCATGGTCAATATCGCGAATGTGGTGGCGGCAGAGAGTGATGATGCCGATATTCGCGAGTTTATCCGGCGGCTCGTCTTCAATACTCTGATCGGAAATGCCGACATGCATATCAAGAACTGGTCTATGTACTATCCGGATCGGAGGATTGCACGGCTTGCGCCTGCCTATGATTTTGTATCGACGATACCGTATATAGCCGATAACGGTTCTGCGCTGACGGTGAGTCGCACCAAGCGCTTTGAAGGCTTTGATGAAGAGGAACTCGTTCATCTTGCCGGTAGGGTCGGGCTCGCCAAAGCGCTGGTGCTCGATACCGCCAGGGAGACCGTCGAGCTGTTTCACCAGCACTGGGCAGAAGAGAAAAACAATCTACCTCTTTATCCCGATGTGATATCGACGATAGACAAACATCTGGGGACGGTGCCGCTGGCGTGAGCGGACATAATGGTCAGGGACAAGCTGTAATGGGCAGGGAAGGGCGTTTCGCTTGAAGCATGTAGAAGTTATAAACCAGTTCCGCGAGGAGCTATCTTCACTCTCGCGGGAAGTCGAGAGTGCGGTGGCAATGGGCCATCTCGATATCAACAAGATATGCGAGGATGTCTTTTGCGGCATATTCAAGGAGCTCTACGGGCTCGAAAATTTACGCAATCTCAATGCTGACGACCAGAATTTTCCCGGTATCGATCTTGCCGATGATGAAGCCCGTGTCGCCATTCAGGTGACCTCCGACAAGTCCCTGGACAAAATCAAGGACGGGCTCGGGAAGATCATCACCCACGGCCTTCATAGGTGCGCCCCCTCGCGGGTCGAGCTTTCGTGAACCGCGCCTCTCGTTGAGAGTCGCGGCCATACGGCGTCAATCTCTGGCGATTCCTTGGCTGAATACCATTAACCTATTGATACTTATAACTGAATAACATTTTCAGAGAATATGTAACATATGCCCTGCATTCATTGAGAAACTGGAATCACCGATGATGCCTGTAGTCCGTATAAACGATGCCACCTTTGGTGACCTAAAAACCGTTTCCACTTGGATGGGAACCAAGACGCCGTCTGAGACCATTGATGCCCTCGTCAAGGCACAAATGGAAGCTCTCGACCTGGAGCCTGACCTGCCTGAAGCCTCTGCCGCGGGAGAGGGTGGTGATGGCGATCTGGTCTTTGAAAAAGCGCCGGGGCTGGCCTTCACCCGCATCCTTGCTGCCAGCGTAAATCAAACGGTGCTGCCCAAGGCGAACTGGTCCGGTGTCTTACTCCAAGTTATCGGGCTTGTGCACGCCAAGGGCCTGGAGGCGGGTAAGCTGGTAAGTGAATTACAGATTCCGGCAAAGGCCGCCGAACACACCCAGGACGGCTACAAATTTTTGCCGGAACTCGGCATCTCCGTGCAGGGGCAATCAGCGCCCGACGCCTGGAAAGAAACCGCCCGCCTTGCCGATGAATTCCATATCCCTGTCGAAGTCAGGTTCCAGTGGCGCGAGAACGACAAAGCCCAACACCCCGGCCAAAAGGGCGTCATCCGGGCCGGATCATAAGCGCACCAATCCAGCGGTCATTCAGGGGCTAACACTCATCGTTAGCCCTTTCCTTCACCACGGTTCATCACATCCAGTCGTTTTCCATCTCGTATGAAGGGTGAGCGTTTCAGACGTTCCGCTTTTTCCCTGATTGCGGCCTTCTTCTATTTCTACGCGATCTAACCGGACGCGACCACCCCGTCAACTGCATGCCCGCACCAACCGTGTGGGCAGTAAACCCGCCTGAAGGCGGGTGACGGCGCGGTCTTCACGCCCGATCTTTGGTTCGCGCATTAGAAGACAAACCACAATCAAAGGAGAACTGCTATGAAACTACTCACCCAATCCATTCGCGAGCGCCTGCTGCGCAACGGCACACTCTCGCGTGAACATACCGAAGAGGGGCGACCCGAGCCGGACTTTATTCCGGTGGTCAAGCTCTTTACCCCCGATGCTGCCTGTACATGGCTACTCACCGAGCTCGACCCGCACGACGAAGACCTCGCCTTCGGGCTCTGCGATCTCGGGCTGGGCTTTCCCGAACTCGGCTATGTTCGGATATCCGAACTGGAATCCGTACGCGGCAAGCTGGGGCTTACCGTCGAGCGTGACCGTCATTTCTTTCCCGGCAAGACGATTGCGGCCTATACCGATGATGCACGCAATGCCGGATCGATCAGGGCGTAGAGCCCTGATTGAATTCTGTTGACTCTAACGAGCACTGTCTTTATAGATAGAGAAGTGGACCCCGTAAATTGGACAGCTCGATAAGTGCATTCCCGGGCTATGCCGCCAGTTTGGCGGCGGGTTCATAGTACACGCTGTCCGGTGTCCGTCGGTCAAGTGCCTGGTGCGGGCGCTCGCTGTTGTAAAACTCGAAGTAGCGATCCAATGACTGGCGCGCCGCCGCGATGTCATCGTAAGCACGCAGATACACTTCTTCGTACTTCACGCTCCGCCACAGGCGCTCTACGAAGACAATGTCGAGCCAGCGGCCCTTACCATCCATGCTGATTCGAATACCTTCGCGCTTGAGCACGCCGGTGAAGTCCTCGCTGGTAAACTGGCTGCCCTGGTCTGTGTTAAAAATCTCGGGGGTGCCGTGGTTCTCGATTGCCTTCTCCAGCGCGTCGACACAGAAACTGGCATCCGGGATGTTGGATACCCGCCATGACAACACCCGTCGCGAATACCAGTCCCTGACAGCGACCAGGTATACAAAACCACGTGCCATCGGAACGTAGGTCACATCGGTCGCCCAGACCTGATTGGGTCGATCAATCACCAGGTCCCACAGCAGATAGGGGTAGACCTTGTGCGCCTGATTGGCGAGGCTCAGATTACGCTTCGGATACTGTGCAACCAGATCCATGGTGCGCATCAGTCGCTGGATCCGTTGACGGTTCACCACATGCCCTTGGTCTTCCAGACAATCCCATATCCGGCGGCTGCCATAGAACGGATACTGCAGATGGCACCAGTCAATCAGCGCCATCAGCTCCAGTTGCTCGTCAGAGACCGGCCCGGGAATGTGGTAGAACGTGGATCGAGGTAGAGTGCGACCTTGGCTTTGAATTCCGGTGAGTGGGTCCGTCTCTTGCGTCTCATCGCTTCTCTCCAGAGCATCACGCTCATCTTGAGGGAAGCACTTATCTTTCTGCAATGGCTGTCTAATCAACGGGGTCCAGCTCTATAACGCGCAGGCCATGAGTAGGAACTTTAGCTTAGACTTTAATCTTTTTACCAATAGGAATCTGAGTAAGCCATTTCGCTGCGTCCGGCATGATTGATTGGTTTTCATTGCATCACGGCTCAACCCACTGGATTTCTTCGGGGTAGCGGTCTCTGAGTTCCCTCAGGACGGTGCCGATATAGCTTTCCGGGTCTGATATGTGGATGACCAGCGTATCAATGGCGCGGGTGAGTGGAATCATGAGCCAGCGCTTGGCAAAATCGACGCGGGCTTCGTCTTCGTCAAAGAACATATCCTCGCGGTTCTTGTCATCTATATCCGGTTTGGCTTTCTTGTAATCGAAAAATTCGTCGAAGCAGAGATTGAATACAGCCCAGCCTTCCAGCCCCCGGCAGGAATCGTACTGCACGATCCGGATGTCATCGAGATCCTGGGCGAAGGCTTCCCTTACATCCTTCTTGACACCATCCCATACATTGTAGCCGTTCTCGAGAAAGTATCTGGCGGCCAGCGACGGATCATCCGATCCGGACGGGCCAGCCAATGAAGGCGGAACGCATACAAGACTGTCGATATTGCGGTTACCGTCTTCCTCTGAAGTCTTCAAGGCATCCTGAATAATGTGGTGGTTGAAGGGGTGGCCTGTATAGATAATCACGCGGCCACCATGAGAGCTCGGAACCGGCTTCAGATTCCAGTCGGGGTAGTCTATCGTGTCGGCAAATTTTGCAACAAAGCGGCAGAGCTCGCCTTTGAGCCGGAGGCTCTTGGTAAGGGGGACGACTTGCGTTTCAAAATCGTGGGGTAAGCGTTCGCGCCAGTTGATCAGGTTGGTGCTCCGCACGAGCTGGTCAACGCCATCTGCAAGAATGAATTTTTCAGGTCTGTAGAGCTTGTAGAGAATATCGCGCTCATTCTCCGGCCAGTCCTGTGACTCATCGATCATAACGATGTCCCAGGCAAGGGCGCGGCTATGGGCAGCGATGGTGTTTTGCACTTCTTCCTGCGTTATCGCGCCCTCTTCAAGGTACTCAAGCGCAAGTCCTTTGAGGTTATCGTACTCCTTGAGGAAAAGATCTTTGTTGTCCTTGTTAAGTACACCCAGCACATCCAGCCACTCGTAAAGGAAACTGTAGATTGACCGGATTTCAATACTTTTATCCGCTGTTGAATGCTTGATATTCAGTAGCGCGAGCAGCCGGGTCAGATCAGATACCAGGGCACGGTTATAGGTCAGAATGAGAATGCGGGATTGTTTCTCGTTATAAAGCTGGTGTGCCATACGGAGGAGGCGAACGGTCTTGCCGGTGCCACCCCGTCCTCTTAAAATCAGAAGCTGCTGGCCGATCTTGGCAGCATATTCCTGATCACTGGTCATGATCTCTTTCGAGATATTCTCCATTTTTTTGCGGTCGATCCGCGTGGGCTCAATTCTGTCCACGAGGACCGCTTTGGTGCTCTCGAAGTTGTTCTTGTCAAGAAAGCCGACATAGGGTGGATTCTTTGGCGTGATTTTTGGCTGCGTGAGCTCCAGAAGATCGAGGAATTCCTGCCATGAGCTGTCGCGTCCCAGTACGTTTGAACCAGCGGGTATTTCCGCGTTGGGAACGTTAACCAGCCATATCAAATTATCAATAAAGGGGGTGCGAGCCCGGCCTTTGGTTTTTCTGCCGATATTCTTGCGAAGAAATTCAAGCAGTGAGTATTTTTGTCGTTCGCTCTGGCTGGAGACATCATGATCTTCTCCGTTATAGCGGACATAGCACTTCTCTCCCCTGAACCAGACATCGCGGGAGCTGTGTCCCTTGACTTCAATCGTGACGCACAGGGACCGGACACGGGCTCCATTGCTGGTGCGGCTGATTTTTTCTTCCAGCCGTTGATCCCAGAGCAGTAGAACGAGGTCAACATCGCGGGGATTTTCCCCGTAACACTGGACACTGGGGATGATGAGGGCATGAGTATTATGCAGAGAGTCGAGGTTATGGATGGCTTGGCAAAGCAACTCTTTGAGGCTTTCTGCCGCGTCCATTTCCTTGGACTTTCCCGTTCCGACAATCTCTATCAAAGTACAGCCCGTCCGCCCGTTATATTGTGTTTCCGGGAGTATATTCCTCGCGCCCTGATATTACGATAGGTTATTAGGAAGTGGTTTTTTAAGCTGTGATTGCCCCCGCATAGATTGTCCGATGGACCGCTGTGGATATGGGGCCCATTCGAGACAATTGACTAAGAATTCGCCGTTGTTGGTCTTCGGGTGGTTGACGGGTCGTTTTTCCGTGCGGTCCCGTGTTGATGATTGTGGGTATCGCGCTTTCTTCCTTTGTATTGCTCAAGCCTTCGATCTAGTTTGGATCGTATGATTGTTTCACCTGCACAGTGCCGGGCGGCGCGAGCCTATTTAGGTTGGAGTAGACAAAAACTTTCCGATGTTTCCACTGTCGCCGAGAACACGATTGCTGATTATGAACGCGGCAAGCGCTTGTCGAGGCTGCAAAGCCTGCGTGACATAAAATCCGTAAGTTAGAAGCCTCCAGTATGGAGGCTTTTGTCGCTGTCTAATCCTATCGAAAATACCCGAAATTTCGAGTCAGATTGTATCGTCTGCCGCCGTGCGAAAGCCGCTGTTGAATGCCCGGTGGCGGTTCTACTCCTGGATAAAGAAACGCAACCGAGTGGGCTCTGACAAATTACCGCGCCCACCGTTTGCGCAGATGTCCACTGCCGTGCTCGCGGACCGCACGTCCTGATCGTCCGTGTAGCAGACCCTGTAGAGGCCGTTCTCGGCGTCGAAGCTCTCGAAGACGGCGTAGCCCGTCAGGTCGTTCCTATCCGTGTCCGCGAGTTGCGTATAGTTGATGACCGTGTCGTTGAGTTCGAAGGTGTACTTTCCGGTAGCGAAGAGCG
>OJBX01000122.1_pt1 | contig 58298 bp, 48 predicted proteins | sample 1590751 | NCBI WGS metagenome assembly OJBX01 (sample SAMN05416780, study PRJEB24817) | seawater metagenome | isolation source: Sea water | place: Canada:Atlantic | collected 2013-07
CGAGATTTCTGCCTGTCTCGTGGGCTCGGAGATGTGTATAAGAGACAGGTGCGGTTGCAGACAGCCATAGGTACGTCCGCGGCAGTAGGTCTGCCCATTGCACTGGCGGGGTCGATGGGTTACATCCTGAATGGCTGGGGTATTGCCAGCCTGCCAGCCTACACGGTTGGGTTCGTTTATTGGCCGGCAGTGCTGATGATGGCGGTGGCCAGTTTCCTGTCGGCCCCGCTGGGGGCAAAGCTGGCGCATAGTCTGCCGGTAGCCACGCTCAAGAAACTGTTTGCGGCGCTGGTAATTCTATTGGCACTGCAGATGCTGCGCACGGTTTTAACGTACTGATTTGACGTGCTGGGTTTGCAGGCTGCAGACGGAATAACGGTACTAGTTTTGAGGAACAACGAAGATGACCAGGTGGCTGGTAAAAACTGAACCCGATGAATGCAGTATTGATGACTTTGCCCGATCGCCGGATATAGCGATTGTCTGGGAAGGTGTGCGCAATTATCAGGCGCGCAACTTCATGCGGGACATGACGGTAGGTGATGAGGTATTTGTGTATCACTCCAGCTGCAAGCATATTGGCATTGCCGGCATGGTCACCGTGGTGCGTGACGCCTATCCGGACCCTGCCCAGTTTGACAGTTAGTCAGACTATTACGATGCAAAAAGCACACCCGACAACCCTCGCTGGACGGCCGTGGATATGATATTCGGGAGAAAATTTCCGCGACTGATTACACTGGATGAACTCAAGGTACTGCCGCAACTGGAGTCACTGGCACTGGTCAGGAAGGGCAATCGCCTGTCAGTGATGCCGGTCAGCGACGACGAATGGCAAGCGATATTGTCTGTGCGCTAACTGCGGGCTCAGCGCTTGCGTCACTCAACAAACGCCTTCAGCCGATCAATGGCATCGTCCCATTGCTGTGCCACTCTATCCAGGTAGCTTCGCGCCTGTTGCATGCCTTGCGGCCGGAACAGATAACGGCTCTCGCGCCCCTGACGCCGACTTTCTACCAACCCGGCATCATGTAATACCGTCAGGTGCTTGCTGATGGCCTGTCGGCTCAGACCGCTGCCTTCGGTCAGGTCAACGATGGCGTGAGGCTGCCCGTCCTGCAATCGGCTCAACAATGCCAGCCGCGTCGGATCAGCGAGCGCGGCAAAAACCGGCACGGCCAGTTCCGGCAGATGATGCGAGTGCCCAGATGATTCAGGCATGTTCGGCCACGAATTCACGAATGTGATCGGCCTGGATGTCCCAGCCTTGCGTATTGCTGCGGATGATGTCCTGACGTCGTGATTCGGGCAGAGCGGACAGCCCCGATTCGGTAATGGTCAGGCGAGTACCGCCCGCAATAGCCTGCAGGTGAAACTCAACCCGTGTTGTGGGTTCTTCGCTCAGGGCAAGCCCGGAGCCTTCACCCTCATGATACCAGTGAAATGCCAGCAGGCTTTCTGGTGTCACCGTTTCCACAATGGCCAGCCACTCGTAACCTTCGTAGCCGGGGTAGGTGGTGACGCCCGTTGATTTTTCGCCGGCAACAAAAGGTTCGTTCAGTTTTACGCGAAACCATTCACCAAACTGCCGGTGGTCACTGATGGCCCGCCAGACCCGGGGCACGGGCGCCTTGATATCAACGAGCTTTACAATACTGTCTTGTGTTTGTTGATCTGACGGTTTGCCTTGATTTTTCATATGCAACCTCCTGGTTGCGTTTAGAGTAATCGAAGGCAGGTGCTAAATGCAACCATAAAGTTGCATTTAGCACCGGGAAGACCACTTATGAGTGGTAGAAACCGGCTGCCGGTGCCTGCGGTCGATAGGGGTGGGCTGACCCGGGATCCCGACCTGTGTAGCGGCCAATGTCGAACCCATCAGTCGAAATTGCCGGGCGTTGACCATCGACAATGTCAGACAACAACTGTGCCGAACCGCAAGACATGGTCCAGCCCAAAGTTCCATGACCAGTGTTCAGAAACAGGTTCTTGAGAGCCGTTGCACCCACCACCGGTGTACCGTCGGGCGTCATCGGGCGCAGGCCAGCCCAGTAACGGGTGTCATTGTTATCACCACCGCCCGGGAAGAGATCGTTGACCACCATGCGCAGGGTTGCCAGTGGTTTGCTGCGCAGGCGCAAGTCGAAGCCGGCCAGTTCGGCGGTGCCGCCGACACGGATGCGGTCATCAAAGCGGGTGATAGCGACCTTGTAGGTTTCATCCATAATGGTCGACACCGGTGCCCTGTTCTGGTCCTGTACGGGAACGGTCAGTGAATAACCTTTAACGGGATAGACCGGCAGGTTGATGCCCAGTGGTTGCAGCAGTTCAGGCGAGTAGCTGCCCAGTGCCAGCACGTAGTTGTCCGCCGTCAACGTTTCGGTACCGCCATCCCTCTCAATGATATTGACGCCGGTAATGCGATTGCCGTCGCTGTTCAAGGTGTCGATACGACATCCGTACCGGAACGCCACGCCCAGCGCACGACAGCGTGCTTCAAGTTCTTTGGTAAACAGCTGGCAATCACCGGTCTCATCCAGCGGCAGGCGCAGTCCACCAAAAATTTTGTCCCGGCTGCTGACCAGACCCGGCTCGGCACGAATACAACCGTCCTGGTCGAGCAGTTCAAACGGTATCCCCAGCTGCTGCAGCACAGTGATGTCCTGCGCTGCCGCATCACGCTGTTTGCGGGTGCGAAACAGTTGCAGTGTGCCTCGTTGACGCTGCTCATAGTTAATGCCGGTTTCCGAGCGCAGTGCGATCAGGCACTGGCGGCTGTGATCGGCCAGGCGCATCATACGCTCCTTATTGATGGCGTAGCGATCCGCGGTACAGTTGCGCAGCATCTGCAGCATCCAGCGGTACTGGCTCAGGTTCGCCGTTGGCCGGATGGCCAGTGGCGCATGTCTGGACAGCAACCACTTGATGGCTTTCAGCGGCACCCCGGGCGCCGCCCACGGCGCTGAATAGCCAGGGGATATCATGCCCGCATTGGCGAAGCTGGTTTCCTGGGCCGGACCCGGCTGACGGTCAACTACCGTCACCTGATGACCTGCTTTGGCCAGATACCAGGCGCTGGTAATGCCGATGATGCCGCTGCCCAGAATCAGGCTGTGTCCTTGATTGACGTGCTGCATACTAACTCCTGTCCTGTCCTGTCCTGTCCTGTCGGTTTAGCTCGCTGACTTGTGCAAACTGAATTATGCAAGCTGATTTGTGGATGGACTAAGTGCCTATTGTAAGATGAGTCGACTGCGTGTATTTTCTGTTTCAATGGCCTCGGGCAGTGATAATCACTGCAAATTTGCATAACAACGGGAATAAAATGTGAAAACTCGCAGAGCCTCCAGTCGCGAGCTGGATAAGATCGATCGCCAGATTCTGCGCATCCTGCAGCGCGAGGGGCGAATCTCCTACGTCGATCTGGGCGAACGGGTGGGTTTGTCGACAACGCCCTGTATGGAGCGGGTCAAACGACTGGAGCGGGAGAAATTCATTATCAGCTACGGTGCCCGGCTTAATCCGCACAAACTGCAGGCAAACCTGCTGGTCTTTGTCGAGATCAGCCTGACCACCAAGTCTGCCAGTATCTTTGAAGACTTCCGGCGTGCCGCCATCAAGTTGCCGCATGTGATGGAGTGCCATCTGGTGTCCGGCGATTTTGATTATCTGGTCAAGGCCAGAATTTCGGAGATGGCGTCATATCGAAAATTGCTGGGCGATATTCTGCTGAAGCTGCCTGGCGTGCGCGAATCAAAAAGCTACATTGTCATGGAAGAAATCAAGGAAACCCTGGAGTTGCCGGTGCCGGATGACACGCCGGAAATAGTTTAGCAGCGCGCCGACGCAAGTGGACGACAGACTATTCCGTTGAGCTCAGCCCATACAGACCAGAAAATGCTGGAAACCGTCGGCGCAAAACGCAACAATTGCGATCAGCAAGTTTCTGATCTGGAGAAGACCCATGAGTGCCAACCCCCAAGACCTGTTTTCCGCGCGTCCGGATAATGTCAGCGATGAAGAATGGCAAGTTCGTATTGAACTGGCAGCGGCCTATCGCCTGGTGGCGCACTTTGGCTGGGATGATCTGATATTTACGCACCTGTCTGCGCGTGTGCCCGGTGGCGACCATCACTTTCTGATCAATCCCTATGGACTGATGTTTCATGAAATCACGGCCTCGTCGCTGGTCAAGGTCGACAAGGAAGGCGAGATCCTGTCCGACAATGGCTACAAGGTGAATCCAGCCGGGTTTACCATCCACAGTGCCATCCATATGGCGCGTGAGGACGCCGGCAGCGTCATGCACCTGCACAATCACGCAGGCACGGCGGTGTCAGCACAAAAAGACGGTCTGTTGCCAATCACCCAGACCGCCATGCTGGTGCATCCGCGCATTGCCTACCATGACTACGAGGGCGTCGCGCTGAATCTGGAAGAGCGTGAACGCATCGTTCAGGATCTGGGTGACAAGGACATCATGATACTGCGAAACCACGGCACGCTGACGCTGGGCAAGACCATACCGGAAGCCTTTACGCTGATGTATTTTCTGGAAAACGCCTGCGAGAAACAGATTCGTGCCCAGGCCGGTGGTGAACTGTGTTATCCGTCCCAGCAGGCCATTGAGACCACACGTAAACAGTCGCAGACATTGCCTAAAGTGGCGCCGTTGCTGTGGCCGGGATTATTGCGCACACTGGATGCCAAGGATCCTGGCTACCGCAATTGAGTGGCATCAGAGTTTGCCAACCTGCGAGACTGAGATCAGCTTGTTGTTTTCGTCGAGCTCCAGCTTGAAGCTGCCTGCAATGCCGTTGTGACTGATAAATCGCTGCAGGATTGATGTGGGGAATTGCACGCGCCGTCCGTCCCGGGCATAGCAGGAGACATGGCGCGCCGAGCCCTGATAGTGGCGCAGGAACTCATCGGCACTGATGCGCAGGTCAACAATCAGGGTGCGCGACATAAAAAACCACCGGTCATTGCCGTGCCTGAATTCCCAACTGTATAGAGTGTCACGTGTCCTACCTTTCGCTTTTTGTTACCGGTTTTCTCGCCGCTACGTTGTTGCCGGCTTCATCTGAAGTGCTGTTGCTGGCGCTGTTTCAGCAGGGCCTGTCGCCGGCCCTGCTCTGGTTATCGGCGACGTTGGGCAACACGCTGGGTTCTTGCGTGAACTGGTACCTGGGACGCGAAGTTCTGCGTTTCCAGAACCGGCGCTGGTTTCCGGTCAGCAGCGATAGTTTGCAACGAGCACAACGGCATTTCAAGCGTTATGGCTACTGGAGCCTGCTGTTTGCCTGGTTGCCGGTGGTCGGTGATCCGCTGACCTTTGTCGCCGGCACCATGCGTATGCGTTTTAGCCTGTTTCTGGTGTTGGTGTTGCTTGGCAAGGGCCTGCGCTATGCTGTGATTCTGTTGCTGGCGGCACGCATCTTTGCTAACTAGTCTTGCCCGTGCGTTTTCATTCAGCAAGTGCCATGGCGATGGCTTCGCTGGCGTGAATGGCGGTCGTGTCGTACAGGGGCACCTGAGTGTCCGACTGCCGGATCAATAACGCGATTTCGGTACAGCCTAGAATGATGGCCTGAGCACCGTTGTCTGCCAGCCGTGCAACTATGTCCAGGTATCGCGCTCTGGAGTCGTCTTTGATGACGCCCAGGCACAGTTCAGTGTAGATCACATCATGAACCACGTTACGGTCATCATCGCCCGGGACAAGCACGTCGATTCCCTGTACCTGCAGGCGTTCCCTGTAGAAGTCCTGTTCCATGGTAAAACGTGTGCCCAGCAGGCCCACCCGGGAAACGCCGTCGGCTAAAAGTACCCGGGCTGTGGCATCGGCAATGTGCAGCACAGGGATATCAATACGGCGCTGAATCTGCGGCGCCACCTTGTGCATGGTGTTGGTACAGATCAGCAGAAAATCAGCGCCGGCATGTTGCACTGACAGCGCAGCGTCGCCCAAAATTTCTGCTGTCTGTTCCCATTCGCCCCGATGCTGAAGTGACTCTATCTCCGCGAAATCGACACTGTATAGCGCAATCTTTGCTGAGTGCAGGCCGCCGAGTCTGGCCTTGATGCCCTCGTTGATGGACCGGTAATAACTCTGTGTCGATTCCCAGCTCATGCCGCCGAGCATGCCAATCGTTTTCATCATTCGTTCCCCCTGTCAGTACGCAGGGAGCATAGCCGCTAACACTCGACGCGTCCAGCCGGCAGGGGCAGGGGAATGGAGGGCCTGCCACAGGTTATTCCAGAGTGCGTATCTGCCTGGCTATCCAGTCGGCGACCGCAGGGTGTGGCACCAGACCGGTTTCATCGGCGACATAGTCAAGACTTGCCAGCACATCAGCGTAAGGACCAAAACCATGAACCCGGTAGGGGATGACCAGGGCTTTGCGTCCGGCGGCATTGGCGCTTCCGACATAATCACGGACGATCTGTTGCGCGGCGTCGCGTTTTTCCGGCCAGTCTTCCCGCAGGGTAGCAACCTTGACAGCATTAAAATTGTATCCACTGCGTAAACCGGCTGCCCGTTCATTGATATACTGCAGCCAGCGTTCGTTCTCAGCATCATCGCCGGGGCCGTGTGCAAGAATCAGCACATCCTCGTTCTCCGGATTGCTGCTAAGCGCCATCACCCGATCGACCAGAACCTTGTCCATTTCAGGCGCTTCAGACAGACCTTCCTGGCTCAGTCGAAAGCGGGCATCGCTGTCCACGCGCCAGAATTCCATACGGTGGCCCATATGCTGCGCTTCGGTGTCATGATTGCCATGCTCACCATGCATTTGTGGATCCGGTTCTGGTCGCTCCGGCGCTCCTTCCTGCAGGCCCAGAATCTGTCCGGTGCGTTCGAGCCAGCTTTCGCCGCTGATAAACAGCCGCACTACGCCAATGTCGGTGACGCCACGCGATTCCAGCTTGCTGATGGCTTCCTGCAATGAATAGGCATCAGCCATACCAAACGCGATTTCCAGATCATATTGTCGGCTCAGTGGTCGCAGCATGTCGGTCACGCCCTCGTTCCAGGCCTGTGGTCCGCCATGTGCCATCACCACGACACCGAATTTGCCTTCACCAACCTGGCTGACGTTCTGCGCGTGAAGGGCGGTTGCCTGCATCAGAAAACACCAGGTGGCCAATGAAATACCCCGAATAATTGTCATCACAAAATTCTCCTGGCTGCCCGTATATTGGGCAGCGTTGCGTTAGTTGGATTAACTGGTTTAGATATCTGGTTGAAGTATCGGCCTAGAATGAAAAATTGACTGCGATCCGGGCGTTTGTGCCCGGTGCCTGACGATCGGCGATGGCATCGGCGTCGTCGGCGCTCAGACCGCGAATGCGACTCCAGCGGGCGTATTGCGCATCGAACACATTAAAGACACCGAACCGGATACTGGCGCTGCGGGACAAATGATAATGACCGATCAGGTCGAAAACCTGATATGCCTCGCCGGTAATCTGATCATCGGCAGCGACACGGCTTTTGTTGCCGACCAGGGTGGCAATGCCTTCAATGGCCCAGCGATCGCTACGTTGATAGCGCAGACCACTGACCAGTGTGACAGGGTCCACCGAGTTCAGCGCCGTGTCACTGGTTTCGTCGTGGCCCCTGGCCCAGGCCAGCGAGTTGCGCCATGATAGTTGTGCATTGAGCTGCCAGTCATACGTGGCCTCGGCGCCATAAATTCTTGCCTCACCGACATTGCTGTCCTGGAACAGCATGATGCCGTCCTGCATGCCAACCAGTGCGCTTTCGATGAAATCTTCATAGTGGTTGTCGAACAGCGCGAGGGTGAAGCGGCCGGAGTCTGTTGTGCCACGCAGCCCCAGCTCGATACCCTGGCTGGTTTCTGCTTTCAGGTCCGGGTTGGGAACCGTGGCATAACCATGGCCCAGGTTGACAAAGGCCTGGTTGGCTTCATCAAAGTTTGGTGGCCTGAACCCTTCTGCGTACTGGGCGAAGGTCGTCAGGTTGGCATTCAGCCGGTAGATCGCGCCCAGGTTATATGACACCTTGGTTTCGTCAAATTTGCTGATCTCAAAACCACCCCAGTCGGAAATGTCGCCGGTTCCGGTGAACAGGCTTTCGGTGTCCGGGTCCATCTGGTAGCGGTCATAGCGCACGCCGGGAATGACAATAAGGTTCTCGTCCATGAGAGCAATTTCATCCTGAAAAAATAGCCCGCTGCGCACCGTGCGTGTATCCGGGAAAGTCTTGTTGGGGAAGATTTCCGGCGGTGCCATTGGGTAGCTGGGAATGGCACGGCTGATTGTGCCGGTGCTCAGGTCGGTATCAAAGCGGTCACGGGGACGTTCGGTTTCGGTCTGTTCATGACTGATGCCGTAGACCATGTCGTGTGCTGTGTTGCCCAATGCGAGATTTTTGCCGGCAATGATCATGCCGCTGATTGTGTCCTGATTGAACTCCAGACTGGTGAAACGTTCGGCCTGCGTACCGCGGAAACTGGCTGGATTCCGCGGATTTACAAAGGCGTAACTGGTCCGGGTCTGCCCGGTCTGCTGGTCGGCATTGGTACGCTGACGATGCAATCGTGTACTGAGATTGTCCACCAGTGAGGTTTGCAGTTCCCAGTTGTGCATCAGGCTGATTCGTTGTCGACTTGTAGTGTCTGTGCCAACGGATCGGGACACGCTGCTGCTCAGTTCACTATCGAGCTGAGTGTCTATTTCACGTTCGCTGGCATCAATGGCAATGCTGAAAGACTGGCTGGCTGAAGCTTCCCATTGTGTTTTCCAGAACAGGTTGTTGCTGTTGCCGTCCTGCGGATTGAGCGAGCCGGAACCATTGACGTCCTGCTCTTCAAAGTCCCGACGGGTCAGCTGTAGCACACTGCCGAGTCGGCCCGACTGACCGGCAATGGTTGCGCCGAGTTTGCCCTGATTGTTGTCGCTGCTGCCGGCAGCCCGTAACTCAGTGTGCAGGCCCTGACCGGGTGCCAGGTAGTCCGCTGCGTCGCGCGTTCTCAGCAACACAACGCCACCGAGCGCGTCGGCACCATATAACACTGAAGCCGGGCCACGGATGACTTCGACAGCTTTCAGGTCATCAACTTCAAACCCGTCTTTTCCATAAGAAGAAGGCCCGGCCGCGTACATGTCGGTGCTGCGTACACCGTCAATGACGGTCAGTACCCGGTTGCCACCGATGCCGCGAATACTGAAACCTTCATCGCCACCGCGAGCGGCACTGTCCATGCCCAGTCCCGGCTGGTAGCGGATGACATCAGCCAGGCTGTCGGCCAGTGTCTGCTTTATTTCCTGGTCAGTGATTACGGACACAGTGCCCGCAATGTCCTGAGCGCTCCGTTGCAGATAGGTCGCCGTGACGAGCACCTCGTCAACAGAATCACTTTCCTGAGCATGGGCCGAAATGGCGCCGCCGAGAAATGGTAGCAAGGGCAGCAAAGGCATCAGCATGCTGAGCGTTTTGCGCCCGCATGGAATATGGGGTGTTGCTGATAAAATGATTGTGGGCATGGGCATGGCTCTCCTGTAAAAGAGAGTCGGGCTGGCTGCCATGCTTGACGCAATCGGGTGGCTGGCTGGACTCGAAGTCGCTGCAATGAGGGGATCACAGCGTAGGTCACACTTACTTGGTTAAAATAGTTTCTGGGCTAAAACAGTTACTTGGTCAAAACAGTTACTTGGTTAAAATCAGCTTGCCGCTGGCAGTGATGCGCAGGGCGTAGTGTTCGCCATTATGTTCAATGCTTATGATTCTTTGGCCTTTGAACAGGGCTTTACTGCTGATAGCGGGCTCTGTGGTGCTGACGCTGGCGTTGGCCGCCTTGTGACCGTGCTCGGCCATGGGTTGCGCTCCTTTTTTTCGATTATCGTTATGTCGTATTGTCAGGATCAGACACCCGGACGTGCAGCGGATGCTCTGCCAGAAAATGCATGATAAAAGCTAAAAAGCTAAAACGCAAATAAAAATCATTATCATTCGTATTGTGTTGGATTAAGCATCGTGATCAGAATGATGAACCCGGCTGCTTCAGGAAGGCCAGCTCTTCTGTTGTCGACTCACGTCCCAGGATGGTGTTGCGGTGTGGATAACGACCGAAGCGTTCAATGATTTCCTTGTGTCTGATCTCAAAGCTCAGGTTTTCCGCGATGCCGTTGCGGGTATACAGCTCAATGGCACGTTCGTGAATAAGCAGGGACTCACTGTGCATGTATGGCATATACAAAAAGCTGCGCTGTATCGGGCTTAGCTCAGCGTCGGCGCCCGTTGCGACAGCTTCCTGGGCGAGTGCCAGCGCCAGTGGATCGGCGCTGAACGAGCGCGGTGTATCGCGGAACATGTTGCGCGAGAATTGGTCCAGTACCAGCACTTCGGCCAGGCGTCCGTGGGCGGAACTGCGCCAGGAATACAATTCACAACAGCTCGCCTGCGCATGCAGGTCCGCGAAGCGCGCAACAATCATCGCATCAAAGCTCGCGTCTTTTTTCCACCATTGTGCTGGTTTAATTTCGTCGAACCAGAACGTCAGAATGTCTTCAGGCATGGGATGTCCTCGTTTTTGCAGCGCGAGCCAGGCTAATATGTCGGATCATGTTATTCTGAAGCCATAATCTTGCCATTACCACAACATCAGCAGTCAAAGCCTCAGGATACTGTCAGGCCCGGGGCCCGGAGAAAAGGAGCACTGATGGGACAGGCCACCGAGCGAACAGACTTTGACGAAGAGGATTTTACCAGGTTCCGTGACCGGCTTGGCAGCAACCTGAAAAGCCTGGAAACGCTGTTGCAGACGCCAGGATTCGGCGACGGCCCGGCATCATTCGGGGCCGAGCTGGAACTGTATATCGTCAATGCACAGGGCCGGCCGCTGCCCATCAATAAGGAGATACAGCAGGCACTGGCGGACGATCAACTGACGCTGGAGTTGAATCGCTTTAATCTTGAATACAACTTCAGTCCGGTGTTGCTCTCTGATAACTGCTTTCAGAAAACCGAAGCGGAAGCGTTGACGGCCCTGAAACGGATCAATGCCTGCGCCGAACGCTGGCAGGGAAGTGTTTTTCCTGTCGGCATTCTGCCAATGTTGCGGCCAGACGACCTGGGTCGTTCGGTGATGACGGACGAGCCGCGCTATCATGCCCTGACCGATGAGCTCAGGCGCATTCGCGGCGGCCCGTTTGATATCAACATTCAGGGCGAAGACAAGATTGATCTGAATATGGAAGATGTCACGCTGGAAGGTGCCAATACATCGTTTCAGGTACACCTGAAAGTGAAGCCCGAAGAGTTCGCTGATCTATACAATGCCATTCAGCTGGTAACACCCTTGGTGATGGCCATTGCTGCCAACTCCCCCTTGTTGTTTGGCAAACGCCTGTGGCATGAAACCCGGGTGCCGCTTTTCAAGCAATCCATTGATTGTCGTCGACCTGACCCGCTGCATCCTCGCCCTGCGCGTGTCAATTATGGCAACGCCTGGGTTCGACATGGCGCCCACGAACTGTTTGCGGAAGCGGTTCGCCTGTACCGGCCCATTCTGCCGGTGTGTAGTGATGAAGATCCGTTTGTGGTGATGAGTGCCGGAAAGGCGCCACAACTGAGCGAACTTCGACTTCAAATGGGCACAGTCTGGCTCTGGAACCGTCCGGTTTATGATCCCGCCGATGGCGGGCATCTGCGTATCGAAATGCGCACACTCCCCGCGGGCCCGAGCATCAAGGACATGATGGCCAACTCGGCGCTACTGATCGGCCTGGGACGATTGTTACAGACGTCAATGCGTGAGCTGATTCCGTCGATTCCATTTGACTACTGTGTGCGTAATTTCTATCGGGCTGCAGAGAAAGGGCTGGCGGCAAAGTTGATCTGGCCCTCAACCAGCCAAAGCGAACCGGAATACCATTCGGCGGCCAGTATTTTGGCACGTCTGCTCCCCATGTTGCCGCGGCAGCTGTCAGAAATGGGTTTTGTTGACACCGATTTCGCACCCTTGCTGGACATAATCGGGGACCGACTGGAGAGTCGACAGACCGGCGCCCAGTGGCAGCTTGACAGGTTCGCCCGGTTGCAGGAAACACTGACATCTGAGCAGGCGCTGCTTGCCATGCAACAGGAATATCAACGCAACAGTCTTGATAATATACCGGTGTCGCAATGGAGCCTGACATGAACGTGCCAAAGCTGCATGTCTGGCGCAATCCACTGCCGGATACTGTTGCCGGATCATTGCCTGAGTTTCTCGCAGAGTTGCCGGGACCCACCCATATCCAGTTGTCGGGCCGCGACGCCAGTCGCTGTCGCGTGGTGGTCACCTTGCTTCACGGCAATGAGCCTTCCGGGGTCAGCGCTGTGCACGCGTTATTGCGCCAGGGTATTGAGCCGGCGGTGGATCTGCATATTTTTATTGTGAATGTTGATGCGGCGCGGGCGCCGCCGTTATTCTCGCACAGAATGCTGCCGGGCGAGCGAGATCTGAACCGTTGCTTTAGGGCCCCGTTTGACGACAATCCGCAAAGCCAGCTCGCGCGGACACTGCTGGACTGCTGGCAGGCACTGGCGCCCGAAGCGCTGATTGATATTCACAACACCTCCGGTCTGGGACCATCGTTTGGTGTGATCACAGCGATTGATCCGCCGCACGAAGCATTGATCAGCCTGTTTACTCACCGCGTCGTGATGACGGATCTGGTGATGGGGTCGGTGATGGATCTCAGTGGTCGCTTCTGTCCTGTCGTCACCATTGAATGTGGTGGTGCCCGCAGCGAGGAGTCCGATCGCACAGCGCTGATTGGCTTGACACAATACGCCAGTCTGACGACAGTGCTGGATCTGAATCCCGGCGATGTCATTATGGATTATTTCCATCACCCGCTGCGGCTTGAGTTGTTGCCGGGCGCCCTCATTGGCTATGGTCGTGAATTACCAAAGGAGCTGGGTGTCACGTTATATCCCGATCTGGAGCAACTCAACTTCAACTATGTTGAACCGGGCACGGAACTGGGTGGCATCAAGGGTGAGCTGACGGAGGTTCTGCAGGCCAAGAGTAGCGACGATACTGAACGCCTGTTGCATTTCTTCTACGTGGATCGGGGTCGCTTACACGCGCGCGTGCGTATGAAATTTTTTATGGTTACCAACAATCCCGAGATAGCCCGCACGGATTGCCTGCTTTATTTTGTGCCTGCATGAACATCCTGGCTGTGCTGGTCGTGATTTGGCAACTGCCCGGCAGATCTCTATACTGTGGTTGACGGTGCCTGTATTGACAGCGACAGATTTTGAAATAATCGCTCGAGAAATCAGGCATTTGGATCAAAGATTCAGATGCGGTCAATACGGGCGATGAAGCAATCATAACATGGAGTGTAGTGTCTATGATAAATCTGAAACCCATAGTAACCAGCGTTGCCCTGGCAACGGTCCTGGGGGCCTGCAGTCAGGAATCTGACGTCGTTGGGACCAGCGCCGCGGTGGCATCACAGGCTGATTCATTCTCCGAATTTGTTGCCGTTTTGCATTCGACTGATGGTAATGATGTTGAAGGCGTGGTGATGTTTTCCAATACTGAGGAAGGTGTCAGAGTAGGGGCACAGGTCAGTGGTCTGGGCCCGATGAGCTCTCACGGTTTCCATATCCACCGGTTCGGGGATTGTCGGGCGGCGGATGCCAGTTCTGCTGGTGGTCACTTTAGCCCGGATGGCATGCCACACGGTGCGCCGGACGAAGAACGAAGTCATGACGGTGACCTGGGCAACCTGATTAGCAATGGTGCCGGTGTCGCCCAGACCAATGAGGTTGACCCGGACTTATCATTTGCTGGCGAAGACTCCATACTGGGCCGTGCAGTTGTGATTCATGCCAGTGCCGATGATCTGGAGAGCCAGCCCTCCGGTGACGCCGGTCCACGCGTTGCGTGCGGCGTCATCGGTGTCGCCAGCTGACTGTCATATCCAAACAGTCTGTCATCCAAACAGCCTGGCAGCCAGTCACAGCGTGTCAGTCTAGTGCGTAAACCACCAGTGCGGCGCCGCTGTTCTGCAGTTTCCCCATTGGGCCCTCAGCGCCGCCGGTCATGGCGGTAACAGCGCCCATGAAGGTGCCGGCGTGGATGGTGGGCTGGCCAATCACCAGCGCCACATGCTGTTTACCGCCAGCCATGTAGGTGATGGGGAACGAGGCCGGTATGTCGCCGGTACTGGTTTGCCAGAGCACCTCGCCGGTGCTTTCATCCAGCGCCTTGAACTGGTGATCCAGGGTGCCGCCAAAAATGATGCCGCCGGCCGTTGCCACGATGGCCGTTGTCGGTGGCGCCATTTCGCGAAAGTCCCACAACAGTTCTCGGGTTTCCAGATCGACGGCCTGCAGTCGGCCAAATTCGCCCTCACGTCCCGGTACCGGTGTTGGAATTAGTGAGGCGCCCGTGGACAGAATGCCCCCCTGGCCGGTAGGTCCGCCGTTCATGCACATCTGGGTGATGGGCAGGAACAGTATTTTGCTGTCAGGGTTGATCGAGCTAACCTGCCAGTTGCGTCCCCCGGCGGCAAACGGACATACCAGTTGCGAGATCTCGGCGCTGGGTGTGGCGTTGGGATTCATGGTTTTGACGCCGGTAACCGGATCCACAGACTTCACAACATTCTGCAGACCCATGTCCATGGAGTACAGGTACTCGCCGGTGGCGGCGTCCAGCACGTCGTACAGCGCCATTTTGCCGGCGGTGATGATCACTTTGCGCATGTCACCATTAACGGGCAGGTAAACCGGTTGCCGCTCGTAGGTCCAGTCCAGATCCCATTGGTCATTGGCAACATGTTGAAAGTGCCAGGCCAGCTCGCCAGTTTTTGGGCGCAGGGCCAGCGTCGAGTTGGTATACAGCGCGTCGCTGGTGACACCAGGCGCACCAGTTGGATTTAACAGGGGCGCCGTGTCGTAAGTGGGAGCGGTGCCAAAATATACCAGGTCGAGTTCGGTATCATAGCTTGGTGGCATCCACACCGAACCACCGCTGCGCAGGGCCAGTTCGAGTCCGTTCCAGGTCATGTCGCCGGGTTCGCCGGGACGCGGGATGGTATAAAAACGCCAGGCTTCCTCGCCGGTTTCCACATCCAGGCCAATGATGAAGCCACCTTCGGGTACCATGGTGGCATTGACCCCCTGAATCACCATGCCATTGGCAATAATGGGTGTCGCTCTCAGCGTGTGACCGCTCCGGCCGGTGCTCACGTCAGCAACCGCATGGTTCCAGATAATGTCACCGGTTTTTGTGTCCAACGCCAGCATGCGCATGTCGTTGGTCGGCATGATGACCTTGTTGCCATGCAGGGCGATACCAAATTTTGAACTGGGGCCGGCGCCCTCTGCCAGTGTGTGTTTGTAGGACCACAACAGCTCACCGCTGCTGGCATCCATTGCCATCAAAGTGTCATTGGCGTTAAGCAGAAACATCACACCATCGTGCACCAGTGGCGTCGGCGTGCTGGAGCCGGGCCCCAGCGGCACCCGAAATGCCTCATTGAGGTTAGCGACGTTGCCCTTGTTGATCTGGTCCAGCGGGCTGAAACCGAAGGCGTCCAGCGTGCGGCGCCACATCAGCCAGTCCTGCGCTGGCGGATTGCTCAGCATGGCGTCTGTCACCGGTGTCAGAGCCTGCAACAGGGCTTCTCCCTGATCCTGTGCAATGGCGGGGATTGTGGTCAATGTCAGTCCGGCGAGTATGCCGATGCCGGCCGCCCGTTTTACGCTCTTCATATGTTCTGCCCTGTACGGCGCGAATTGTCGCGCCTTTTTTATTGTTTAGTTCTTGTTGTTTTTTGCCTGGTGTAGCGTTTTTGACTGCTTTATGTGTCTTTGGGTTTATAACGGAATTTGCCTGGCTGTTGTAGTGCTGACTGACACTTTTGCGATGACCGGTACTACCTGACCGCCCGATTGTTTTCATGGTCCCAGGTGCCTTCTTCAACACGCGCACCGCGCAGGACATTGACCAGCCCATAGTTGCCTTCATGGCAGGCGTATTCAAACAGGTCGCCGTCGGCACGGAACATCGGAATTCGGGCTGTCACAGGGGCTTCGAAGGCGCTGTCGTCCTGAACCGTGAACTGGTAATCAACGCGGTCTTCACCTACCCGGGTGAAGCGCTCCACCAGTAGTTTGTCAGCACTGACACCGACGCCGGAAAAGCTCTGTGTCTTGTTGTTGAAATTGCGTGTCTCCACCACCAGAGTGTCACCGTCCCAGCGCCCCCGGGAATCGCCTGTCCACTGGGTTATCTGCTCGGGAATATACGGTCGGTTGTCCAGCGGTACGATCCGTGACTCGTGGATCATTTCATTAAAAATCACCACGTGGTCTTCGGTCTGGAACAACTGCACATTGTTGTTATACAGACTGGGCTCAAACGGGGGCACTGAATTGAAACCGAGCAGGCAGCGTTCTGATAAACCTCTGTCTTCGGGCCCATCCTTGCCGACACCGCCAACCGTGAAGCGTACCGGACGTTCACCGACAGAGTCGGGTCCCAGGCCGCCTGTTGCAACAGGCGCGCCAGGTACAAGAGGTGGCAGACGGCCATTGGCAGGCTCAACGATGAGTGATGTGCGCAGGTTGTAGTCAAGCGGGTTGGTCTCCAGCCAGAAGTCGTTGTAACCGCCAATGGTGCCGCCGATGATGTTGGTCAACTCGACGCCGGCTGCTTCGCGATCCAGCCGGGCCTGTTCCTGGGCCATGACTTCTTCCATGGTATAAAATTCGCGATCTCCCAGCGCTGCTGGGCGTTGCATGGGTATGGACGAGCTGAAATTCCAGACGCCACGCAATGCTGGGTGGCCCCACTCGGTGCGAGGGGCAGTGTATTGCTGAGGGGTATTCGCCGCAGTTGCGTCCGGAGTATTCGCCGAGGGCGCGCTTTGAGCGTGAAGCAGGGAGGGGGTGAGCAAGCTAACAAGTGCTACAGCTAACGATCGGTTCTTCATAATCGAACTCCTTCGCGTGTGGCTGTTCAGGGTATTGTTGTTTTTGGTCGCCGGGTCAATTGCAGCATAGCTATTGCACGCTGGCAAGTAACATATGGCTACTCTCAGAACACCCAGGCGATCATCAGCCACAACATCACGAAGAAGGCGAAGAAACCCAGCAGCATAAACTGGATTTCGCCAAGCAGGCCATCGCCTGCAGCAATGGCAAACACCACCAGCACCGCGATGGTAACCACAAATGCGATGATGGCGGCATCGCGCAGGCCCAATCCGGGGGCCAGGTAAAGAGCGCTGAACTCAGCCAGCGCGGGCATGGCAAACACCGCCGTGACTGCCAGTACCGCAACCAGAAGGATCAAAACGATTGCCAGTGCTCTGGCGTCTTTCTTGTCCTTGTTTCCGCTCTCGCCGACCATGTTCAGGCGTCCTGTTCCGCTTTGATCAACTCGCGCAGGTCGTGAGGGTCCGGCAGACCACTGACATCGATCTCCGGATCATCTCCGGCGGTGTAGATGGAAATTCTGCCGACACCAAAAATGCGGTTAAAAAAGGACTGGTAAACATTCACCGTGCGAATGCGGCTCACGTCCAGTTCAGTCCGGTTTTTACTAAGAAGCCCGCGCTCCAGTACCAGATCGTTGCCGATGAAATCGAGTCGGGTTGATTTGCACTTGAGGTACCATACCATCAGGATGATGATACCGACGGCGAGCGGTATCAATATGACTGCCAGAATGAATCCGAGCGGGTTGTTCCTGAACATGGCCGGGTGTTCTGAATATTTCTTTTGCATTGGATTGTCCCTGTCAAAAATAAAATACGGTTGTTGCCGTGAAGGATGTCAACGCACGACTTCCGTTGTGCAATAGGTGCTCTCATCCAGGCGTTTGGTGTAATTGTTGAGAATCCGGGTGCCCTCCGCAGCCTTGACGACCCCGGCATTGATCTGCTTGCGGATCAATTCGCTCATGCGCCGATCAAGATCGTTGGGGAAGTACTGAACCTGACTGAGCATGTCTTTGATGCAGATGCCTTTTAGTGTCTCTTCGATCCAGAAATTGCCGGTTTCGTCTTCTTTGGCATAAACGTGCACTTCATCTACACGCCCCAGCAGGTTGTGGGCGTCGCCCAGTATCTCCTGATAGGCGCCGACCAGAAAGATGCCGATGTGGTAGGCATCGCCGTGTTTATGGGAATGTAGCGGCAGCCAGCTGGTATTGCTGTGACCATGCACGTACTGATCGATTTTGCCATCAGAGTCGCAGGTCAGATCGACAACCTGTGCGCGCCGGTCTGGCCGCTCCTGCAGTCGGTGTAGTGGCATCACCGGGAATACCTGCTGTATGGCCCAGTGGTCAATAATGGAATGGAACACGGAAAAATCACAGAGATACAGGTCCGTCAGTTGTTCCTCCAGTTCCAGCTGTTCAGTGGGGGGCGGTGTCAGTTGCGCCGCCGCCAGCTTTTGCAGGACTTCCCGGCAGGTACTCCAGTACAGGCTGTCGGTGTGTGCCAGCTGGTCCAGTGTCATATAGCCCAGGCGCATGAGCTGATCCGCTTCTTCGCGCGCTTCACGGGCATCGTGATAGCACTCCAACAGAATCCCGGTCACGTCGGTGCTGCGTGCCTCCTCGTACGCTGTTTCCATACGGCTGACGACTGACGGTGAGTCGGGTGGTGTCTCATCATGCATGGGTGGGCTGTCGGGGCGGTGCACACCCAGTACCGGGACGACCAGCATGGAGTGATGCGCAGTCAGCGCGCGGCCACTTTCCGACAACAGGGTGGGTACCGGCACACCGCGCTCGTCGCAAATTTCCTTGACCGCGTAGACCACAACATTGGCGTATTCGCGCAGGCCGTAGTTTATGGATGACTCCGGATTATCATAATCGCCACCATAGTTGACACCGAGACCGCCGCCAACATCCAGAAACTTGACTGAGACGCCGCGCAGGACCAGGTCGGCGTAGATCTGGGTGATTTCCTTGACTGCGCTGCGCAGGACCTGAATGTCAGAGATCTGACTGCCCAGATGGAAGTGCAGCAGTTCCAGACAGTCGCCCTGTCCCCGCTTCTCCAGAATTTTTACCAGCCGCACCAGTTCCGGCACGGTCAGGCCAAACTTGGAGCGTGCTCCGCCTGATTCATACCAGCGCCCGGCACCGCGGGTGTTGAGTTTTACCCGCACACCCAGGCGTGGTTTCAGTTCACGCTGGTCCGCCAGAATCATCAACTGTTCGAATTCCGAATATTTTTCGATGATCGGAATCACCTGCTGTCCCAGCTGTTGCGCATTAAGCATCATGGTCAGCATGACATGGTCTTTGACGCCGTTGCACAGCATCAGCGTGTCTGATCCGATCATCGGCAGGGCGGCCATCAGCTCAGCTTTGGAACCACACTCAACCCCGATATCGAACTCGCGCCCGGCCTCTATGACTTCGGCGACCACTTCCTGCAGCTGGTTTACCTTGATCGGGAAAATGCTGCGATAGACACCCTCATAGCCGGCGCCTTCGATGGCTTCGCGGAATTTGCGATTCAGGCGTTTGACACGTGAACTGATGATGTCCTGAAAACGCAGGATCAGCGGTAGTGTTGAGCCTTCGGCCAGGGCCTCGGCAATGACATCGTTAATATCAACACTGATGTCCATACCCTCGATGGGTTTAACGCAGACATTGCCTTTATCGTTAATACTGAAGAAACCGTCGCCCCAGACATCCATGGCATACATCGTTTGAGCGTCGTCCAGGCTCCATGCGGGCGGTTGTTGTGTCGTCATGCAAAATACCTCAAAAGCGTGATGGGTCGTTGCCCCGAAGGCAACAAAAATTCAATCTCAGGATCTGGCAGCCTGGCACTCGGCATACAGCGCCAGTAGTTCAATGCCGATCTGCGCGCCGGCCAGGGCTGTCAATTCGGCGTGATCGTAGGCAGGGGCGACCTCGACCACATCCATGCCAATCAGGTTGATACCACTCAGGCCGCGGATGATATTCAGAGCCTGGAACGACGACAGGCCGCCGGGGACCGGTGTACCGGTGCCCGGTGCAAACGCCGGGTCGAGACAGTCGATGTCAAAGGTGATATAGGTGGGTCGATCGCCGACTCTTTCCCGAATGCGTTTGACGATAGCGGCTGCACTTTGTTCGTGCACCTGAGTCGCCGAAACAATGTCGTAACCCAGCGTGTCATCATTGGTGGTGCGAATGCCGATCTGTACCGAGTGCTCGGGCAGAACAATGCCTTCTTTGGCAGCTCTGTAGAACATGGTGCCATGATTAATGCCGTTGCCTGAAGAGGGCCAGGTGTCGGTGTGGGCATCAAAATGAATCAGGGCAATCGGTCCGTGTTTTTTGTAATGCGCGCACAGGCTGGGATAGGAAATGAAGTGGTCGCCGCCTAGCAGAAGGGTGGCCGTGTCAGTTTCCAGTATCTGGCTGACCCAGGTTTCAATGTGCTTGACGCTGAGCAGGCCACCGCCTTCGTTATTCTCGCAGTCACCATAATCGACAACCTTCAGGGCCCGTAATGGATCAGTCTGCCACGGCCAGGGTCTCTCCCAGGCCAGCGACATGGATGCGTTGCGAATGGCGCGGGGGCCGAGGCGGGCGCCGGAGCGATTGGTGACCGCGATATCCAGTGGAATGCCCATGACCGCGACGTCGATATCGCTCAGGTCACGACCAAAGGGGGTACGAAAGAAACTGACGGCACCGCCAAAGCTGTGTGAATTAACGGCACCCGTGCCGGGTTTGCCGGTAAAGGCGTTGTCCCAACTGCTCATAAATATGTCCTGAACCGCCCTGATCGGGGGTATTTAATCAAGTGTAAATGCATCGATATCCATGGATTTGCCCACGAATCAGCTCAAAGACCGACGGGAAACCCAATTTCACTCGTACAGGTTAACTTAAACTACCGGTGCAACGCTGCCAAGTGCAGTCACTGGGCAGCTGGAGGCCCGAATTGGGACGGAAATCTGGCAATAACCACAATCGTGACAACACTTGTAACACAATACTATGAACGGCCTGTAAAACAAGACCAGTGCCGGGTGTTAAGATGGATTAACAGCACTGTGCTGTTTAATCTGCAAGACGCAACTGATTGATTTCACGGGCGCTTGAACTGATTGTGGGTAGCGTCCGTATTAGGTAGTCAAATCATTTTTCTTTATTTGGGCGTTCTCTCATGGCCACATCAGAGCAAAAGTCTCGACCGGTCCTGCTGGCATTATTGGCATCAACAGTGATTGCATGGTTGGCAGCGTGCAGCCAGGAGTCGGCTGAGCCCGGCCGGGGCGGCAATGCGGGTGGTCCCGGAGGCCCGGGCGGCGGGCAGCGGCAAATGACGATTCCTGCGGTTGAGGCGGTTCAGGCTCAACGCGGCGCCCTGCCATTGGAAGAGCGTCTGACCGGGCGGGTCAGTGCCCGCAACCAGACCGAGATCTATCCGGAAGTCTCCGGCCCTGTCACCGAGATCTATGTCGACAATGGCGATTACGTCAATGCCGGCGATCCGTTGGTACAGTTACGTGATTCGGAATATGTGGAACGCTATGAGCAGGCCGTCGCCGGGCTCGACATTGCACGTGCGCAGACGAGACAGGCGGAAGCCAACCTGCAACAACTGGAGAATCAGGCGCGACGAGTCCGCGAGCTGACCGAACGACAACTTGAGACAACGGCCAATCTGGAAACCATTGAAGTGCAGGTGGCCGTGGCCAGAGCCAATATGGACCTGCGCGAAGCGCAGGAAAATCAGGCACGCTCGCAACTGGAAGAGCGTCGCCTGGAGCTGGTCAATACCACAGTGCGCGCGCCCATCAGCGGTCTGGTTGGTCTGCGTAATGCCGAGCGTGGCCAGATGGCCAGCACGGGCACACCGCTGTTTCTGATTGGCGATGTTGATCAGGTGCGTATCGAGATTCTGCTGACTGAGCGCATGCTGAACTATATTCGCGAAGGCATGTCGGTGAATCTGTATTCAGAGAACTGGCCGGGCACCATGCTGGATGCTGATATCTCCCGGATATCGCCTTTTCTCGATCCGGAGACCTTGCGTACCGAAGCCTATATTGATATGGCCAATCCGGACAATCTGATGCGCCCCGGCATGTTCGTTAACGTTGATGTGCTTTACGGCGAGACCGAGCAGGCAGTGCTGATTCCCAACAGCGCCATTTATCGCCATCCACGCACCGGTGTTGAAGGTGTGTATGTCATGAATGCACCCGGTGAGGAACTGCGTCCGGTGGCAGATGTTGACGGCGCACCGGCAGTATCACCACCGATGCCGGTCAGTTTTGTTGCCATTGATGTGATTGCAGCTGGCCGCATGGCCAGTGGTGTTCGGGGTGTCAATGAAGGGCAGTGGGTCATCACTGTAGGCCAGAACATGCTGGTGGGTGCCATCAGTGAGGCACGCGCCCGATTGATGCCCTGGGATCGCATCATGGAAATGCAGCGAATGCAGAGCCGTGACATTTTCAACATCATCGAGCAGTCGCGCGAAGATCGTCAGGCCCTCTCCGACAGTTAATCCTTCGATTCCCAGACGGACAACAACATCATGGCGTTAACTGCAAATTCAATAAAAAGGCCCATTGCCACATCAATGGTGTTTCTGATCATCATCACTCTGGGCACCCTGGGGTTTCGTTATCTGCCGGTTGACCTGCTGCCGCCAATCGAAATGCCTGAACTTTCGGTGCAGATCAGCTACCCCAATGTCGGTCCGGAAGAAATGGAGTTGCTGGTCACCGAGCCGTTGGAAAATGCGCTGTCAACGGTGCAGAACGTGGAGCGCATGAGTTCGAACTCCCGCGAGGGCAACAGCTGGGTGTCAATACGTTTTGCCCAGGGCACCAACCTGGACTCGGTCAGCAATGATGTGCGCGAAGCGCTGGATCGCCTGCGTCGGCAATTGCCGGAAGATGCCGACACACCACGCATCAACCGATTCAATCCTGATGATTCCGCCATTGTGGTGGTAGGTGCGCAGTCCAACATGGACCTGATGGACCTGACCACCGTGCTGGAGCGCGATCTACGGCGACGTTTTGAGCAAATTCCGGGGGTCGGCGCGATTGATGTCTGGGGTGGTATCGACAGCGAGATCCGCATCGAGGTTGATCGCGACCGGCTGCTGGCCGGCGGTCTGACCATGAATGATATTGTGCAGGCCATTGGCCGCGAGAGCAGCAACTCACCGGGTGGCAATGTGCAGCGCGGATTGAGCGACCTTTACGTGCGATCGCTGGGTGAGTACAGCACTATTGATGAGATTCGGGATACCGTTATTCGCACTGTCAATGGCGTCGCGCTGCGGGTTTCCGACGTTGCCGACGTGGAGTATGACCGCGCTGACATGGGGCGCTACGTGGAGATCAATGACGTTCCCATGCTGCGCCTGGGTATTCGCAAACAGTCTGGTGCCAATACGGTAGAAGTTGCCGCTCAGATTCGCCGCGAGGCCGAGCGCATCAATCAGGAACGCTCCGACATCAACATGCTGATCGTGACTGACCAGAGCGAGTTTATTCAGGATTCGATAGACAGCGTCCGTAACTCCGCCGTCTGGGGCGGCATTCTTGCTGTTATCGTGTTGATGTCGTTTTTCCGTAACGGTTCAATCACCAGCATTATCGCCGTTTCCATTCCCATCGCCATTGTGGCCACGTTTGCCTTGCTGTTCTTTGGTGGTCTGACGCTTAACCAGATGAGTTTCGGTGGTCTGGCACTGGGTGTGGGGCTGATTGTTGATAATGCCATTGTGGTGATCGAGAACATCGTGCGTCTGTGCCAGAACGGTGCTTCAAAAAAACGCGCGGCACGCCAGGGCACTCGCCAGGTCACCGGCGCCATCGTGGCGTCAACCATTACCACCTGCGTGATCTTCCTGCCGGTGGTGTTCATGCAGACGCTGACCGGGACCATGTTTCAGGAGCTGGCCCTGGTGGTGGTGTTCTCGCTGGTGTGTTCACTGTTTGTCGCGTTGACACTGGTGCCAATGCTGTCGAGCCGTTTCCTGAATGTTGTGCCTGACACTGAGCGTACCGGGCCGCTCAAGGGCAATGAGCGCTTCCTGCAGGCAGTGGAGGCACGCTACGAGTCGATACTGAGCTGGTCACTGCATCACCGTCTTGCCATTGTCGGGACGACAGTACTATTGCTGGGAGCGTCGGTGTATGGCGTCAGGTATCTGTCTTACGAACTGGCGCCCCAGACTGAAGCCGATCAGATCAGTATTCGTATGAATATGGACGAAGGCACCAACATTGCCATTCTGCATTCCTACATGATGGAAATGGATAACATCGTTCAGGAAATCGTGCCCTGGGATGACGTGCTTTATTACACGCGCGATGTGCGCAACAGCAATGCCGAGATCGAATTTGCGCTGGTTGATCAGAGCCAGCGCAGCATGAATGCTGATGACCTGACCGACTATATCCGGGCTCGTGTTGAATCTGCCATACCCGGCATGCGCGTGCAGGTGCGCGCGCAGACAGGCATGTGGATCATGCGACGTATATTCGGCTCTGGTGGCGAAGACGCTGTGCAGATCGAGTTGCGCGGCTATGATCTTGATATGGCAGAAACACTGGCGCAGTCGATTCGTGATCGCGTGGAAACCGTGCCGGGTATTGCCGATGTCAATCTGAGCCGCCTGGAAGGGCGTCCTGAGCAGAATGTGCGGTTTGATCGTGAGCGTATGGCGAGTCTGGGTATCGGCGTGGCTGACGTCAGTCGTGCCATTCAGAGCAGCATTGGCGGTTCGCGGGCAGGTGTGTTCCGCGAGCAGGGCGACGAAGTGGACATTATCGTACGCCTGCGCCCGCAAGACCGCCTGAATGTTCAGGACATAGATAATATATCGGTGCGCGCTGGTGATGGTCAGGTGGTGCCGGTGTCATCTCTCGTTACCACGACCTATGATCGTGGCCCCACGGATATCCGCCGAATTAATGGGCAGCGTGTGACCTACATTAATGCCAATCTCGACAGCGGTGTTGCACTGGGTGATGCCGTGCAGGCGATTCAGGCTGACCTGGCCACGATGAGTTTGCCGGACGGTTTTTCCATCGTTTATGGCGGCGAGTATGAAGAGCAGATCAAGGCGCAGCGCGATTTCATCATGGCCATTGTGATGGCATTGATACTGATCTATATGGTCATGGCAGCGCAGTTTGAGCGTTTCCTTGATCCGCTCATTGTCATGTTCTCGGTGCCGCTGGCATTCATCGGTGTGGTGCCAACGCTCTTGCTGACGGGCACCACACTGAATATGCAAAGCTTCATGGGGATGGTGATGCTGATTGGTATCGTGGTGAACAATGCCATCGTGCTGGTGGACTATATCAATCTGATGCGTCGCGAAGAACAGATGCCGGTGATTGAGGCCGTGGTGAAAGCAGGTCGTCTGCGCCTGCGACCCATTCTGATGACAACGTTGACTACCGTGTTGGGACTGTTCCCACTGGCGGTGGGTATCGGGGCGGGCGCGGAAATGCAGGCGTCACTGGCCCGCGTGGTGATCGGCGGGCTTGCGGCGTCGACATTGATTACGCTGGTGTTTATTCCGATCGTTTATGTCGCCGCCAATGATCTTCGTGATCGCCTGGCAGCGCGTTTGCCTGGTCGCAAAGCCAGCGCACAGAGCAGTGCATCGACCTCATCAACATCCGCCTGACAACGGGCGGATGTTGACTGCTCTCGATTGGCTAGTCCGCTGAGGTCTCGTCCGATTCAATGATGGTCGAGATGGTGTCCTGATCGTGGATTTTTTTCAGCGCCCCGCTGTAAATATCGTAATGCCAGCCGTTCATCTTCAGAGTGCCGGCTTCCACCCGGCTGGCAATCCAGGGATATGTCATCAGATTGCACAACGAATATCCTACAGCGGTCTGTTCACAATGAGACAGGGTTTTGTCATCAATGGGGTTGTCCGGGTTCGCCAGTTTCGCCACTGGTGCCACGATCGACATCCAGCGGGAAATGAATGAGTCCTTTTCCATTTTGTCCTGACCCGTTACCAGCGAGCGAATACCACCGCAACGCGAGTGGCCCAGCACGATAATCTCCGGCACTTCCAGCACCGTAATGGCAAACTGTAATGCCGCACTGGTGCCGTGATAGGAGCCCTCGATTTCGTAAGGCGGCACCAGGTTGGCAACATTGCGGATGACAAACAGGTCACCCGGCTCGGTATCAAAAATCAATGATGGCTCAAGCCGGGCGTCACAACAGGTTATCAACACATAAGAGGGGCGCTGGTCCTGAGCCAGCGCCCTGAGTCTGTCTTTGTTCTGCGCAAAATAACCTGCTTTGAAACGTTTGTATCCTTCCAGTAGTTTCTCGCTCATCCGTCTTCTATTTCCTGCCTGTTACGTTGATTACTTTTTACTGGTTAATACCCGCTCAATCGGCGGGCACCAGCCGTTTGATGCCTTCACCTTCAATGCCCAGGTAGACATAACCGTCCGGACCCTGACGTACCGATCGTACGCGGCCAATATCGGTCAGCAGATCTGTGCGGCGCAGCACGCGGTCGTCATGAATTTCCAGTAACTCCAGTTTGGTGGCGCGCAGAGCACCCACCAGCAGATGATTCTGCAGCTCCGGATAACGCTCGCTGGTGACAAAGGTGATGCCGGCCACGGCAATGGACGGATCCCAATACCAGATGGGCTGCTCTACGCCTTCACCGAATTTGGCTTCAGCCAGCGGCTCACCGTTGTAATTGATGCCATAGCCGACATAGGGCCAGCCATAGTTCTTGCCTGCTTCGGCAATATTGATTTCATCGCCACCACGCGGGCCGTGTTCGCTGGCCCAGACCTGGCCGGTGGTCGGGTTAATGTCGATACCCTGCGGGTTGCGATGACCGTAGGACCAGATCGCTGCTTTGGCGTCATCACGGCCGGCAAAGGGGTTGTCTGAGGGAACACTGCCATCGGCATTGAGGCGGTAGATTTTGCCACCATCGCGGGTCAGATCCTGTACGTTGGTGAAGTGGTCGCCGCGGTCACCGATGGAGAAATACAGGTAGCCGTCGTTGTCAAAAATCATACGTCCGCCATAGTGCTGGCCGCGCATGGAATTCTCGGCGCCTTTGTACAGTACCTCCTGGTCTACCAACTGGTTGCCATTGAGGCGTGCGCGCATGATAGCGGTATTGCTGCCTTCGCCCGCGCCCTCCTCACTGGCGTAGCTGATGTAGAGCCAGCCGGTGTCAGCATAGTCCGGGTGCAGCACGATATCCAGCAGGCCGCCCTGGCCATTGGTGTGTACTTCCGGCACGCCACCCAGCGGGTCGCCGACTTGACCATTGCTAACCCGGAAGATATCTCCGTTTCGGTCTGTGACCAATATGTCGCCTTCGGGCAGCCATACCATGCCCCATGGCATCTGAATGTCGCTGGTAATCGTCTCCAGACTGTATTCTGGCAGGCCCTGAGCCAGGGCATTGTTGATAGCAGAAAAGGACAAAGCATAGGAGCCCAGCGTGATGGCGGCGGCGCTTAACCAGGTTTTCTTGTTCATGAACATTCCCCATATGAATTAACGTTGCTTTCCAACTGTACTGCATTGTATCGGACTACGTGTATTGTTTCAGCATGGATTGCTCGGTTGAAGGCATCAGGTGACAGCATGCGACGAATTGTCACAGGCGATGTTAAGCGCGTATTCAGCACATCGGTGTACAATGTGGCTAAATTCGGATATTCATCCGTACACCTGATTATCAGTTTCAAGGAGTTACTATGAAAATATTGTCCTGGTTGAAAGCAGTCATGCTGGTCGCTATTGTCATGGTGCCAGCAGCTAAGGCCCTGGCTCACAATCAACTGACCTCGTCGGCGCCCGGTCATGAGGCGGTAGTGGTGTCTCCCGAGCAGCTGGTGCTGAATTTTAATGGTGATGTGCGAATGTTGCGTCTGGCACTGGTCCACGGTGCCAGCCACAATATCGAGTTTGGTTTCAGCCCGTCGACAGACGCGCAAAGCATGTTCAGTTATGAGCTGCCCGATCTGATGCTGGGCGCCCATACAGTGAACTGGACAATCATTGGGGCTGATGGGCACACCATCACCGGGTCGTTCAATTTTGTGGTCAGTGATGGCGGCGAAGAGGCCGAAATGCAGACGCACGAGCAAAACGAACATCACCACCACTGAGACCGGTTTTGAGCGCATCGCTGTGGGATATCGCCGTACTGCTGGCCAAATGGCTGTCGTACCTGGCCATGCTGGCAATACCGGGCGCTGTCTTTGTGGCCTGGTTATGCCGTCAGTTGTCTGGCGACAGACCTGATGTTGACAGGCGTGTGCTGTCCCACCTGTTACTGCCAGCGACGGTTTTGGGCATCCTGGCGACCAGCGCATTTTTTCTGTTTCAGGTGGGTGCCATCAATCAGCGTGGCACTGGCGGGATGTTCGACCCGGTGATCGCGCAGATTCTGGCGCAGTCTTCGCTGGGTGACGGGCTTCGCTGGCGCCTGGCGGGTTTTTTCCTGGCGCTGCTGGCTGCAGGTCAGTGGTATATCGCGAAGTCCGTATCGACGGCAACAGCCCGGTCCGGAATCCTGTCTGCCTCTGTCACCGTGGCGCTCGCTGCTGGGGCTGTGCTGTGCATTTCCCTGTCCTTTGCCGTGCTCGGCCATGTCAGTCAGCTGACGCTGGTCAGTCGGCTGATGCTGGTGCTGCATATCACCGCGATCTGTCTGTGGACGGGGTCATTTGTTCCGTTGTATCTCCTGAGTCGCCCCGAGGTTTCCGGCAGACCGGAGGCTGATCGGCAGTCTCTGCAGCGTTTAATGGTGCTGTTTGGCCAGTCTGCCTGGGTTGTGCTCTGCGCGTTGTTCCTGAGTGGGCTCTGGTTAACATGGCAGCTGATCGACAGCCCCGGAGCTCTGGTAACCACCGCTTACGGTCAATTGCTGACCTTAAAGTTGCTGCTGGTGGCCGGGTTGCTGGGCCTGAGCGCCAGACACAAGTTCATGCTGGTGCCGCAATTGATGCTGACAGGTGCATTGCGCCTGCGTCGCTCGATTGCTGGCCAGATTGGGCTGACCATCCTCATTTTGCTGGTAACCGCGGTGTTTACGACTCTGACCGGTCCTGCCTCCTGATACGCGTGTAAGATTTTTCTGTTGCCACACTGTAAACAAATTGTAATATGGCCGCTGGTTTTATAGACTTCGCGCCCATGGACTATTTTGAAATTTCTTACACTGCGATTGGTGGCCTGGGCATCTTCTTTCTAGGTCTTAAATACCTGTCTGAGTCGCTGCAGTCGAGCGGCAAAGAAGCTATTCGCGGCATACTGGCATCGTTGACACGAAACCGTGTACTGGCGGTGCTGGCAGGTATCGGCATCACTGTTTTTGTCCAGTCCAGCAGTATTTCCACGGTGATGACCGTCAGTCTGGTCAATGCCGGGCTGATGGAGTTGAAACAGGCCATTGGTGTCATCCTGGGTGCCAACATCGGCACCACTGTTACTGGCTGGATCATCTCTTTCAAAGTCGGCAAGTTCGGTTTGTTGTTTATCGGGTTGGGTATTTACCCAATGGTGGCGGCTCAGCGAACCTGGCTGAATACCCTGGGCAAGGCGCTGGTGGCGCTGGGCCTGATCTTTACCGGTCTGGAGTTCATGAGCGGCGCGTTCGTGCCGCTGCGCACTGACGAAAACTTTATATCCTACCTCTATCTGTTTGATGCGCAGTCTCTGGGCAGCCTGCTTGCCTGTATTGCCTTGGCCTGCTTCCTGACAGTGATTGTGCAGAGCAGTTCTGCCATGCTGGGTATCACCATCACCCTGGCAGCCACGGGCGTCATCAACTTTGACACCGCCGTGGCACTGATTATCGGTGAGAATATCGGCACCACCATTACCGCGCAGCTGGCCGCCATCGGGGCCAACACCTCCGCCGTGCGAGCCGCGCGCGCGCACGCCATCTTTAACATTCTGGGGGCTGCCCTGTTTGTGGCTATTTTCCCCTGGTATGTCGAATTTATTGATTTTGTTGTCGCCGGTGAGGCCAATCTGCAGGCAGAAGACGGTTCCCGTCCCAATATCGGCTGGCATATTGCCGTCGCCCACACCATGTTCAATGTGCTTAACGTGTTGTTCTGGATACCCCTGATTGGATTCCTGACCAAAACCGTGATCTGGCTGGTGCCGCAGAAAGAAGAAAAAGAAGTCCACAAACTTCGCTACCTTGGTAATCGCACCACCATGGCGCCTGAGGTGGCGTTGCAGCAGGCCGGGCTGGAAATGGACAATATGGTCGACATTACGCGGGAGATGTTTGAGGTCACCCGGGAGTATGTGACCAGCCCCAAACACAAAAAGAAACTGTTTGACCGCATCAATCACCTCGAAGATATCACCGATAATATCGAAGAGGAGATGATCAATTTCATTACCATTGTGCTGACGGGATCGGTATCGCGAGGGCAATCGTCACGCTCGTATGGCCTGATGCGCATGGCTGATGAAATCGAAAGCATTGCCGACGCCCTGCAGTCTTTCAGTATCTATCGCAGTCGTCTGTTCAAGCGCAACGAAGAGATCAGCCCGGAAGCCTGGGCCGACATACTGACTTTCTTTGATGAAGTTGCCGCTTATTTTGATCGCCTGACCAAGGCGCGCGAACGTGATGCTGATGCGAGCGAATTCAGAGCACTGATCACGGAGTCGAAAGCGATCAGGAAGATGGGTAAGGAAATGCGTGAGCGACACCTTGATCGTCTGCGTACTGGCGATTGCCAGGCAGTCACGGCCCAGACCTACAGCGACATGTTCATGTCACTGCAGCACATCAAGAATCACACCGTGAACTACGTCGAAGCCCACGCCGGCCTGTAACGCTACTTCAAATCTTCCTGTGTGCGCCCTTTGCGGGCGCCGCGTGTAATCCCGTTTGGCCATGTATCAGCGCCGAACCCGGGTAAAACTCCACAATGAGATCAGCGCCGCAGCCAGCATCAGTAGCAGCATCGGGTACACGGTGCCATTGAACAGCAGTGCGACCAGCTGCGCCGCAATTGACGACAGACCCATCTGCAGAAAACCGGTAAGCCCCGACGCACTGCCTGCCATGGCAGGAAATTCGTTGATGGCGCCCGCCTGAGCGTTGGGCAGGGAAACCCCATTGCCGAAGGTGCTCAGTGCAATGGGCGTAAACAGCGCCAGTGGATGGTGAAAGCCGGCAAGCTGCAGGCCGATGGCGATGCAGATGCCAACAATACTGAGCCGGGACCCCATGCTGATCATCCGGTGAATGCCCCATTTCTTCGACAGCCCGCGTGCCATGTAATTGCCGATCATGAAGGCGAGCGGGACCATGATGAAGTAGTACCCGTATTCATTGGGCGGTCGATTGAACACGGACACCATGACTTCCGGCGCCGCCGAAATGAAACTGAAAAACACCACGGACACGAAGGCGACGTTAAACGCATAGGCCGAGAAAGTACGCGATTGCAGCAAGGTGGCAAATCCCTTCAGCATGCTGCCCACGCCCGTGAAATTGACCTTTTGATGCAGTGTTTCAGGCAGGTAGCGGAACATCGCAACCAGCATGACCAGTGAGATGGCGGCGACCAGGTAGAAAATTGAGTGCCAGTCAAAGCGCACCAGCATTTCACCGCCAACCAGCGGGGAGAGCATGGGCATGACCACCATGACCATTACCAGCGTGGCAATGATGCCAGCCGCTTCATCGGCCGGGTAGACGTCGCGGACGATGGCGCGCGCCAGTACCAGACCGACAGCACCGCCCGCAGCCTGCACGATGCGTCCCACGATAAGCCATTCAATACTGCCTGCGAGCATGCAAAGCAGTGAGCCAAACACGGTGATACAGATACCCGTGAGCATGATCGGCCGTCGCCCGTAACGGTCCGACAGCGGACCATAGATCAGGGTGGCAATGGCAATGGAAAGCATCGACAGGCTTAGCGTAAGCTGCGCCGTGCCGGTGCTGACCATAAAGCGTTCGCGAACAACAGGGATGGCGGGCAACATGATCTGCATGGCGACCGGGCCCAGAGCGGACGCGGCGGCGAGCAACAGTATCAAGCCGCGAGACAATGATCCCGGGATATTGTGCATAAACCTGCCTGAAGGTGGTGTCAGCGCTGCAGCACGGACTCTTGTCGTTGCTGCAGGTCGGAGTTCTGGTTACTGAAGATAACGCTGTTGCCGAGCAGGGCAACGCGCTGAGAACGGTCAATAGTATACGCGAGACTGAAGGTGCTGTCGTGGAATTGACGTGCCAGCCTCTGCGCGTCAGTACTGTCATCGAGGAGAGAATCGGCGCGGGCCGTCGCCGGGTCTGCTGGCTGCAAGGCGACACAGGAGAGCGCATCGCCGGAGCGGTCGCGCAGACACAGGCTGGGCGTGTCGGTTGACAGAATTTCCAGCGGCAGGCCCTGATCGACAACAGCGAACCGGGGAGAGCGTTGCAGGTAAGACATCAGTTCGGCGCCAAATGGACTGTTGCTGCCGCCCGGTGTGATCGGAACGGCCAGGTCCAGACGGCGCAACACAGTCGGGTCCTGGCGCAGCGCCGCCGCATAGTGGTCCAGTGCCCGGCCACGCTGGCCTTCCTGCCACGCGGCCTGCGCCAGCCGTGCTGACACCCGCGCCCGTAGCATGGCTTCCTGGGCAGGCAATTGTGCCAGGGCCTGTTCCGCCATGGTCAATACCTCGGCATGCTGACCCTGGCGAGCCGCGATTTCAGTCTGGTAGGCAAACACATAGCCCTGGTTCAGTGCGAATGCACCTTCACTTGCAGTGTCGTTAAGCAGTTCCTGCATGACCCCCGGGCCAATCAATGCGATCAATTCCGGTTCCAGCCATTCCGGTATATGAACGTCCAGTGGCGCATAGGGACGAAGTCGGTTACTCAGCGTCTCGGCGTTGGCAAACAGGGAGGCGGCATGTCGCGCGGAGCGCCAGGCGCGGAAACGTGCTGCCTGAGCCTCGATACGCAGGCGCCAGGCCCCAAAACGGGGGAGGGTGGCCAGCTCTTCACGAAGCCGCTGATAACGGACCTGATGTGCGACACTGTTGACCAGCGCGGCGAAAGAGTCTTTTTGCGCTTCGTCAGCGGTATAGGAACCAGTGCGGTCGGGTTGATTGAGCGCGGTCTGGGTGAGTCTGGCAGCGTCCTCGGGGTACCCGGCCAGCATCAGGAAAATACCACTGACCATAAAATGGTCGGTACGATTCATTACCCCGACCAGCGGTGACTGGCTGTTGCGCCAGACCAGCATATTGTCCAGGGCATTGCGGGCGTCATCGAAACGGCCCTGGTTCATATACAGGTAAAGTTTATAGATCCACGGATTGCCCACGCTGTCCGGGTCAATCTGGCGTGATGCGCGATCCAGATAGTCCTCTGCTTCCTCGAAACGCAGCAGGTTCAGCGACACTTCCGATGCATTGAGCAGGTGTACTGTGTCCAGCTCTTCGGCCTGAGAGGCCGCGATGCCTTCATCCTCAGTCATTGCATTTTCGCAGGCCTGCAGGGATTCCGCCGGCCGCAGATCGGCCAGTTCAACCGCACACAGGGTGTTCCAGGCACGGCTGCGTTCACGCGGGTTGTCGCTTGAACTCAACACTTTTTCGGCACTGGCGCGGGCGTCATCGTAGCGTTTCATTTTAATCAGTGGCCAGCCACGAAACGATTCTGTGTCCTGTCCGTAGATGGCGCTGATCTGATCCAGGTAAGCCAGCGATTTTTCCTGGTCGCCAATCAATTGATGGGCATAGGATAGCTGGCTCAGGGTAAGGTAATGCCACTCCAGATTGCCCGACGCCATGGCCCGCCCCAGAGAACTGTAGCCGGTCAGGGACTCGGCAATATTCAGGTGGAACAGGGCGCGGGGTAAATTGCCTTCAACACGAAACAGAACTTCGGCAAGAGCAAACTGCGCCCCCGGTGCCTCAGGCTCTTCGCTAACCCATTGCTGGGCCAGTTCCCGTGCGCGCACATTCTCGCCCAGCGCCAGCGCGTCACAGATTGCCAGTGCCGGCTCTTCAGATATACCACTCATGCCAAAACAAAGTCGTTGCGAGCCGAATTGAATGCCATCGAAGTCATTGCCGGTTTCCTGCGCCTGCAGGGCCGGCGCAGCCAGCAGCAGGGCGACCGCTATCACGCCTGTGGCAAACGCGGGCAGGCGGATGATGCCGGCATCGTGTGACAAATATTTAAATGACATAAAAACCAGTGTAATTGTCGATTGGCTAGTGAGCCTTGAGCGTGCTTCGTGCCAGTTGTTCGAGCGGTTCGCGCATGCAATCACGAAGCACTTTGGCAAAATCGGCAACGCCGGGCGCCAGTTCTACCCGGTGCGCCAGTACATGGGGCAACAGCATGTCAAGGTCATCGGCATTGACGTAGGCGCGACCACGCAGGGCGGCCAGCACCTGCAGTGCGGGCAGTATCAGAACCAGGCTGCGTGTGGAATTGCCTTGTAATACGCGTTCATCTGCGCGCAATGCGCGTGATATGTCGACCAGTGTGGATTTAATGCCATCGGCGATATACACATGCTCGTCGATGCTGCGACGGGCCGCAAGAATTTCATTGCGGGTCACGCGGACGCGGTCGGCAGCCGGGCTACGGCGCTGTTGCCAGGTGTCGAGCACGGCCAGTTCTGCATCGCGATCGATATGCGACATGGTGATCTTAAACAGAAAGCGGTCCAGTTGCGGTGTCGGCAGCGGATATGTACCGACCAGATCCAGGGGGTTCTGCGTGGCAATAACAAAAAACAGCGGGTCCAGCGCATAGGTAATATTATCGACCGTCACCTGTTTCTCACCCATCGCTTCCAGCATCGCCGATTGTACCTTGGGGGAGGTCCGGTTGATTTCATCTGCCAACACAACGTGAGCAAAGATGGGGCCATGACGGAAATGAAAGCTGTTGCTGTTGGTGTCAAACACAGGGCTGCCGGTGACGTCCGAAGGCAACAAATCCGGTGTGAACTGGATGCGGCGGAAAGCGGCGATGGGTACAGCGTGGTTGGTCTCTGTGGGCGACTGATCATCAACAATGGCTTCACCCAGTGCTTTGGCGAGGGTGGTTTTGCCAGAGCCGGGAAAATCCTCCAACAGCACATGACCGTCGGCCATCAGAGCAATCACGGTCAGATCAATAACGTCATCGCGCCCGATTACCTGCGCACGCACTGCGCCTGCCAATCGTTGCAGGACATCACTGGCTTCCGTCAGTGCCGGGCTTGTTGAGGCTTCCGCTTCCATCACTTGCATTGTTTACTCCTGCATAAAGTTGCTGCTGTTGATGTCATGGATCATGGCTTAACGGCTGGCCAGCCAAGGGACCGGGTGCAGCAGGGCGATACTGCGTCGCCACCGCGTCTGTGATTGTGCCAGCTGGCGCTGCAAGTGTTTGCGTTGTTGCCGCCAGTGTCGTTTTTCGCTGCCACTGCCGTCGCCTGCCTGGCTGGCAGCCAGTTGCCAGGCCCCCGAAGGTGATACGCCGTAACCCGGTGTCACAGACAAATGTCGTTGTGTCAGTTCGCTGAAAGCAGGCAGTGTCGGTGCCAGACGGCGGGCAAATGCTTCGCGACTCTCGCCCCGTCTGCGCGTCATGCCGAAGGCTGCCAGCGAGTCCAGGACGGCCCGATACTGCAACCGGTATTGTTGCTGAGAGCTTGCCCAGTTGGGCGCCAGTACTCGATATATCCTGATCAGGTAGGCAGCCAGCAGCAGTGCTGCCATCATCGCCACTGCTGTGCGCACGAGACCGGCCAGCGACCAGTTACTGTCACCACCCTGATCGCGCAGAAAGGCTTCAAAGGCGGCGTCATCACGTAACATGTCGGCGAGCATCTGTTGCAATGAATCCTGCGGGTCGGTGGACATGTCAACCAGGGTGCGTGCCGGCGTGGGGTCAACGATGACCCAGCCCAGACCCTGCAGGTAAATCTCCGGCCAGGCATGGCCATGTACCGCCTGTATCAGCAATGCCGAGCCACCGGCGCGATTGGCTGACGGCACCGAGTAACCGATACCGACACGGGCCGGAATGCCCAGGCTGCGGTAAAGGTAGGTGGCGGCGTAGGCGAAGTGAATACAGTAGCCGGTCATGTCGCCAAACAGAAACGAGGCGGCCGGGTCGGTGGCATAGGCATGTTCATTGGCCAGGCTGTAGATGCCATTGGTGTCCAGCCATTCCTTCACCGCCAGTGCCTTGGCATAAGGGTCGTCTGCAAATTCAGCGCGTAGCCCTGAAATAAGCTCCCGGGCAAAATCGCCATAGCGCGGATCATCGGGCATTTCCAGATATTCGGTCCATTGGCCAACCGTCCAGTCCGGTGAGCCGGCCTGACGTCCGATCAGATCAGCGAAACTGAATTCTGGCACCAGCGATTCGACAGTGTAGGTCTGTCGAAAGCGCAGGCTGTTGGGATTGGGAGCGCGCTCAAAACGCACCGGTGCGTCGAGACCAAAGGGGCTGCGATGAGGCGTCAGCAGGCCGATGGTGGTGGTTACCCGGCGGCGTTTATCCTGTGCCGGAATCTGGTCTGATACTTCGATCGCCGATGAGGGAAAGTCACTGACCAGATCCTGATCCAGGCTGTCACCTTCAGCCGTCCACAGCAGTGTGCCATTAAATTGTGAGTACGCCGATTCGCGGAAATAGTACGCACCGCTGTCAGGTTCGTAATCGTCGCGGAACAGAACAATGGCAACCGGCGCTTCGCGGTCACTGGCATCGTTTTCACCATCCCGGAACGGGTTGTCAGACTGTGACCCGCCGCCTGCTGCGGATTGTCCAGTCAGGCCAAGGTCATCGGTCAGGCTGGGCGTGGGCATGCCAAAGAACTGCACGTATGCCAACAGCGAGAAACACAGCACCGCTAGCACGGAAAAATGGTAGGGCAGGCGTTTGTGATTGTTCTCCATCATCAACAGGACGGCCAGCGCCAAGACCGCAACGACCCCAATCGCCATCAGAATGGAGGACGGATCAATGCCCCGTATCAGTGCAAAATCGCCTATGAAATAGGGTCTGTCGATCATGCCGCGCTGATGGGCGGCCAGGGTAATGACAAAGGCACTGGCAACAAACAACAGCTCCGGAATACTGCCCCAGCTGTGGCGTCGCGCCAGCAACCTCAGAGTCAGACCGATGCCCGCGGCCAGCAACAGCCAGAACACGATCTGTCCCGCCTGGTAACTCGTCATTGCACCCAGCGTCCGTGCAATCATCGAGGTGCTGGTCATCCAGCCGGCAATGCTGGCGCTGATTGCAACCGCGACCACAATCATAAACACAATCAGGGGCGAGCGCAGATGAAAAATGCGAGCCTGCGCCGTCTGTCGGTCCAGCCAGAGACAGGCCAGCAGGCAGCCGGAGAAGGCAGCTGCCGAACCGGCAACGGTGGTCAGCGGCGTACTCAATACCCAGCAGGCAATGGCCAGTATCAAGGCCCGGACGGCACTCTGGTGCGCGCGCGGCGATGACGTCGGGGTCAGGCCCTGAGTCTGTGATGTGGTTTCAATCATTGATTTGCTCAGCCATAAGCGAATGACATTAAACTCTTTTCAGATGCTGGTCAAAAGACAGACCGGATTGCCGGTCAACCATTACAACATGCGCCCCCAGTTTGTGAAACTCGGTCATCAGTTGTCGCAGCGTTGCGGTGCTTTGACTGTCCTTCGATGTTCCGGCGGCCGCTGGCTGCGCCAGAATCAGAGACCGCCACCAGGGTTCGGGTTTGTTGTCTTTGATGCCATCAGTGCTGAAAACCACCGAAAATGGTCCGGGCTGGGACTGCAGCGTTTTTTGCAATCGCTGAGTCCAGGGCCCGGGCGTGGCCGGTGCAAAAATGATGCAGGCAGACTGCGTCGAACCCTGTCGGTTGAGAAACCGATCCAGGCCGTAATCAGGTGTGGATTGCCGCAACGCTGCATTGATTGGTCGGGAGCCGGCAATCAGCGGTAACGCGGCGGCCAGTGAGGTGGCCGTGTCGTCGCTGGCATCGGCGCCGAATACCCAGGGTGAACCAATGGCGCCACGGCTCAGGGCGAAGCGGGCGACGCCGGCTGCGGCCTCGTCCGCGTCGCCTGTGACCAGATAGGCCAGGGTGCGGTCACTGTGAAAAACACTTCGCTCTGCCAGCCGAACATTCAGGTGTCGGTTGCGGGCGTACACCCGCCACATGATATCGCGTACTGAATCACCGGCAGCGTAACGTCGAATATCCATGCGGTCACCCTCCGGCCTGCCGGCCGGGTTGGGAATGCCATCCTCTGATTCCATTGAGCGCAGCACCGGCAGGGTGCGAATACGGCCTGTCTGTGGCAATACCAGTAATGGCATGTGTTGTGACTGACGCCACGAAAAACGACACAGACCCAACACATCGCGCAGGGTGAATAATCGCACCAGCTGATTGCTACGGCAGCGTCGCCACGGCGTTATTTCTTCGTCCTGGGTGTGGTCATCCGGGTTGATTCTGTTAATCGTGACAAAGTCATCGGGCGCGATGACGCGCCACTCCAGTGTCATCAGCGGCAACCAGGCCAGCGCGGGCAACCGGAACCCGGTTTCATTGGGGAATCCGGCTTCGGCCTGACAAGGGGGTAAGGCGTCTGCGGTGATACGTCGCAGACGTTGACGCAGCCACAGGCCGGACAGGGTAACCATCAAGGCACTGAACGTGACGATGCTGAGTGCACAGACGGTCAGCGCAAACACGACCAGGTCCATGCGACGGTAGCCGAAACCCTGCAATGCCAGCAGTGCCATGGCAAGCACCGCCAGGCCGGACACCGTTAACGGGAAGTGAGGACGAATGCGGACGAACAGCTGCTGGGCCCGAACACTGACGACTCGCAACCGTGAGGAAAGCGGTAGCAGCATTGCAGCAGACATCAGCGGCTGCCCCCACTGGGCTTGTATTTCTGAGCGCGCGCCAGGCATCTGGCCATGGTTTGATTGTTTCGACTGTGGACCAGGTGCCTGGCATTGAGCAGTTGCGGGATTTCAACAAACACCATGGCAGTCAGCAACATCAGGCCGAAACCAACCTGGTCGGTGCCCAGTAACAGGATCAGCCCGGTAATGGTCAAACCACTGTTGAGGAGGCCGCGGCCCCAGCGGGCAAGGTAAAAATGATGCAGTCCCAGCGGAAACAGCCGATTCAACAGCAGATAACGATCGGGGCTCTTTAGCCCGGCGCTTTCCCGTTGCAGGTAATAAGCCCGCTGCGGCCCGGACAGGCTTCTGATCTGCTCCCGCAGTTCATGTTCTTCCAGATTAAGTTCTTTTTCAGAAAACATGAGCGGAAACTTCTCTTAAGCGCTGACGCTTGTCCGGTTCTGGCGTGGATGAATGTATATATGTCAGGCCTGTGCCGTGTTCGCCACCTTTTCCTGATACCGTTGCCAGAATACAACAGCAGCGACCAACAATGCGCCTGCAATATGATGATAGACGCTCAAGGGGGCCCACATCAGTAAACCGGCGCCGACTGCCAGCATCGCCGCTGTCATCAGATTGAGGGGACGATCCAATCGCCACTGTAACAGACCTGCCAGGGCAAACAGACCGATGACGGCCCAGAAGAATGTATAAAACCGTTCCGGCCAGGTGCCTGAAATCAACGGCGAGTAAGCGAACAGCACCGGCACCAGATACAGGCCTTTGGCAATCTTCCATGATGTCACGCCGGTCGCCATGGGTTTGGTGCCGGCAATACCGGCCGCAGCGAAGGCCGCCAGACAAACCGGCGGCGTCACGTTACTGTCCTGCGACAGCCAGAAGATGATCAGATGCGCGCTAAGCAGCATGCCCGTCAGCAGCTCCGGGCTGAGCAGCTCCTGGCGCAGGATCTGGCGCATCTCCAGAGGCATTTCGCGCAGTGCCACCATCGGGTCACCGCCAAACAGGTTGAGGGTGGCAGTGACACTGGCTGGCAGGTCGGTGGCCTGCAATGCCGTCAGCATCTGATCCTGAGCAATCAGATCGAAAAGAATGGGCGCGGCCAGCGTTGCCAGCACGATGTAGGAGGCAGTGACCGGCAGGCCCATGCCCAGAATCAGAGACGCCAGCGCGACCAGGACCAGACTGATCAGCAGGCTGCCCTGCGCCCATTCCACGATCATCAGTGAGAAGGCGTTGCCGACACCGGTCGTGGTGACCACGTTGATGATCAGGCCAACGGCGACCAGCAGCAACGCGGTCGAAACCATGGTGCGCACACCATCCACAGTCGCTTCGAAAATGTCACCGGGTTTCATGGGTGTCGGTGATAACCAGGATGAGGCAATGACCGCCAGGATGGCGACCGCAGCGGCACGAATCGGGGTGTAGCCGGCGACCAGCAAACCTACCAGCACGGCCAGCGGGATGATGAAGTGCCAACCCTGTTTGACTACCCGCCAGATACTTTCATGGTCACCGGCCTTGTCGGCAAGCAGGCCCAGTCGTTTGGCTTCGATACGTACAAAAAAGATCACGGTCAGATAGAACAGCAACGCGGGCAGCGCCGAGACCGCAATGATGTGCAGGTAGGGAATCTGGGTATAACTGGCCAGCACAAAGGCGCCAGCGCCCATGATGGGCGGCATCAACGCGCCACCGGTAGAAGAGGCGGCGACCACACCGGCTGAAAACTGGGAATTAAAGCCGGAGCGCTTCATCATCGGGATGGTGATGACCCCGGTGGACACGGTATTGGCGACGGCAGAACCGGTCACCGACCCCATCAATCCGGAGCCAACCACGGCGACGATACCGGCACCGCCGGTAAAACGGCCTGCCAGACAACGCGCAAAATTGACAATGAAGTCACCGGCGCCGGACTTGAGCAGGAAGGAGCCGAACAGAATGAACATGAAGACATAGGTGGCAGAGATGTTGGCGGTCATGCCAAACATGCCTTCTTCACTGAAATAACTGCGGTAAAGCACTGTCTCCAGGCTAAGACCGGGAAATGAGAACACGCCGCTGATGTAGCGACCCATAAACAGGATGTAACTCAGTGAAATCAGAATCAGTATGGGCATGAACCAGCCCGTGGTGCGGCGCGTGAACTCGATGGCCAGGCCCACTGCCAGCGCCGTGATGACATAGTCGGACAGAATGAATTCAGCTTCGCGTGCGTACAGCGCATCTTCGAACAGGATCATGTAAGCGGTCACGATGACCGCTGCAACCGCCAGTACCACGTTCAGGATCTTCATGGCCATGCCGGGCGCTACGCCATCTGCGTTCCTTTCATTGCTTGACAGCGCGCACAACGCAACAAAACCGCCAAAGTGAATGGCGGAAAACCACAGTTCCGACATGGTGGCAAACACATTGACGTAGACATGAAACAGGGCAAACAAGAACGCAGCCCATTTCAGTAAAGGTGATTTCATAATGCGGTCTCGCTGCTTTTATTGTTCTGTGGCGCTGTTAGTGGCGTAAGGAACATCGCCATTTGCGGGTCGGTCGTCGCCGGGCATTATCAGGTGGGGAGCAATCTCAAGGCCCTGTTCCCGATAATAGCGAATGGCACCCGGATGCAGTGGCGCTCCGAGACCGCGCGCGGCGCGATCCAGTCGCATGTCGCGTGTCGCCCCATGAATTTCCTGCAACGCCGCCAGGTTTTCCCAGATAGTACGGGTAATGTGATAAACCACATCCTCCGGCACATCGGCGCGAACGGCGAGCACGTTGGGGCTGGAAATCGAGCGCACCAGCTCTGTCTGATTGGGGTATGTGCCAGCGGGCAGGTCATACCAGTCCCACAAATCGTAGCGGCTGTTAATTGCGTCCAGGTCTGCCTGCGTGAAATTGAGCAGCGAAATACTGTCACCCATCTGCGCAAAAGCCTGGGTAATGGCACTGACCGGCGCCCCTGCGGGAACGTTCATGCCAACAATGTTGCCGTCCTGAATGGCATTGGCGGAACCGCCGTAACCCATGTAGGCCAGCGACAGACGGTTCTCATAGTCAATGTCGAGCGCGTCGAAGATATACCGGCCGGTCTGTTCGGCACCGGAGTTACGTGCGCCCAGTACAAAGCGTTCGCCATCCAGGTTGCGAAAATCCTGCATGGTACCGGTCTCTGCCAGTTCACTCATCAGCACAAAGTGCTCCACGTTATGCCATACCGCGCCGACCGAGCGTAGTTCGGTCTGGGGACGTCCGATCGGGCCTTCGCCATTCCAGCCCCAGGCGGCGAATGGTCCCTGCAATAAGGCAAACTGAGCCTGGTTGTCCCGCAATAGTTTGATATTTTCCAGTGAACCTGCGGAGCTGATGGCGGACAGGCTGATATCGTATTCGTCGCTGAGCTGGGATTTAGCGATGGTCGCAATGGCTACCCCGATGGGATAATAGGCGCCACCGGTGGTTGCTGTGGTCAGAATAAAGGGCCGGTTACTCGCCAGCTCGTCGGAGCAGGAAGCAAGGGACATCAGGGCAAGCAAGAGTACTGTCAGTCGTGTCTTCATGGGCGCAGATATAATCACATTTCCAAACAAAGCTCAATCAGCCTGCTACGATCAGGCGGAGAACTGAGTGCCACGCCCCTGTTGACTTGAGAATTATGCGAAGACAGATTTATCATATTGATGTTTCAGGTTTTTTTTGGGATTATGGTGGTGCTGTTGACCGTTGTTTGCAACCCTGAGGCATGACGTCGTGAGTGACACACAAAAGGATGCGTTGAGTGACATTTGATATCGCACTGGTATTGCTCATTCTGTTGGTGGCGGTGCTGCTGTTTGCCACCGAAAAATTACGCATGGATGTGGTTGCGTTGCTGGTGCTGTGCACGCTGGCAGTGACCGGGCTGGTCAGTCCTGAAGAAGCCATTGCCGGCTTCAGTCACCCGGCAGTGATAACCATCTGGGCCATGTTCATCCTCAGTGACGGGCTGACCCGCGCCGGTATTGCTGATGCCATGGGCCAGCGGGTGATCAGGGTCGCCGGCAGCAGCGAAATGGCACTGGTGATCACGTTCATGCTGCTGGCGGGTATATTGTCCGCGTTCATGAACAATATCGGTGTCACCGCATTGCTGCTGCCTGTGGTTGTTGGTGTCGCGCGCCAGGTGGGGGCGACGCCGTCGCGGCTGTTGATGCCGATGGCGTTTGGCTGTCTGCTCGGCGGCGCATTGACCATTATCGGTACGCCGCCCAATCTGTTGGTCAGCACCGCGCTGCAGGAAGCGGGTTTTGAGGGTTTTGGATTCTTTGACTTCGCCCCTATCGCAGTGCCGGTGTTGCTGGTTGGCACCGCCTTTGTTGCGCTGGTCGGTCGGCACTGGTTGCCGGCCCGGGATCCGGTTGCCGAGACCGGAGACAGCCGTGATCTGCGTGAGCTCTACAGTCTGCAGGAGCGTATTTTTGCAGTCCAGGTACCCGACGAGTCGTTGCTGGTGGGTAAGAGCCTGGGCGAAGCCGGTTTGACCAGTGCGGCGGGACTGATGATTATCGCGCTCAGTCGCGGCGGACATACCCAGGCCCTGCCCTCGTCAGTGACGCGGCTGCAGGCTGGCGATATTCTGTTAACACAGGGGCGGCTGGATCGTTTCAAACTGCTGCGACAATGGAGCGAACTGTCTATCGAGCGTGAGGCACCAGTGCTACACGACCGGCTGCTGGAAGACGCAGGCCTGTACGAAGTCACACTGAGTGATGACTCTTCGCTGGCAGGCAAAAGCATGACCGCCGCCGAATTCTATGATTCAACCCAGTCCTGGTTGCTGGCAGTGCTCAGCGGTGAAACCGTGCGTCGCACGCGACTGGCTGATTATACCTTTCGCAGTGGCGACCAGTTGTTGATCCAGGGGGACGAAAAAGTACTCAAAACGCTACGTGAGAAGTACCAGCTGATCGGCGGGACGCCGCTCGACAAGGAACGCGTGCAGCAGAAATACCAGCTGGATGAACGTCTGCTGGTACTCAGGGTACCTAAGGAAGCGGCTCTGGCGGGTCGCAGTGTGGGCGATACCCGCCTGGGCAAGGCATTTGATCTGCGCCTGCTGGCCATGTTCCGGGATGGCGATTTTATCCGGCCCTTGCCGGCTGACGAGGAAATACAGGGTGGTGACCTGCTGCTGGTGCAGGGGCGCCAGGAAGATTTTGATCTGTTGCGGGGTTTGCAGCAATTACGCATGCTGGATGACGCCACGCCTTACATGAAAATTTTTGAGCAGGGCAAGCTGGCGATGGTGGAGGCGATCATGCATCCACATAAATGGATCAACAATAAAACCGTCGCCAGCCTGAAATTGAGGGAGGCATGGCAGGTGGAGGTCGCAGCTCTGTGGCGTGGCGGACGGCCGCACAGGTCTGGTCTGGGTGATATGGAGCTGCAGCGCGGCGATGCCCTGTTGTTGGTGGCGCCCCTGAAACAGCTGGCCGCACTGAACCGGAATGCTGATCTGATCATTCTGAACCCGGTGTCAGCACCAGAGGTGGACAAGTCACGGGCGCCAGTTGCGGTCGGCAGTATGGCGCTGGTGGTGTTGCTGTCGATATTGGGGGTGATGCCAATCTATATCGCTGCGCTGATTGGCGCAACGTTGATGGTGCTGGGACGCTGCCTGAACATGGAGCAGGCCTACAAGGCGATTCACTGGCGCTCGATCGTGGTGCTGGCTGGCATGATGCCGCTGGGCGCGGCCATGCAGGGCAGTGGTGCCGCCATATACCTTTCGGATCAATTACTGATGCTGACCGGGAATCATAGCCCGTGGTTGACTGTGGCCAGCCTGTACCTGCTGACCGTCATGGGGACATTGATCATTCCGACCGTGGTGCTGGTGGTGATCATGGCGCCGATCGCGCTATCGGTGAGTATCGGTCTGGATGTTCAGCCACACGCCGCCATGATGGCGGTGGCGCTGGCCGCTGCAGTCAGTGTTGCCAGCCCGGTTTCGCATCCGACCAACGTGCTGGTGATGGGGCCGGGTGGCTACCGCTTTGTTGACTTCCTCAAGCTGGGATTGCCATTGACGTTGTTGATCTTTATTGTCGGCGCAATCCTGATGCCCATTGTCTGGCCATTATGACGATTGCGCTGACGGTCTAATCAATGTCTGTTACTTCATCTGTGAAAAATCAGTAGCAGTCAGGTACTTGCGCTCGACGCCCTGCAGGATCGCACCATCGCGATTGGATTCTTCATTCACCACGGCCCAGGCTGGATCAGAGCCAAAGGCGCTCCAGGAGGCGTTGGCGGCAGCGCGGCTGTCATGTCTGAGCAGGTAAATCAGCGTGTTTTGTGCGGCTTCCGGGTCGGTGGGCACCCAGTAACCGACATTGGTCATGCCGTGTTTTTCAAACAACGCCATGGTGTGGTCACGAAATCGTGTCAGCAGTTTGTCCAGATTACCGGGGGTTGCAGTATAGGTACGCAATTCGAAGACGGGACCATTGTCCTGTGCCTGGGCTTGCGCGTGGGCCGGTACGAGCAGCGCGGTCAGCGCCACGAATGTGATTGACGCCAGGGTACTCATCATTGTTTTAAACATTGTTTTTTTCACGATCAAGCTCCTTGTTTTGCCGGATCTGCAGAGGCTGCAGGGTCGCTGGAGCGTACCAGAAAGCGTGGACAGACAACAAGCAGGACGCGATGAACGGTTGCCACGACAGGGCATTGCTCCTGTTCAGGTGTTAGTGTCTAATACGGCAAAGGCCTGCGACCCCAGGGTGTTGTTCAGGGCATGCAATGCAGGCTGTAGGCAAAGGATGGAGTGCGCGTATGACGGTAGACCAGCTGATAATAATTGCCATTCTGGTCTGCAGCATGGGTATGTTCATGTGGGGGCGCTGGCGCCATGACATGATTGCCGGTGGTGCGTTGCTGGCCTGTATCCTCACCGGCCTGGTGCCTTCGGCTGACGCGTTTGCCGGATTTGGCCATCCAGCGGTGGTCACGGTTGCCTGCGTACTGGTGCTCAGTTACGGCCTGCAGGTGACTGGTGCTGTTGATGCACTGGCACAGAAAGTGTTGCCTGCCAGCGCCGGACAGACACTCAGTATTTTTTCCCTGACCGCGCTCGCGGCCATTCTCTCCGGATTCATGAACAATGTAGGTGCTCTGGCGCTATTGATGCCGGTCGCCTTGCAGGTGGCGGTCAAACAGGACCTGCCGCCCGGTCGAGTATTAATGCCACTGGCGTTCGGTTCGATACTGGGCGGGACCACGACGTTGATCGGGACACCACCCAACCTGATTGTCTCGGGTTTTCGCGCGGAAGCGGGCATGGGTCACTATGGCATGTTCGATTTTACCCCGGTGGGTCTTTCCATCACGGTTGTTGGTATTCTTTTTGTGGGTCTGGTGGGCTGGCGGCTGGTGCCGGCACGGCGCAATGCCGAGACCGCCAGCTTTGATACTGGCACCTATCTGACCGAGGTCCGCATCAAAGCCGAAAGCAAGGCCATTGGCAAAACGCTGCGCGAGGTGGAAGTGCATCTGGAAAAAGCAGATGCGCAGATTGTCGGCCTGGTGCGGGGTGAAGTACGGGTCATTGCTCCGTATTCACGCCGGGTGTTGCGGGAAGACGATATTCTGGTCATCGAAGCAGAACCGGAGTCGCTGGGCGCGGCGCTATCCAGTGTTGGCCTGAAACTGGAAGAGGAGGTGCTGGAAAGCGACAAAGACCAGGACCAGGAAGAAGCAGACGCAGAGGGTGCTGAGCAGAAGGACTCCAAAAAGAGTGAAGGCAAAAAGACTGACAGCAAAAAGGCACGTTCAGCCAAGCGAGGTTCGGACGCCGCTATCAAGGCAGAAGCGGCTGGCGGTAAAGGCTCCAGCAAGAAAGCAGCCACTGTGAGCAAAGGCGCTGCCAAGAGCGCGGGCTCCGCCTCTGGCGGGGACGGCAAGAGCGCAGACAGCGACGACAGCGAAGCTGACAGCAAGGCACCGGCCAAATCAGATGAACTGGTGATTCAGGAGCTTGTGGTGATGCCGGGGTCGCCACTGCAGGGGCGCTCGGCAACCGATATAGAGTTACGCACACGTTATGGCATCAACATGCTGGCAGTGTCCCGGCAGGGTCGCCGTTCTATCAAGCGCCTGCGTTCAACCACCATCAAAGCCGGTGATGTTCTGCTGATGCAGGGCGTACCGGAAGCGGTATCCGGGTTTGCCGGGGACTACCTGTGTGTGCCGCTGGCGACCCGGGATATCCGCGTGCCGGTCAAGGGGCAGGCCGTGCTGGCGGTTGGCATTTTTCTGAGTGCTATTGCCATCACTGCACTGGGGCTATTGCCGGTTGCGGTGTCATTTTCAGCAGCCGTGCTAGCCTATATGGCATTGCGCATCGTGCCGCCGCGCGCAGTCTACAGTGCCATTGACTGGCCAGTGATTGTGTTGCTGGGGGCATTGCTGCCTGTCGCTGGGGCCATGGCCAGCACGGGTACGGCGGATGTGCTGGCAACGGCGCTGCTGGATTCGGTTGCCCAGGGCAACCCGGTGGTGGCGCTGGCACTGGTGCTGATCGTCACCATGACACTGTCGGACTTCATGAATAACGCCGCGACGGCTGCTGTCATGTGTCCACTTTCCATCAGTATTGCAGGACAACTGGGTGTCAATGCCGACTCGTTCCTGATGGCTGTGGCCATCGGTGCTTCCTGCGCATTTCTGACGCCCATTGGGCACCAGAACAACACGCTGATTCTGGGTCCCAGTGGTTTCAAATTCGGCGACTACTGGAAACTGGGCCTGCCGGTTGAAATTGTTGTGGTCGCCGTCAGTCTGCCAGTGCTGCTTTGGGTCTGGCCGCTGTAAGAAAATGCTTCAGCTTACTGCCCATTGCTGTTGTCAGTTCTCTGGTTGCTGTTCTGAGGGCTGTTCTGGTTGTTGGGCACCTCTTCGTCGGCGCGGGACATCAGAACCCAGGCGCCGCCAAATACGCAGCTGATCATGGTGATGCCGAGCACAACCACCAGACGATAGGGCAGAGCGATGTAAACGCCACCCAGATAGTCGGCAACAAATGCCAGCAGATTGACAATGACGAGCGCACTGATAAAGCTGATCCAGACGATTTTTTTCATTATTTTTGACCTGAATTATTTTTCTGATTACGTTTTTGTTTAGTTAAATCCTGACAGCCATATCATACCCGTCACGGCTTCATCGTTACGCTCGGTGAACACAATGATATCGTCCATGCCGTTGGCATTGAGATCAACCGTGACAATATCCCCACGACGGGACTGACCGTTCAGTGGCAGGCTGACGTCCGGCTGCCGCTGTGCCACCGCTCTGACGTCACGATTGACCTCTATATCAAACTCATCAATGATGCGGCGGATATCAATTTCATAGTCGTCACGGTTGCGTTGATAATCGATTGAGGCGAGAAAGCGGTCATCGTCCGCTTCGGACTCCGGTGTCAGTGCACTAAAAAATACATCGACCTGGTCTTCCAGCAGAATCAGCAGGTCTTCCATGACCGGACCGGCGCGTGACGAAGTACTATCCTGATTCGGGGGCAGCAGGGCGCGTGTTGTTGGCAGGATCACTTCGCTGTCGCTGGCGCGATCACGGACCTCCTGTACTGAACTGATCATTCTGACCGCTGACGGAAAACGCAGCGCAACAGTGATCCGGCGTGCGGGGCGTCGGGCAAAGGCATTGCCTTCGTTAGGGTAGACAAAGGCCTCGATGTTGATCGAACCGGAAATGGCGAGCCACAGGAACACATCGCCCAGTGATACCTGCTCGACACGCCACAGCCACAAATCAGGGCGTTCGTCACCATTTTCGTCGTAAAGAAAGACACTGAGTACATTTCCGCTTGAACGCAGGATCTGCTCGGTGTCATCCAGATTGATGCCATCAGGACGTCCCAGATGCAGGGCAACGCGGCCGCCCTCGCGCAAAATCAGATCATCTACATTATCCCCGTTCATGTCCTGCAAGATTTCTTCATGAGTTAATGCCAGCACACCGGTCAGGTTGGCAAAATCAAGCTGATCGACATCGAACTCACCCAGGCGTTCGCGGATCTCGGTACGATCAACACTGAAATTGGGTGTAGACGAAAAATAATTGTCATCGTTGGCGTTGTTGGCCAGAAATACATCCAGACGTTCATCGGTATCGGAGACAAGATCAGGTTTATCGTCACCATTGATATCACGTAATGCCAGCAATGGGATACGCAGGCTCTGCCCCACGTCCCGTGTCAGCTCAACCGGCTGCAGGTCGCGAGTATTCGAGCCGACAATATCCAGTCCGCGGCGGTTATCGGGTGTCAGTACCGTGCGCAGCTGCATTTCAGACGAGATCGCCAACGGCGGCTGGTAGCTGCCATCTGGATTGCGAATGTGCAAGGCAAGCTCGCCGGCGCCCGGGATGATCAGATCAGCGAGGTTATCGTCGTTGATATCCCGGGAAAAATTGAGTCGATAATAACCCGGCCCGGTAAACCCGTTGATGTCGGTGAGCAATGTCTCAGCGGCGCCAAACTGATGCTGCCGGATAGGCCAGCGTTGTACACGGTTGCCGTCAACCAGCGCGATCAGCGACCAGGTGTCATCACCCGGCTCCGTTGCATAGTTGTCGCTGACATCCCAGCCCACGGCTTCACCCGGCAATGTCAATTCTGTGCTGGCAGTCGAGAAATCAAAACCGTCAGCATTCTGAAAGTACAGACTGACGGTGTTGCCAGCGAATGTCATCAGGTCAGTACGGCCATCGCCATCGGCATCGATGGTCAGCATGCGCTCGGTGTCTGCGGGCAGGTTGAACGTGAACGGGCGGTAGCCTGGCAATTCTGCAACCGCCGCCGACGGGTTCTGCGCATGGGCAGGAGAAGCCAGCAGGGTAGAAGACAGGGCCAGCAATACAATGCAGCGGCTCAGTGTTAAATCGGGACGGTAAAGCTGTGTAGTAATCCCGTTCATGGAGATGACACCAGGGCTGTGATGGTATTGGAGTGGTTCAGCAGCAGGTCGGGCCGTCCGTCCTTGTTCAGATCCTGTACGCTGAAACCGGTAATGGTGCGCTGCGGTACGTATTGCCAGAAAGGCTCGCTGGCAAATTGCAGGGAATTATTGATTGATGTTGCAGTGAGTGTGCCATCGCTGTTCAGTGCCAGGGCGTCCTTGTGTCCATCGCCGTCAAGGTCGGTGTTCAGGATGATGGGGCTGGACAGACCGCGAATGCTGCTGGCGGAAAAACGTTCTTCCAGACTGAAGTCGGGTCGGCTGTTGAAACGGTACTGATCGCGATTGCGATTGTTGCCATATAACAACTGGGTGCGAACAATGCTGGTATTGCGGATGGCATTGACCACCGGGATGGTATAGAAACTGACACTGAGCACCGGGTGACCGTCATTCAGGATGTCGCTGACGTCGACCTGCAGGTCGTAGCCACTGAAACGCATGACCTGATCGGGCTGATCGAACGTATAACGCCCGTCGCGATTCAGGTAAAAGTAGACGGTCCAGTCATTGTTTTCTTCAACAACACGCATCACATCGGAGATGCCGTCACCATTTATGTCCTGTAGCCGTATCTCGCCTTCCATGTCGATGGGGCCTTGCCAGTCTGGCAGGGTATTGAATGTGCCAGCGTTGTTGCCGGACAACACATTAATCTGGCCACGAAGGTCGTTGCCGATGTTCAGGTAAACAATGTCGTTGCTGTCGGGGCCGGTGATGGCGCTGAACACAGCAGGTGGTTGCCAGACACTGCGGTCAAGTAACACGCGGCTGTCGTCGTTGCTGGCAGCATCGAGAAAGTTTTCAAACGCGGTGTTGGGGCGTGCGTTGATCCTCACAACCAGCCCGTCCTGCCGGTTGAACTGTACCTGTGTGGAAAAGCGGCCTCCGCTGTTGGGCAATTCAGACGGGGCCAGATCTGCATTGACGGTGCTAAAGCGATGCTTAAGGTTGAACTGTTCATCAGGGCCACCCTCGAACACACCATAATCTTCCGGGCCGGGCAGTAGCAGGTCAATGTGGCCATCGCCAGTGACGTCAACAGGCGGTGGCAAAAATTCAATGCCCCTTCGATCCGGAATGGCAGCAATCAGAGGCCAGTCGAACAGGCGTCGAATATTGCCACTGTAACCATCGATGGCAGATGACAGGCTGAATACACTGGTACCGGTAAACAGCAGCAACTCGGTGCCGGGTTCGGGACGAATGTCGGCAAAACTGACCGCCACTATTTCCGGAACGATGGCAATGTAACTTGATGGCTGTGCAAGAAATCGGTTATTGCTTTGTTGCAGAAAAACCAGCAATTGGCGGCCAGCGCCAGGTGTCCATTGCGGCAGTATCAGGTCCTCGCGGCCGTCGCCATTGAGGTCGGCCATCGCTACCTGATTGGGCCATTCAGGTGCTGGCATTTCGGATGCAATGTAATTGATCTGTCCCGAAGTTTGCTGAGCCAGGACGTTGGGTCCGCTCAGAACGAAACCGGTCAAAACAAAACCGGCCTTTAATGCCAGGGCTGACAATGTTTGCGATCGACGACGCATCTCAATCTTCAATCAGTTCACCATAGTCACTGGCCGTGCGGAACAATCCGAGGATACTGATTTCGCGCTCAGCGCCGGTACGTTGATATGAAAACACGGATAACAGGATCAGATCGCCAAGGCTGAACCGGGTCTGGTCCGGGCTAAGTGTGGATTGATAATTGAACAGCGGCCACAGGCTAAGCTGGCTCAATTTGCGCCCCGGGTGCCACAGATCGACACGTTGGTATTGCACTGCGTTGTTCCGGCTTACGCCAAGCGTGACGCTCTCGCCCGGGGCATACTGTTGTGTCAGCGAATCGACCAGGCCCTGGGCAGACTCAATGCGGGTGTCATCCAGCGTCAGAATGATGTCGTCGACACGGATGCCAGCCTCCATCAGCGGGCTGTCATCGAATCGGCGCACGACGCGGGCACCGGACACGCGCTTGCCGTCTGAATCCTGCAACAGCTCGGTACTGAAACCGGCGCGCAGAAGCACCGGGTCGGCCCGGTACAGCTCAATGGGAGCAGCCTGTTGCGCTATCACCGGCGTTACTCCTACTGAAGCCATGAACACCGTGGTATTGCGCCTGACTTCGAACGCAAACTGGCGTGCCTCTGAGGTCTGTAATGCCAGCGCATCCAGCACATCGGGGTGGTTACTGTCGGCGCCATCAATGCTGAGAATGACATCGCCGGCACGAATGCCGGCACGTTCGGCAGCGCCGCCAGGTGCAACTGCGCGAACCCGGATGCCTGGCAGCACGCTGATGTTGGTCAGTGAGTTGGACTCGTTGATCCCCCCGGTCAAACCGAAGCTGACGCCGGGTGTCTGCGCAGCGCCGTTGTTGTCTGCCAGCATGACGTTATTGGGTGACAGTGACAGCGTTGGCACTCGCTGTCTGGGTTCAAAGCTGACGCAGGCAGTCAATGTGGCGAGGCAAACGATGAATGTGCTGAGTTTTAGTGCCATATAATGACCTGTTGCTATCCTGGAGTGCATGCCTGACTCCGTCACAATTTCCGATACTGCACAATAATAAGACTGGCGATTATCAATGCCAGCATTTGTGGCCACGGTGCCCACTGATTGAGCTGCAATGCCGACGGGTCGATCAGGACGTCTGAAAAACCGCGCACCAGACGACTGACATCATTCAAATAAGACTCATTGAGTAACGACGCCTGATAGTTGACATACAGATAGGCGGAAAAATTCCCCATCAGCCCTTTGAAAATATCCAGTGCCAGCGTCAGACCGAGCGCGGCCGTGATCGCCTGTGTGGCATTCTGTGTGCTCACCGAAATCAGCGTACCCAGTGCGATGGCGGCAGGCAGCGGTATCAGCGCCAGTATCAGGCCCAGGCGTATCTCATTGTGGATTTCCTGCGTGCCTATTAGCTCATAACCATCTTCGACCACAGGACCAAAATCCCACAGTACACTGGCGATCAGTGCAGCGACACCCAGCATCAGCATCACTGACAGTATCCCGACGATATGGGCATTGACCAGTTTGGCAGCAACCAATGCCCGTCGACTGACGCGGCGGATCAGCAAGTGACGCAGTGCGCCGCTGTCCTTGTCGCCAGCAAAACTCCATGCGGCATAGGCAACCAGTATCAGCCCGATTAGCGTCAACCCGGTCGACATGGCGTCCACCAGGGCGCCCCAGGCATCCGCGCCTTCCATCAGGTCCTGACTGAATCCCTGATTGGATACGGCATCGCGCGCCTGTTCACCGGCGTTGCGAAAACTCACCAGCAGCAGTTGCAGGCTGCTGATAATGGCCGGCAGCAATACCACCAGACGCGTGGAGTTACTGCGCAGGGCAACATACAGTTCGGCTTTTAATGCAGTGACAAACCCGTCCATCAGTGTGTCTCCACAATGTTATGGAAGAGCTGGGCCAGGCTTGGCTTCTGTAGTTCAAGCCCGGCCACGGCAATGCCAGCATGCACCAGCGCGCTATTGATGGTTGCTGCATCGATATTGTCCAGTGTCAGTGTGAGCAGGGCGTCCTCGTCCGGGCCGGCGCTGGTGACGGAGCTGATGCCACTCATCGCGGTGAGCAGGGCGCAGGCTTTTGCTGACTGATCGCAGCGAACATTGAGCTGTGTGTGCTGGTCCCGGAACAGGGTGTCGACACTGCCGTTCAACGCGATACGGCCCTGATGCAGAATGGCAAAATCGGTGCAGATATTTTCAAGGTAGGCGAGCTGATGACTGGATAACAGAAAGGTCGTGCCATGTTGCAGATTTAACTGTCGGATCAGCGCCAGCACATCATCAACGCCGCCGGCATCCAGACCGTTAAACGGTTCATCAAGCACAATAAACTCGGGCTGGCCAATAAGCGCCTGCGCAATAGAGGCGCGTCGCCGGTTACCAAGCGACAGCTGCTTTATTTTGTAGTTGCTGTAGCGGCTGATGCCCAGCAGTGTCTCAACCTCGGCCGGACTGCGAACGGGCTGTCCGCAGATCAGTCGGGCGTGCTCAAGTACCTGACGTACTGTGAGCGTGGGGTGCAGGCTGGGCGCATCAAAAATGCCGACAACATCACCGCGACCCTGCCAGAGCCTGGACGGCGCCCGGCCCAGCACCGTCAGTTCACCGGCCTGGAAAGTCTGCATGCCCAGCACACACTCCAGGGTTGTGGTTTTGCCGGAGCCATTGAGTCCGACCAGTCCGTGTATGGCGCCGCGCTGCACGGTGAGGTCCAGTTGTGCCAGCACACGGGTGTTGCCATAACGCTTTTCCAGCGCGGCAATGGACAACACCTGCTCGATTGTTCCCGCACCTGTCATGGTGCTACTCCACAAAAACGTCAGCGACTGTCAGTTCACGAATGGTGCCCAGTTCCGCCAGTGCGTCCATGTCGATGCGGCTGGTGTCACCGACAATGGATATCAGCTTGGCACGGCCGGCAACATGGGTCTGCTGAAACTGCAGCAGTTCTTCCAGTGTCATCTCCTGCAAACGGGCAAAGCGCTGCTGACGTGGGTCGCCGTCGAGTCCAAGTTGCTGCCAGGCATAGACGGTTCCAGGAATCTGCCGGAAACCGATGGTGGAGGTGCGGTAACGGTTAAGCTGAGCATTGACCGCGTCCTCGAACCGGTCGCTCGAGCGCGGCATATTGTCGAACAGGTCAACAAAAGCGGCCGTGGCTTCCACCGCCTTGTCGTTCTGTGAACCGATGGCGCCCAACACCATGGTCTGTGCCTCCGGCCGGCTGCCTTGCGAATAGCTGGCGCCGGCAGAATAGGCGAGGGCGCGAGCCTCGCGCAATTCCTGAAATACGACACTGGACATGCTGGTGCCAAAATAACTGTTGTAAACCGAAGACGGTACCACCAGATCTTCCTCATAGGTGCCGTCGGGGAATTCGAGGCGTACTTGCGCCTGTGCCGTTTCCCGATGAATGACAAAGATTTCATTGTCAGCGACCTGACGCGCGCGACGGTATTCGTAGGCCGGTGGTTCCAGCAGATCGTCAGCGGGCTGATGGTGCTCACGCAGAATGGCGGTGACGCGCTCCAGTGGCATTGACCCGGTGTAACTGATGCGATGCTGATACTGTTGCAGGCTGCTGATCAGGGCAGTCAGCTCGTCGAGATCGACTGCCGCAATGGCATCGCTGCTCATCGCCTGCAGCATGGGAGAGTCATCACCGTAGCGATTATACAGATACAGGGCCCGGCTGATTGCGCCTGGATCTTCCTTTTGCTCGCGGCGGGCCTGCAGAATCGTCGCCTTCAGATCGGCAAAGGTTTCTTCTTCAGCGCGTGGCGCGCTGATCAGTTCCAGCATCAGTGCCAGGGTTGCTTCAAACTGTGAGTCCAGGCCGGTAATGGCAATGCTGGTTTCATTGGCACTGCTGCTCAGTCCAAAATCACTGCCCAGTCGGTACCACTCCTTTTGCAGTTCTTCTGCGGACAGGTTTTCGGTTCCCGCCTTGCCCATGAGTGCGCCGGCCAGACTCAGCAAGTCGTTCTCTTCAGTACCGACGTCAATGCTGATGCTGAACGTGAACAATTCGTTGAGCGGGTTGCGGGCATAATAAAGCGGGACATTGGGCGCGTATTCGCTAAGCTGATAGTCACGACCTGCCTCAAGGAAAGTGGGTTCGATTTGTTCATATGGCATGGCCAGGATCTGCGCGGCGAACTGTGACTGGCGGCTCGGGTCAATTTCTACCGGATCAATCTGCGGTTTGTCCACTGGCGGGATGACGGCGGGCCCGTCGACGCGGTGCACGGCGACATAGCTGTTATCGTCGAAGTAGCGGTTGGCTACCTCAACGATGTCGTCGCGGGTGACCGCTTCCAGTCGCGCCATCTGGTTGATGTGGTAGTCCCAGTCGCTGTCGCTGAGGAATGCTGCGCGCATGTCGGCAACACGGGCGGTGTTGGACTCCAGCGCGCGCATGTTCATACGCCGGAAATCATTAAGAATGGCGGGCAGAATCCAGTCCTCAAATTCACCACGTTTGATGATGGCCAGTTGTTCAAGCAGCAGGGCCTCCACGTCTTCCAGCGTCTGGTCTTCCCGGGGTACGCCCCACAATCGTTGTGAGCCATAGTCGTTGAGGAATTCGGGTGACGAGCCAGCTGCCAGCACACGCTGGCGCTGGTTCAGATTCAGGTTGATGAGGCCTGCTGTGCGGTTGTCCAGTATCATGTCCAGCAGCATCAGTGCTTCCTGATCAGGATGCCCATTGGGCACAGTGCGAAATGCCATCTGCACCTCTTCCTGGCCGGGATAGGTCACGGTAACGCGCTCAATAGCGTTGATCGGGTCTTCCTGCCATGTCTGTTGCGGTGGCAGCGGGCCGGGTTCCCAGTCCGAGAATTCGTCACTGATCACCTGCAAGGTGTCTTCGATGTCGATATCGCCACTGATAAAAATGGCCATATTGTTGGGCACATACCAGGTATCAAAATATTCCTGAATATAGACCAGAGACGGGTTTTTCAGGTGGTCGGCGTCACCGATGGTGGACTGCTGGCCATAAGGGTGGTTTTTGTAAAGCAGGTCCGCCAGCGCGTAATAGGAGATGCGATCGCGGTTGTCCAGCGTCCGGTTCTTTTCCTCGTAAACCACTTCCAGCTCGGTGTGAAACATTCTGAACACCGGATTGACAAAACGGTCTGCCTCAATCGCGGCCCATTGCTTTAAACGATTGGCGGGCAGGCTGACCTTGTATACCGTTTCTTCATGCCAGGTATGCGCGTTGAGGCCGCTGGCGCCCATGCTGTTATACAGGGTGTCGATTTCGTTGGGGACGGCATACATGGCAGCCAGTTGCGACACCCGGTTTATTTCCGCATAAATCTCGGCCCGGCGCTGCTCATCGGTTTCACTGAAGTGCTCTTGATAAAGGGCTTCAATCTGTTCCAGATAGGGCTGCTCTGCGCTGTAATCCAGCGTGCCCAAAGACTGGTTGCCTTTGAACAACAGGTGCTCCAGGTAGTGCGCCAGGCCGGTCGCGTTTTCAGGGTCCTGCTTACTGCCGGCGCGGACGGCAATTTCGGCATAGAATCGCGGTTCTTCGGTATTCTGTGTCAGGTACACACGAAGCCCGTTATCCAGTTCATAAATGTGGGCGTCGAGCGCGTCATCGGCATTGGGCGGATAAACCCGGGTATAGCCTGACGAAGGCTGAGGCTGACCGGTGGCGCTGTTTTCCGACGACGTTGTCTCGGGGAGCGCTGAATCAGGAGAAGTTGCATCGGGTGAACAGGCCGCCAGCATCAGCGATGCGACGAAAAATCCAGTGTAAGGGCGGCGAAGCAGGCGGCAGGCGCCGGCGAATGCGGAATTGACCATGGTAAAACTCTCCGGATAGAAACTGCGGCAACGCCCTAATGTATAGGAATTTGCGCAGAAATCCAGAGCTGAGATAACCCTCAGTGTTTTACCAGTAGCTTTCGTAACTCAGCTGACCGGGCTGGCCTGGTCGATTATCGCTGAATCCGCGTGCCTGCAGAACAGCAACGGCGTCTTTGACCATGCCCGGGTTGCCGCACAGCATGACATGGCTATGGGCCGGATCAAATTGACGACCCAGCTGCTGCTCCAGTTCGCCTGAGCGCAACTTGTCAGGTATATGCCCCTGCAGGGTGCCGGCAATCTGTTCACGGCTGATGAAAGGCAGCAGGGTGAACCGGTCCGGGTAGCGTTTCTGCAGCGAGGTAAAAAGATCCTGATATTGGAAGTCGGCCCAGTGACGCGTTGCGTACACCAGGATCACATGTTCAAACTGCTGCCAGGGCTGATCTGTCTGCAGCATTGATATGAATGGCGCGACGCCGGTGCCGGTCGCCATCAAGCACAGGTTTTTACCGGATTCGGTGATGCCTGTCAGTGTCAATGTGCCTTCAGGTTGCTGCTGCACCCAGACGGTGTCGCCCTCGACTTTGCGCGACAGTGCGCGTGACAGGTCACCTTCAAGCTGGGTATAGAAGAAAAACTCCAGCGGTTGAGCGCCGGGCGCACTGAGCAGCGAATACGGTTGTGCCACGCGTTCGCCAGCAATATCCAGCGCCAGGCTGGTGTACTGACCCGCAGTAAAAGGTGCGATGTCTGCCTGAATACGTAGCGAAAATAGATTGTCTGTCCAGTGCGTGTTGGCCGCAACCACGCCTTTGACCCAGTCTGTCATGAAGTCCTGCCTGCAATGCGCGAGAGAGGCGGCATTGTCGCACAAATGGAAATAATTGGCACTTCGTCAAGGTTTTAGATAGTCTGTTCGGCAACGCTAAATAAAGCCCTGTCTCTTATACACATCTCCGAGCCCACGAGACAGGCAGAAATCTCG
>OJBX01000126.1_pt1 | contig 57310 bp, 41 predicted proteins | sample 1590751 | NCBI WGS metagenome assembly OJBX01 (sample SAMN05416780, study PRJEB24817) | seawater metagenome | isolation source: Sea water | place: Canada:Atlantic | collected 2013-07
GATGAATTTTCTGTAGGAAACCTCACCAATTTAGGAGATTGGAGAAATAAATTTTCACTTCAATTTGGTGCAAAATACTTTGATGCTTTCAATGTAGAAAATCTTTTTATTCAAGGAGAGTTTAACTATGCAAGACCTTATACTTTTGCTCACAAAACATCTGTTTTAAATTACGGGAACAACAACCAAGCACTGGGTCATCTTTGGGGTGCAAATTTTTGGGAATTAGTTAGTATAGCTAGATATAAAAAAGACCGTTGGAGTGGAAGCGCCAAGGTAGTTTTTGGAAAGAAAGGATTCGATTTTATTGATGAAAGTGTTAGTTATGGAGGAAATATCTTTCAATCGTATGAAGATAGACAAGGAGATACTGGAAATGCTATTGCTCAAGGAAATGCTGCAACAATTTTTACTGTAAACTTACAAGGAGATTATTTACTAAACCCTTCTAATAATTTAAGTTTATTTGCAGGGTTTAATTATCGCAATTTTTCATTAGACGCAACAACTAATGGGTTTTCTACTAGTAATAATATATGGGTTAGCGCTGGTATAAGAGCTGATTTATTTAATTGGTATTTTGATTTTTAGTTAAAAAAACCTCCGCTAGGAGGTTTTTTCTATAAATCTTATTTAGCGTCTTGATAGTTATAATACCCTTCAACTGGAATCATTAAATGATCATATCCAGTCCCTTTAAACATCACATATGGAGCTCCGCTATTAAAATTGGTAGTTTGACCTTCAAGTGAAGCTGGATCTTTAGGGAACAGCATCAAATGTGCTCCAGATTCAATCCATTGACCTTCTGCAGCATCTTCTTTATTGAAAACTAACTGCTTTGTATTGTCTTCTCCCATATCACCGTGAAGCATCCATGCCCATCCGTCTGTATCCATTTGAGGAGTTTTACCTCCCATATAAGCCATAGCCCATAGCATTGCAGGACCATCACCAACCATTGGCATTGCTTCATGCGGGTCTTTCCAGCCATTTTCAGGATCAGACATTCCTCTTGGGTTTGCGGCCATAGCAGTCCATCCGTTAGTTCCTTCTCTTAATACTGTTCCGTCCACATCAACTACACTGCAATTAGCAGCAATATAAGATGGAGCGGCAGTACTGTAAGCCCAAACTTTCCATTCTATTGAAGTATGAGGCCCATCAGGTTCTCCGTTTAAACTAACCACTTCAGCTGGAGCAGTTACTTGAGTACAGCTTATAAACAAAGCGATACTAAACATTAAAAATAGTAGTTTTTTCATTTTTATAATATTTAAATTGATCAATTAATCAAACTCTTTTGCTAAATCGGCCGAGTCATACCACTCCATATAGTGAGATAATTTTCCAGCTTCATTAAATTGTAATACTGCGTACCATTTTAACATACTCTTTTTACCATTAGAGGCAAAATTTGATGTCCATGTTCCATAGGCTCTTACATTTCCATCAGGTAAATTATCTTCACCTAGTGCTGCATAATATTGAGGGTTTGTAAGTTTTTTATTATCATAGTTTACCATGAAAGCACGAAAGGCTTTTTTCCATTCAGCTTTGGGAAGAGAATCCATTCCTACTGCTGGAGGAGACCAAATAAAGTCTTCACTCATGTATTTATCTGAAAAGAAGGCAGTAGAATCATTTTGCATAAATGCACCTAGCCAAGCTTTAGTTGTTTCAGTATTTTTCTTAAAAACACTCATTTTAGAATCTGTAGAAGTTTGGTTGTTTTCTTGACAACCAACTAGAAGTGCAAAAGCGAATGCACACAAAATTATTTTTTTCATTTTAGTAAAATTTTAGCTCTCCAAATGTACTAATTTTAATAAAGAATGGCAAATTGCAACTAATAAAAGAGTTTAAATTTGTTTTTACAGGTGCTTTTTTTTGACTCTAAATCCAGAATTTCGTATTTTTATAGTTCTTAAATTAAAAGAAATGAAATACAAAATAACACTAGCATTAGGATTATTGTTTTTAGTTAGTTGTGGTAAAGATCAACAGGTAAATACCCTTCAGAAAACATCAAAGGAAACTAAAGTAGTTACCACAAAAAATAAAAATAAAACCGAAGACAAAACAGTTGTTGTAGATGCCAATGGTGTTGCCAATGTTACCATTACTTCAAATGATGGAATGAGGTTTGATGTTAGAAAAATTAATGTGAGTTCAGGTCAGAAAGTAAGAGTAACTCTAACTCATACAGGAAAACTAGATAAAAGAATTATGGGACATAATGTGGTTTTCTTAACAAATGGAGTGAAACCCTCTGCATTTGCTGTGAAGGCTGCTGCTGCAAGAGACAATGACTATATCCCTGAGGAAACTACAGAAGTTATTGCACATACAAAAATGATTGGAGGAGGAGAAACTACCGTTATTGAGTTTATAGCACCTGAAGCAGGAACCTATAATTATATTTGTAGTTTCCCTGGGCACTATGCCATGATGAAAGGAAAATTAATTGTAGAATAATTTATATAATTAATTTTAGAGTTCTAAAATCTGAATATTCTTAAACTCTATCGGGTGGCTTTCACTCTGTAATGAGATGTAGCCACCTTTAAGTGACTCACCGTCTTTTGCTTGAATTTCTTTTGAAGTGCTGTCTAGAAAATCTCCGCCAATAGTTGGCATAGAATAGGTAATTACAGGTTTTCCATCAATAAAATGAGTAATAGAATTGTTGTTTACAACAACCTCTGCATCTATCCATTCTTCCCCGTAATACGTTTTACATTCTGCCATGATACAATGTTCTGTAATTTGCTCACCATTCATAACTACGTGAGTAGCGGGAGTGCATAAATTTCCAGAAGGGCGAGGCTCACCAGGAGTAACTCCTCCTAAGAGTTGTACTTCTAAAGACAAAGGAAACCCTTGCTTTAAAAGCATGGTTTCTGGAGCTTGGCTATGGATCATAATACCACTATTTTTTGTTGCCCAAGGCTCACCGCCAATAACTTGATCTCCTACAAATCTATATTGTAATTTTAATCTATAATTAGTAAAAGGAGTTTTGTAAAATAAATGGCCAAATTCGTCTGTAAAATTATCGTATTGGTCGTAGGATACTTTTAGAATACCGTTTTCAGCTCTAAAGGTATTAAGATGGTTGTCATGTAATTTATAGCCATTAATTTTTACGATCCAGTCATCTAAGTTTTCGCCATTAAATAGCGATTTCCAATTTTCAGATGAATTAACGTCAATTTTAATTTTAGTTGAGTTACTTTTTTTACAACTATAGCAAGTGCTTAAAAGAATAATTAAAGCGATATTATAAAAAAAATACTTCATAGTTGTTAAAGTGAATAAGATTTTCCTCCAGTTAATTCTTGTAAGTCACCACAATAGTAAGCTGCAGGAACAGGGTCATAGGCTAAGATATTTTCACCTACTTCTTCAGAATTTTTATAGGCATTAATAATCATCCATTTTAACTGATTCAAAAATTCAGAAGTTGTCATCAACATCGCTTCTGGATCTGCAGTTCTTTCTGGATCAATTTCTCCTTTTAAAAGCATATGATCATCCAATAATGCTTTGTATTGCTCTGTTGTTGCATCTCCTAAATCAGCTGTTGCATCTGGTCTTAGAATAGCAATTACTTTTACAAACGCGGCTCTGGTTATTTCTTGATCATTGGTATCTAAAACTTCATCAATATATTTGTCTATAAATTGTGGAACATTTACTTCTGTTGCCGAAGGAGTAGTAGCAGTTTTTGGAATCATAATATCCGCTAAATTTGTTACAAATATTTTTTCATCCGAAGTTAAATAGTTTGGAATCCATGTAACAGAATCACCAGTACACCCTTGCAACATACTAAAAATGCTTGGTGTTATAATTGCAAAACCAGCAGCAAATCCTATTTTTTTTAATGCGTCTCTACGTTTCATATGTTGGTTTGTTAAGCGTTCTTTTTAAAATTTTTAGCAGCATGATTGGCTGCTCTCGCAGTAAAAGCCATATAGGTTAATGATGGGTTTTGACAGCCTGAAGAAGTCATAAATGCGCCATCAGTAACATATACATTTTTACATGCGTGTATTTGATTGTGTTTGTTTAAAACAGATGTTTTTGGATCTTTTCCCATTCTTGCAGTCCCCATTTCGTGAATTCCTAATCCCATGGCTTTACCACCATTATCGTATCCTTGAACATTTTTATAACCTGCGGCTTCTAACATTTTTTTAGCTTGCTCTTGCATGTCTTTTCTCATTTCAAATTCATTTTCTCCAAAAGCTGCATCAAAAGTTATGGTAGGCAAGCCCCATTCATCTTTTTTACTTTCATCTAAATACATCTTATTGTTATGATCTGGTAAAGTTTCTCCAAAAGCTAATAAATTTACGTTCCATTCTCCTGGTTTTAAAATAGCTTCCGCTAATTTTGGTCCATATTTTAATTCTGCGACCAATTCTGAAGCATCTTCTCTACTAGCACCACCTTGATACCCGTAGCCTCTTTTAAAACTTTTCATAGTAGTTTTTCCTCCTAGATTTCTAAATCGTGGAATATAAATACCATTAGGTCTTCTTCCTTTTACATACTTATCATCATAGCCTTCAGCTGTTGCAGTGGCACCAACATGAAAATGATGATCCATAATATTATGCCCTAATTCTCCACTGTCATTTCCTAATCCGTTTGGAAATCTTTCAGATTTTGATTGCAAGAGAATAGAAGCAGAAGCTATTGAGGAAGCACATAAAAAAACGACTTTTGCATTATATATATGAGTTTCTTTAGTTTCTGCATCAATAATACGAACACCAGTAGCCTGTTTTGTAGCATCATCGTACATAACTTCATGTACAATAGAATTGGGTCTTAAAGTCATGTTTCCTGTAGCGTCTGCAGCAGGCAATGTAGAAGAGTTACTGCTAAAATAAGCGCCAAACGGACAACCTCTCATACATCTATTTCTGTATTGACAAGTACTCCTGCCTAGTCCTTCTTTAGTACCTTCTGTAATGTGAGCTGTTCTTCCTATTGTTAAAACTCTTTCATCATCAAAGTTTTCTGATATTTTACTTTGTAAATGTTCTTCTACACAATTTAATTCCATCGGTTTTAGTAGCTTTTGATCTGGGAAATGTTTCAATCCTAAATTCTGCCCACTAACACCAATGTATTCTTCAACCTTATCATACCAAGGTTCTATTTCTTTATAACGAACTGGCCAATCTACTGCAACGCCATCTTTTTTATTAGCTTCGAAATCAACATCACTTAACCGGTAACTTTGTCTCCCCCACATTAAAGAACGCCCACCAACATGGTAGCCGCGCATCCAATCAAATCTCCTTACTTCGTTGTAAGGATGTTTTACGTCATCAACAAAAAAGTGTTCTCTTGCAGGGTGGGTAGTGTACCCTGTTCTATGTTGTTTTGGTTTACGATTAATTATTTCCTGTGTAGTTTTTCCTCCATTTGGAAGATCCCAAGGATCTAGATTAGCAGTTGGATAATCATCAATATGTTTTACCATTCTACCTCGCTCAAGCACCAATGTTTTAAATCCTTGTTCACAAAGTTCTTTTGCTGCCCAACCTCCAGAAATTCCTGTGCCAACTACAATAGCATCAAATTGATTATCTTCTGTTTTTACCTTGTTTTTGTCCATTCATTATAATTTTAGAGACTGTTTATTGTAAAATTCTGAATTTTATACCTGTAAATTTACATTATTCTATGCCAAATTAATTAATTTGCACTTTTATTATGTTCAATATTTTTCAGTGAAAATAAATATACAAAATATATCGCCTTTTAAAGAGAATGGAATAGAGTATCATGCAGATACCTGCATCCCTCTAGTTGACGCGGTGAGTAGAAAAAAAATAAAATTCAATGCTTTAGCCAGGCACACCTATCCTGGGAAGCGATTAACAGAAGATACGATAGGCCTTAATAGCATTGGGTATTGGGATGCTAATGAACCACAAGACTGGGGTTTAGATTGGCATAGAAATGAGGGAATTGAGATTCATTTTTTAGAATCTGGCTCTATGCCCTACTCACAAGAAAATCAAGCATTAGAATTACTACCCAATAACTTAACTATTACAAGACCTTGGGAAGTTCATAAAGTTGGAGGGCCAGTTATAGGAATGGGAAAGTTTTATTGGATTATTTTAGACTTAGATGTGAGAAGGCCTCATCAAAATTGGTTATGGCCAGATTGGATTATATTGGCGCCTAAAGATCTTGAAAAACTAACGAATATCTTACGACAGAATGAAAAATTTTGTTGGAAAGCAGACAAGCGTATTTTAGATTGTTTTCAGAGAATTGGAAAAGCGGTAGATTCTGATAATGAAGGAAGTAATGCTTCAAAAATACGACTATTAGTGAATGATTTATTACTATTTCTTTTAGATTTGTTAGCAGTTGAAGAGGTTCAGTTAGATGAAAAATTAATGAATAGTTCTAGAAGTGTTCACCAATTTTTAAAAGAATTAGATGTTAATTTATCTGAGAATTGGACCGTAGAAAAGATGGCCAAATCTTCTGGAGTTGGTCTTACTAGATTTACATTTCATTGTAGGCAATTAACCAATTTAACGCCCATGAAATATCTGATGCTTAAACGCGTAGAAATGTCTAAAAAAGTATTGCTAGAACAACCTGAAATGAATATTTCTGATGTAGCTTATTTATGCGGCTTTTCTACAAGTCAGTATTTTGCAACCATGTTTAAAAAACAAGAAAAATGTACTCCTGTGGCTTATCGAAAAAGAGCGATTAGAGCTACTTAATTTTTGTTTAAAATTTTTCACTGAACAATTGTACACATAATTTTAAGCGCTATGTTATACTTTCAATTTACAGAATAATATAAATCAGATTAAAATGAATTCAACTATTATATCAAAAGCACTATTTTTTATTTCAATATTTTTTTTGTCTACAACAATCTCTAGTTGCAAAAAAGAGGTGAATAAAGAAGTTGCTTCTGCCACAGTATCAGTAACTAAAGGAGATTCGTTTTTTAAACTTTCTTTAGCGCAGTGGTCATTAAACCAATATGTAAGAACTGAAAAAAAATCACCGTTTCATTTTGCTTCTCAGGCAAAAGAAATGGGTTTTGAAGGATTAGAGTATGTGAGCCAATTGTATAAGTTTGAAGTTGAAAAGTTAGGATTTGATGTTGTTATAGATTCGCTAAAAAACCTAAGTGAAAGAGAAAAAATACAAAATGTTTTAATTATGGTAGATGATGAAGGTGATTTAGCTGACCCAGATGAGTCTAAGCGAGATCAGGCTGTTGAAAACCATAAGCGATGGATAGACGCTGCAGCAAAATTAGGATGTCATTCTATTCGTGTCAATACTTTTGGAACCAACGACCCAGAGATATGGAAAATATCTGTTGTGGACGGGTTGAGAAAACTATCTGAATACGCCGCAACAAAAAACATCAATGTATTATGTGAAAATCATGGATGGTTGTCTTCAGACCCCGATAAATTAATGGCTGCTATTAATGATGTAAATATGGAAAATTGTGGAACACTTCCAGATTTTGGAAATTGGTGTACAAAAAGAAAAAACATGAATGAAAAATGGGGAGATTGTGCTGAAGTGTATCCCGATAAATATAAAGGAACAGAATTGATGATGCCTGCAGCCAAAGCAGTAAGTGCAAAATCCTATGATTTTGATGCTGATGGAAACGAAACCACCATAGATTTTGTAAAAATGTTACAAATTGTAAAAGATGCTGGATATACTGGTTTTATAGGTGTAGAATATGAGGGAGATAGATTAGATGAACCTGCTGGAATTAAAGCCACCAAAGATTTGTTATTGATAGCAGCAAAAAAAATCAAGTAATTTTAAAATCAACTAGATAATATCACAAATTAACCTTTAGTAGTATGAAAAAATCAATTCAATTTCAATTGTCATTAATGATGTTTCTCGAATTTTTTATTTGGGGAGGATGGTTTGTGACTATGGGTACTTTTTTAGGAAGTAACCTAGGTGCCTCAGGAGGAGAAACAGCTGTGGCATATTCTACCCAATCTTGGGGAGCTATCATTGCACCTTTTATTATTGGCTTAATTGCAGATAGATATTTTAATGCTGAAAAAATATTAGGAGTACTACATCTTGTTGGCGCGGTGTTAATGTATTTAATGGCTCAATCTACAGAATTTTCTGTTTTTTATCCCTACGTTTTAGGATATATGATTGCCTACATGCCAACATTGGCATTGGTAAATTCAGTATCGTTTCATCAAATGAGCGATCCAGCAAAGCAATTTCCGATGGTTAGAGTTTGGGGTACAGTAGGTTGGATTTTAGCTGGTTTAGCTATTAGCTTCCTATTTAAATGGGATTCAATAGAAAACATTGGTCAAGGCATGTTGTCAAATACCTTTACTATGGTTGCTATTGCATCTGTAGTTTTGGGGGTTTTTAGTTTTACTTTACCTAAAACACCACCATCTATAAGTAAAGATGAAAATGTAACCATTAAAGATATTTTAGGCTTAGATGCCTTAAAATTATTAAAAGACAGAAATTTTTTAGTCTTTTTTATCTCTTCAGTTTTAATTTGCATTCCATTAGCTTTTTACTATCAGAATATTAGTCCTTTTTTAACAGAATATCAGGTAGAAAACTCTACTGCTTGGGCCTCTTTAGGTCAAATATCCGAAGTAGCATTTATGTTATTATTGCCTTTTTTCTTTAAAAAGTTTGGCTTCAAAAAAACCATTCTTTTTGGTATGTTAGCATGGGCAATTAGATACGTACTTTTTGCTTATGGTAATAATGGCGATTTATTTTTCATGATTATTACTGGAATAGCCTTGCATGGAATTTGCTATGACTTCTTTTTTGTATCGGGTCAAATTTATACCGATTCTAAAGCAGGAGAAAAAGTTAAAAGTGCTGCACAAGGTTTAATAACACTGGCAACTTATGGTGTTGGAATGTTGGTTGGTTTTTGGATTGCAGGACAAGTTGTAGACAAGAATTTACTTTCAGATGGCTCTCACGCTTGGCAAGATATATGGATATTTCCAGCAGTATTTGCAGTGGTAGTAATGGTAATTTTTGCCGTATTGTTTAAAGATGAAAAAATAGAATATAAAGGATAGTAATACATGAGTAGTTCTAAAATAAGATTAGGAATTTTAGGTGGTGGTGGCAATTCTTTAATTGGCGTGTTGCACCGTATTGCTTCCTCAATGTTTGATAGATATCAAATTGTTGGAGGAGTTTTTAACCCCAATTGGGATGAAAATATTGAGTTTGCTACAAAAATTGGTCTTCCAACAGATAGAGTTTATATAGATTTTGAAACCTTAGTAGCCCAAGAATTACAGTTGCCCAAAGAGCAAAGAATGCAGGTAGTTTCTATTTTAACACCTAACTTTTTGCATTTTTCTATGGCAAAAAAATTATTAGAAAACGGATTTCATGTTATTTGTGAAAAACCATTAACTACTACTTACCAAGAAGCACAAGAGCTTTATTCAATTCTTCAAGAAAAGAAAACGGTATTTGCAGTCACCTATACTTATACAGGATATCCTATGGTTCGCCAAATGCGCGAAATGATCTTAAATGGAGAAATAGGGAACGTTCAAAAAGTAGATGCACAATATTACCAAGGATGGATAAATCCTATTATACATGATGTAGAAAAACGAAAAACAACCTGGCGTTTAAATCCTGAAAAATCAGGGGCAAGTTGTTGTATTGGAGATATTGGAACCCATGCTTTTGATATGTTAGAGTATGTTTCAGGAGTTAAAATTGAAAACATATTAGCAGATTTAAATCATGTTTATGATGATAATCCAATGGACGTAGACGGTACTATTTTGCTCCGATGCTCTAAAAACGTCAAAGGAGTTATTTGTGCAAGTCAGATTGCCACAGGTGAAGAAAATAGTTTTGTAGTAAAGGTGTATGGAGATAAAGCAGGGCTCAAATGGGAACAAGAAAACCCAAATTACTTGTATTTAATGCAAGATGGAAAACCATTACAAGTTTTAAAACCAGGGCATGTATACAATAGTGAGCTATCTTTAGATGGAACAAAATTACCGCCAGGACATCCAGAAGGAATTTTTGATGCTATGGGTAACATATATAAAGGAGTAGCCAGAGCAATTTGTAATGAACCTTACAATAAAGGCGAATTTCCAACCATTATAGATGGTGTAAGAGGTATGAGTTTTATAGAAAAAGCTATTACATCACATAAAAACGGAAATGTATGGGTGGCTATTGATGAAAACTATGCATTGTAATTTATAATTATTGAATAAAAAATATGAAAACAATTAAAGGACCTGCTGTTTTTTTAGCACAATTTATGGATGAAAAAGCACCTTTTAACTCTTTAGAAGGTCTGTGTAAATGGGCAAGTAACCTTGGGTATATTGGTGTTCAAATACCTACATTAGACAAAAGTATTATTGATTTAGATATTGCTTCTGAAAGTCAAACATACTGTGATGAGTTTAAAGGAAAAATAAATTCTTTTGGCTTGGAAATTACAGAACTATCAACTCATATTCAAGGACAACTAGTGGCAGTTCATTCAGCTCACGACCTAATGTTTGATGTTTTTGCACCTAAAGAATTACAAGGAAAACCAAAAGAAAGAACCTTGTGGGCCATAGATCAAATGAAAAAAGCTGCCATTGTAAGTAGGCGTTTAGGTTTAAAAACACATGCTACTTTTTCAGGGTCGCTACTTTGGCCAATGATGCATCCTTGGCCACAACAACCTAAGGGTTTAATAGAAACAGGGTTTAAAGAGTTGGCTAATAGATGGCTGCCTATTTTAAATACCTTTGATGATCAAGGAGTAGATGTTTGTTATGAAGTACATCCTGTTGAAGACATTCATGATGGAGATACTTTTGAACGGTTTTTAGCAGCAACAGGAAATCATAAGAGAGTTAATATTTTATATGATCCATCACATTTTGTATTGCAACAATTAGATTATTTAAAATACATAGATCATTATCATCAATTTATAAAAGCTTTTCATGTAAAAGATGCAGAATTTCATTCCACTGGTAAAAAAGGAACTTTTGGAGGGTATAATGATTGGAAAAATAGAGCAGGAAGGTATCGTTCTCCTGGAGATGGCCAGGTAGATTTTAAGCAAGTTTTTTCAAAACTAACAGAATATGGTTGTGATGTATGGGCTGTATTAGAATGGGAGTGTGTGATAAAAAGTCCAGCACAAGGAGCCAAAGAAGGTGTAACTTTCATTAAAAATCATCTCATTGAAACAACTAGCAAAAAGTTTGATGATTTTGCAGGAAGCGAAGCAGATAAAAATGAAGACCAATTAAAAAGAATTATAGGAATTTAATATTATAAATATGGCAAGAATAACTTTATTAGTGTGTTTATGCTTTTTAGTGGCATGTAACCAAACAGAAAAAAAATCGCAAGAAAAAGCCGAAACAGAGAAAGTTTCATCACCAGGTGAAACAATCAATGATAGTGATTGGACAATTTTATTTGATGGAAGTTCGCTAGATAATTGGCGAGGGTACCTTTCTGAAGACATATACCCAGAATGGACTATTGAAGATGGTGCCATGGTATTTACTCCAGGTAAAGAAGGAGGAAAAAACATCATTTCAAAGAAAACCTATACTAATTTTATTTTATCACTAGAGTGGAAAATATCAGAAGCAGGCAATAGTGGTATTTTTTGGGGAATACATGAAAGCGAAAAGTTTTCTGAAGCTTATATGACAGGTCCAGAGATACAGGTTTTAGATAATGCAAAGCATCCAGATTCATTTGTGGGAGATGGAATTCATAAGGCAGGTTCTTTGTATGATATGATTGGATATCCAGCAGACCATATAAATCCGGCTGGAGAATGGAATCAATGTGTTTTAGAGGTAAATCATACAACCAATATTGCACGTGTTACTATGAATGAAAAAACAACAATATCTTTTCCTGTTCATGGAATTGAATGGGAAAAAATGGTTGCCAATTCTAAGTTTAAAGATTGGGAAGGATTTGGTAAATATCCTACTGGATACATAGGTCTTCAAGACCATAGCGACAAAGTTTCCTTCAGAAATATCAGGATAAAAGAGCTTTAAGCTAGAATTTTATTAATTTATAATTTATAAAACCAACTTTTTAAACTCTTTTATCTAAAGTAGTGGTACCTTAATATAAATTTTTTATTAAATAATCTACTAGTAGTCAATAGTTTAAAGATGTTTTCTATTGTAAACACTAACGTTAAAAAACACGAAAACGTTTTCGTTTATTTTATTACATAATTCTTTTTTTAAGCTCAGAAAAATGTTAATTTGCTAACCTTATTGTCACTTTATTTCTTTTAAAGTTAAAAAAGTGTTAATTTGGCAACAATCTCAAAAAATTAAAACAAACAAATCATTATTAATTAAAATTAAACTTTTATGAAAAATAGTTTACTTAAAAAACCTTTACTGATTTTAATGCTACTTATAGGTAGTGTTTCCTATGGACAATCAGTTAAAGGAGTTGTTTCTGATGCCGATGGTAGTTTACCAGGCGTTAGTATTACCATACAAGGTACAACAACGGGGGTACAAACAGATTTTGATGGAAACTACACAATTAGCGCTAATCAAGGCGATGTGTTAGTTTACAACTATCTTGGGTACAAAACAGAACAAAGAACTGTAGGTTCTGAAGCTGTAATAAATGTTACTATGACGCAAGACGCTACAGAGCTAGACGAAATAGTAGTTATTGGGTACGGTTCAACTACAGTTAAAGATGCAACAGGATCTGTTACTTCTGTAAAATCAGAAGACTTTAATAAGGGTGTTATTTCTTCGCCAGAACAATTAATACAGGGTAAAACTGCTGGGGTTCAAATCTCAAGCACAAGTGGAGCACCTGGAGCAGGAGTTAATATTCGTATTAGAGGTTCTAACTCTGTTAGATCTAATAACAATCCATTATTTGTAGTAGATGGTATTCCTTTATCAGGAGGTGCAACTACTGCAGGAGCAAATGTTATTGGTCTTGGAGGAAATCCAGCAAAAAACCCACTTAGCTTTTTAAATCCTAACGATATTGAAAGTATTAGTATCTTAAAGGATGCATCAGCTACAGCCATTTATGGTTCTAGAGGAGCAAATGGGGTTGTTATTGTTACGACTAAGCAAGGAAGATCTAAAAAAGGTGAGTTTAATTACCAAGCAAATGTTAGTTCTTCTAAGGCAAGACAAACTTATAATCTACTAAATGCTAGCCAATTTATTTCAGAAAGACAGAGATTAGGGTTACCTGTAGATGCAGTAAGTAATGTTGGGTCTTCAACAGATTGGCAAGATGTTGTTTTTAGAACAGCTCAATCACACAATCAAAACCTAAGCTATTCTAAGTCTCATGATAAAGGATCTTACATAGCTACTTTAGGATTTGGAAATCAAACAGGTATTGTTGAGAATTCAAATTTAGAAAGACTTACAGCAAGATTAAATCTTAATCAACGATTTTTAGATGATAAGTTAACACTTTCTTTTCAAGGATCTGTATCTAGAGTAGATGATAATTTAGCACCTACTGGAGGAACTGCTGGTTATAAAGGAGATATTTTAGGAGCAGCTTATTCTGCAAATCCTACTTGGCCTAATGACCCAGATTACGATGGAGGAACTTTGGTAAACCCTGCTAACTTATTAGCATATACTAAAGGAACAACAAATACAAATAGATACTTAGCCAATGTATCTCTTGAATATGATTTAACTTCTAATTTAAAAGCGAAAGTATCTGTTGGTCTAGATCAATCAGATTCTGACAACTTTTCAGTAACTTCTTCTGAAGTATTGGGCTTAGAAGATGGTATTCCTGGAAACGGGAGAGGAGCTTATAATGTATTAGAAGTACAAAACGAATTATTAGAAGCTACGATATCATACAATAAAGAATATAAAAATTCTAAATTAGATGTTTTAGGAGGTTTTTCTTACCAAAGTTTCCGTAGCTCAGGAATGTATTCTGGAGCTTGGGGTTTCTCAACAAAAGATTTAGATTTAATGGGATCTAGCCTTAAAAATATTGTTACAGGTATAGCTGGTGAAATATCAGGTCAGTATCAACAATTTGGTTACGCACCTAATATTGGTGGAGTATACGTAAGAGGATTTGATGGATTAGATTTTACAACTTCTAGCTTTTCACCAAGTACATCAATATCTGGAGTAAGGTCTTTAGCTGTTGATTCTTATGATAACACAACAGAGTTACAATCATTTTTTGGAAGAGTAAATTATACAATAGCAGACAAGTATTTGTTTACTGCTACAGTAAGAGCTGATGGTTCTTCTGCTTTTCCAGAAGCAAACAGATATGGTTATTTTCCTTCAGGAGCTTTCGCTTGGAAGCTTAACGAAGAAGACTTTATGAGTGATAGTAATATGTCTACGTTAAAACTACGTGTAAGTGCAGGTTTAACAGGAAATCAAGAAGGAGTAGGTTATGGTAATTATGTAAACAGATCTCGTTGGAATGGATTAAACCCTCAAAATAATGGGGAGATAGATCTAAGTAACGGTAATGGTATTGTTTCATTTGGTGGTAATGATCTTAAATGGGAATCAACATTACAATATGCGACAGGATTAGATTTCGGTTTTAATAATGACAGACTTTCTGGAAGTATAGATGTATACAGAAAAGAAACACAAGACTTATTATTTTTAGTTGATGAAGCACAACCAGCAATTTTATCTCAAAAATTTAGAAACTTACCAGATTCTAAAATTGTAAATCAAGGGGTTGAATTTTCTTTAGGATATGATTTAGTTCAAACAGAAGATTTTAACTGGTCTGCAAACTTTAACATTGCTTACAATGATAATATGGTAGAATCTCTTTCTGGACAATATGACTTTGCCAATGTAAACGGACCAGGATTGTCTGGTGCTTTTGCAATGAGATTGCAAGAAGGACATTCATTATTCTCTTATTATTTATTACAGTTTGATGGATATGATGGAGCTGGACAACCAATTATAAGTGAAGAAAAAAGTTTTGTTGGAAAAAGCGCTTTACCTAATTTAACAGGAGGTTTATCTACCAATGTAAATTACAAAAGATGGTCTATGTCTGCTTATTTTAATGGGCAGTTTGGTCACTACATATACAATAATACAGCAAATGCATTCTTTACTGCAGGAGCTTTTAATACAACTAGAAATGTACTTCCAGAAACGTTAACAAGTGGAGAAGCATTAGGAGCATCTGCTGCTGCATCTACTAGGTTTTTAGAAAAAGGAGATTTTGTAAGATTGCAAAATTTATCTTTAGCTTATGACATGCCACTATCTGGAGAGGGAGTTTTTAAATCTATGGTATTCTCTGTAACAGGGCAAAACCTATGGTTATCTACAGATTATTCAGGATTAGATCCAGAAGTTAGTTCTGCTACAGGAGGTAATTTACCTTCTATTGGAATGGATTATGGAGCATATCCAAATCCAACGACAATTACTTTTGGAATTAACGCAAAATTTTAAAAAATATAAAAGATGAAAAAACAATTTAATTTAAAAATAGTTTTACTATCACTTATTTCCATGACAGCACTTTATTCTTGTTCAGATTTAGAACTTGAAGCTACGGATTCAGTGATACAAGATGTTTCTTTTACAGGGGTAGCTGATTCACAAGAATCGCTAAACGGACTGTATGGTGAAACATGGGGTATGTTAGGAGATCAGGCAAATTTCTTTGCTTTGAACGAAGTAACTACAGATGAGCAAGTAATTCCTACAAGAGGAAGTGACTGGGGAGATAACGGATTATGGCGTTCACTTCACAATCATACATGGAAAGTAGATCATGGTTTCTTATTAAGTACCTGGAACCAGTTAAACTCTAAGGTGTTAAAAGCAAGTCAAATTATTGATCCTCTGAGTAATTCATCTCAACAACAAGTAGCTGAAGCAAAGTTTTTAAGAGCTTTTAGCATGTTCTTTGTGTTAGATATGTGGGGTCAAAATCCATTTAGAGAAGCTACAGATGATCCAGTTGCAACACCAGTTGTACTATCTCCATCTGAAGCCTTTGCTTATATTTTAAATGACTTAAACGAAGCCATTGGAGGATTGCCTAATACTGGTCCAAGTATGGAAACAAACGGCGCATCTAAAGCAGCGGCTAACTTTCTAAAAGCAAAATTAATTTTAAACAGCGAGCGTTACACAGGTTCAGCACCTAATTACCAAGAAGTAATTAATGCTGTAAATGCTGTTGAAGCTAGTGGATTTGCTTTACAGGATGGATATTTCAAATTATTTGAACCAACTGTAAATACAGAAACTGTTTTGTTTGGAAACATAGGAATTGGAAACAGAATCTGGAATGGTATGCATTACAACATGGTAACACCTAACCAAGGTGGAGGTTGGAATGGTTTTTCTACTTTAGCTGAATTTTATGATTTATTTGAAGGAGATGCCAATGAAAACTATGTAGGTTCTGGACAAGAAGAAAGAAGAGGATGGGTACCAGACGCTTCAAATGCAAATAATACAGACAACTATGGTATGGGGTATGGGTTCTTAGTTGGACAACAATACTCTGGTACTGGAGAAGCTTTATCAGATAGAGCAGGAAATCCTTTGGTGTATTCAAGAGACTTTAGTTTAACTAATAGTAATGAAACACAAGCCATTAGAGTTATCAAGTACCACCCTTTTAATGGTACAAATGAAGATTCTTTTAGAGCTCACGAAACTATTTTCAGATATGCAGATGCTCACTTAATGAGAGCAGAAGCAATGTTAAGAGCTGGAAATGCTGGTGAAGCTTTGGCTGAAGTAAATGAATTAAGAGTTTTAAGGGATGCAACTCCTTTAGGATCTCTAAGTTTAGATGATATGATAGACGAAAGAGGTAGAGAATTGTATGTTGAATTTTTTAGACGTAACGATTTAATTAGATTTGGTCAATTTACAAAAGACTGGGAGTTTAAAGACCCAGCAGCTGTTGGAGATGCGAATAAAAACTTATTCCCAATTCCATTAACAGCATTGTTATCAAATCCTAATTTAGTTCAGAATCCAGGATACTAAATTTTATCTTTTATTGATATTAAAATTAAAGAGGGTATTTTTACCCTCTTTAATTATTTACAAAACTTATTTACTTTGAAGTGATTTAAACTTCTTTAAATATAATAACCTCTTACAACATGAAAGAGTTTATAGTATGTAGTCTTCTTTTCTTATTAGTATCTTGTAACAACAATGATTCTTTGTTTGTTAGCTTACCTAGTAATAAAACTCAAATAAAGTTTCAAAATAACTTAACAAGTACAACCGATTTAAATATTTTAAATTATCTATATTATTATAACGGAGCCGGAGTAGCCGCCGCAGATTTTAATAATGATGGTTTAGCGGATCTCTATTTTACAGGAAACCAAACTGCAGATAAATTGTATTTAAATACAGGAGGTCTTCAATTTAAAGACATTACCAAACAGGCACTTATCAATAATTCAACTCCTTGGACTACAGGCGTCACTACCGTAGATATTAATAATGATGGATTTCTAGATATCTATATTTGTAAAATAGGAGCACATAATTCAATTAAAGGGAACAACTTATTATATATAAATGAAGGTCCAGATAACAATGGAATTCCTAGGTTTAAAGAAGCTGCTTCTTTCTATGGTTTAGACATTGCTTCTTTTGCAACACAAGCTTCTTTCTTTGATTATGATAAAGATGGAGATTTAGATCTTTTTTTAATGAATCATTCTTTATATCCTAATAGTAATTATGGGAAAGGTTCTATACGAACAGAAGTAGATCAAATGTCTGGAGATAAATTATTTGAAAATAAACAAGGGAAGTTTGAAGACGTATCTTCTCAATCTGGAATTTTTCAAGGAAAAATAGGATATGGCTTAGGATTATCTATTGGAGATGTAACAAACGACGGTTACCCAGACATCTATGTTGGTAATGATTTTTTTGAAAATGACTACCTATATATAAATCAAAAAGACAATACTTTTAAAGAGGTTATATCTAAAGATAAAACTGCCTTAGGCCATACTTCTCATTTTTCAATGGGTAATGCAATATCTGATTTAAATAATGATTCCAAAATGGACATTATTTCCTTAGATATGCTTCCCGAAAATCTAAAAACATACAAAACATCTGGATTAGAATTTCCATACCAGACCTATCAATATTATTTAAAAAATGGATACGCCCCTCAGTTTATGCAAAATACCTTGCATTATAATAATGGCAATGAAACCTTTAGTGAAACGGCTTATTTAAGCGGGATTGCTGCAACAGAATGGTCTTGGAGTCCAATAGTTGGAGATTATGATAATGATGGCTTTAAAGACCTTTATATCACAAATGGTATTTTAGGAGCTACCAATGATATGGATTATATAAACTTCATTTCAAATGAAGCCATTCAAAAACAGTTAGCAACAGAAAAATCTCAAAGGAATTTAGAACTGTCCAAGCAAATCCCTCAAAAGAAAGTTAAAAACTATTTTTATAAAAACAATCAAGACAAGACATTTAGTAATGTAACTTCTAGCTGGTTATCTCACGGAAACTCATTTAGTAACGGAGGTGTTTCTGTAGATTTAGATAATGATGGCGATTTAGACTTAGTTGTTAATAACATTAATGAAGAAGCGTATGTATTAGAAAACAATTCAAATAAAATTTATCAGAACAACTATTTAAAAGTAAAGTTTATAGGGAATTCTAACAATACTTTTGGAATTGGAGCAACCGTAAAAGCTTACTATAAAGATCAAATAATTACCGAAGAAAACTATACAACAAAAGGATACTTATCATCTGTAGAACCCAAAATACATCTTGGACTAGGAGATGCTACCATAATAGATTCATTACAAATTATTTGGAGTACGAATGCATATGAAACATTAAAAAATGTACAAACTAATCAAGAAATAGAAGTTTTTTATAAGGATGCCGCAAAAAATTATCTCCATACAGCGATTAAAAAACAACCATCTTTTTTAGTAAACAAAGATTCTATTCTTAGTTTTAAACACAAAGATTCACAATCATTAGAATTTAATAGAGATCAAATAATACCCTACGCAAGCACCAATTTAGGACCACATATTGCAGTTTCTGATATAAATAATGACGGATTAGAAGACTTATTTATTAGTGGAGGAAAATCTCAAGCCAGTGAGCTTTTTATTCAAAATAAAAAAGGCCAATTTGCTTCTGTACAAGATTCTGTTTTTAAAAATACTGCAATTCACGAAGATGTATATGCTGTTTTGTTTGATGCCAATGGAGATGACTTTAAAGATTTGTTGGTAGTTAGTGGAGGCAACGAATTTAAAAAAGGAACTCCTTTACAACCAAAATTATACATTAACTATCAAGGAAAATTTAAAAGAGATACCATTCAGTTTACAACAATTGAAATTAATGCTTCTAAAGTAAGAGCAATAGATATAGATAATGATGGAGACAAAGACATCTCCATAGTTTCAAATATACTTCCTTGGCAGTTTGGAAAAACACCAACACACTATATTTTTGAAAATGATGGATTAGGAAATTTTACCAATGTAACGCAAAAATTTGGTCTTGATTTTAAAGAAAGTGGAAACATACGAGATATTGTCTGGAAAGATTTGAATAATGATGGTCTTTTAGATGCAATAGTTGCCGGGTATTGGATGCCTATAAAAGTATTTTTAAATGATGGTAAAAAATTAATACTTCAAAAAAACACTCGGTTAGAAAAAACAAACGGATGGTGGAATACCATTAAAGTAGCCGATTTTGATAAAGACGGAGATTTAGATTTTATTGCAGGAAATTGGGGATTAAATACTCGATTGAAGGCAAGCGAAAATGAACCCATAACGCTGTATAGCAATGATTTTGATGATAACGGTTCTGTAGACCCAGTTATCACCTATTATTATCAAAAACAAGAAACGCCCTTTGCCTCTAAAGATGAATTGGTAAAGCAATTGCCATTTTTAAATAAAAAATATTTATCCTACAAGGATTTTGCAGATGCTTCATTTACAGAACTTCTTCCGAAAGAAAAGATTAAAGGAGCCTACAAAAAACAAGTTTTTGAACTAGGGAGTTGTTATTTTGAGAATGTGGGAAATAACACCTTTAAAAAACATCAATTGCCATTTATGGCACAAGTATCTTCTGTTAATGACATAGCTCTTGACGATTTTAATAACGATGGTTTTACGGATGTTCTTTTAGTTGGAAATAATTATAATATTAACACACAATTGGGTAAATTAGATGCCTCTCATGGTCTAATTTTGTTGAACAATACAGAAGGGTTTTTTAACGAAAGTTTAGACCAGGATTTTAATATTTCTGGAGAAGCTAGAAACATAGAAACATTAAAAATTAAAGAGGAATTATTTTATGTTATTTCTATAAATAATGATACACCTATTTTTTTAAAGGCAAATAAATAATGACACAATTTATAGTAAGAAAAATTATTTTAGTACTGATGATCGCGGTAATTTATTCCTGTAATTTAGAGAAGGAAAATAAGTCTACCGCAAGTAAGACTCAGACCCTATTCACATTATTAGATGCCAAAGAAACAGGCATTGACTTTCTCAATAAAGTTAAAAACCAAAAGAATTTTAATATTTTCAAATACAGAAACTTCTACAATGGAGGAGGTGTTGCTATTGGAGATATTAATAATGATGGCCTAGCAGATATTTATCTAACAGGTAATATGGTGGCTAATAAATTATATCTTAATAAAGGCAACTTAACATTTGAAGATATTTCTATAAGTGCTGGAATAGAAGGAAACAAACCTTGGTCTACAGGTGTTGTAATGGTAGATATCAATCAAGACGGTTTACTAGATATTTATGTAAGTAATGCTGGAAATTTAAAAGGCAACAATCATGATAATGATCTGTATATTAATAATGGAGATTTAACATTTACAGAAAAAGCAGCTGAATTTAACCTTGCTAAAACAGGATTTTCTACACATGCTTCTTTTTTTGATTATGATAAAGATGGAGATTTAGACGCCTATATTTTAAATAACAGCAACATTCCTGTAAGTAGTCTAGGATATGCAGAACAACGAGATAAAAGAGCTCAAGATTGGGCAAATGTTCCAGAAATATTTAGAGGTGTTGGAGATATGCTATTAAGAAACGACAATGGTAAATTTGTAGATGTAAGTGAGCAGGCAGGTATTTATGGAAGCTTAATAGGTTTTGGTTTAGGCGTCATGGTTACCGATATGAATGGAGATTTGTATCCAGATATTTATGTTTCTAATGATTTTTATGAACGAGATTATCTGTACATCAACAATCAAGATGGTACTTTTAAAGAAGACATTACCAATTGGACCTCTCATTTAAGTTTATCTGCCATGGGTGTAGATATTGCAGATATAAATAACGATGGAAATGCAGATATTTTTATTACAGACATGCTGCCCGAAGCAGATCAGCGAGTAAAGTCTGTGATGGAATTTGAAGGATACAATGTTTTTAAATTAAAACAAAGTAAAGATTTTTCTCAGCAATACATTCAAAACACCTTACAGCTAAATAATGGGAATAGCACTTTTTCTGAGGTTGCTTATCACAGTGGTGTTGCAAAAACAGATTGGAGTTGGGCTGGGTTACTTTTTGATATGGATAATGATGGTAACAGAGATATTTTTATTACCAACGGAATTAATCATGATTTAACAGATTTAGATTTTGTTAACTTTTTTGCAAATGAAATCATTCAAAAAATGGCTTTAACAGGTAGAAAACAGGCAATAGATTCTATTATTAATAAAATGCCAGTAAAACCTCAACCAAATTATGCCTATAGAAATAATGGTGATATTACTTTTGACAATGCAAATAAGGAATGGGGTTTTGAAACACCTAGTTTGTCAAATGGTGTTGCTTATGGTGATTTAGACAATGATGGCGATTTAGATTTGGTCATTAATAATGTAAACATGTTGCCTTTTGTTTATAGAAACAATACAGATTCATTAACCAACAATAGTTATTTAAAAATTAAATTGGAAGGTACAAAAGCCAATAAATTTGCCATAGGAAGTACTGTAAAAATTTTTAATAACAACAATATATACGTACAAGAGCAAATGCCTTCAAGAGGGTTTCAATCTTCTATGGATTATGTGATGACCATTGGCCTGGGCGAGGTAACAACCATAGATTCTTTGCGTGTAATTTGGCCAGATAATACAACTCAAAAGTGGAGCAATGTTGCTGTAAACACAACGCTAACTTTACAGCAATTAGACGCTACTGAAGTTCAAAAGCCTTTTAAACCTAAGAAAGAAAAGACGCTGCTAACGGAAATTAAAAAAACAAAGTTAGTAAAACATCAAGAAAACAGTTATTCCGACTTTGATTATGAAGGCTTAATTAATAAAATGTTATCGCAAGAAGGGCCTGCCTTGGCAGTTGGAGATATTAATAATGATGGTAATGAAGATTTTTATATTGGTGGAGCAAAAAATCAATCGGGTCTTTTGTATTTAAATCTAGGAGATGGAAAAGTAGCGCTATCAATTCAAAAATCTTTCGAAAAAGATGCCTTATTTGAAGATACCACTGCTACTTTTTTTGATGCCAATGGAGATGGAAATTTAGATTTAATGATTGGGTCAGGCGGAAATGAAATAGGGGAGCAAAATAATTATAAGGTAAGACTATATCTTAATAACGGGAAGGGAACTTTTGAGCCAGCAGCAAAAAAACTACCACCTTTAAGAAAAAACATTGCAGTGATTGCTCCTTATGATTTTGATAATGACGGAGATATAGATGTTTTTGTTGGTGCTAGAAGTTTGGTAGCAACTTATGGTGTAAACCCTAGCCATCAATTTTTAGAAAATAACGGTGATGGAACTTTTTCAGATACCACAGAAAAAGTAGCCTATGATGTTAAAAATGCAGGAATGATTACTCATGCAATTTGGAAAGATATAGACAAAGATGGTAAAAAAGATTTGATGACTGTTTCTGAATGGGATACACCAAAAATCTATATAAACAATGGAAGAAGACTCATAAAACAAACATCTACTTTAGATAATTTATTTGGAATGTGGAATGTTGTAGAAGCTGCAGATCTAGATAATGATGGAGATGTAGATTTTATCCTTGGAAACCAAGGAAGCAATACCATGCACAAAACCTCTTTTGAAAACCCTGTAAAAATGTGGGTGAATGATTTTGATAATAATGGAACTATTGAGCAAATCATGACCAATCATAAGAATGGAAAAGACTATCCAATTCATATGAAAAAAGAATTAACAGCTCAGTTAGTTTCTCTGAAAAAGCAAAATTTAAAGGCTTCTGAATATGCTAAAAAATCTATTGATGAACTATTTTCACCATCAATTTTCGAAAATTCAATTATGAAGCAAAGTAGTATTTCAGAAACAATTATTGCTGTAAACGAAGGTGATTGGAAATTTAGTGTAAAAAAACTTCCAAGTCGTGTTCAGCTTTCTTGTGTCTGTGGAATTGTCTGTACCGATATTAATAATGATGGTCATTTAGATATTATTATGGCAGGAAATAACTTTGAATTTAAGCCTCAATATTCTAGATTAGATGCAAATTACGGATCGGTTTTATTAGGTGATGGAAACTTAGGGTTTACTTGGCAAGAGTATAATGCATCAGGCTTTGTGATTAAGAATGAAGTAAAACATTTAAAAACAATTAAAGATAATAAAGGAAAGACCTACCTTATTGCGGCTATTAATAATGAACGTCCAAAACTATTTTTAATCAATGAATAATAAGGCAATTATACTCTGTTTTTCTCTGCTATTGTTCGCATGTAATCAAAAGGAGCTGTTGTTTAAGAATCCAACCTCTCAAGAAACAGGCTTGAACTTTAAGAATACAATTACACCATCTAATGAGTTAAATATTCTTGATTATTTATATTATTATAATGGAGGTGGTGTTGCTTTAGGTGATATAAATAACGATGGTCTTTTAGATATCTTTCTATCAGCAAATCAAGGAAAAAACAAGCTATTTATAAACAAAGGAAACTTACAATTTGAAGACATTACAACCAAGGCAAGTGTATCTGGTAATAGTTCATGGAATACTGGAGCGGTTATGGGAGATATAAATGGAGACGGTTTGTTAGATATTTATGTCTGTGCTGTTGTTGGTGTGCATGGGTTCTATGGCTACAATGAATTATACATTAATAATGGAGATGAAACCTTTACTGAAAGTGCAGAAATATACCAACTAGATTTTGATTCTTATAGCTCTTCTGCAGCATTTTTAGATTTTGATTTAGATGGTGATTTAGATATATATCTTTTAAACCACGCCATTCACACTCAAGAGTCTTTTGGAAAAGCAGAACTACGTTACAAACGAAATGAGCAAACAGGAGATAGATTGCTAAGAAATGATGGAGGAACATTTACAGATGTAAGTGAATCTGCAGGAATTTTTGGTGGAATTAATGGTTATGGATTGGGTATTTCTGTTGCAGATTTTAATCAAGACGGCTTTCCGGATATTTATGTTGGAAATGATTTTCATGAAGATGATTATTATTACATAAACAATGGTGATGGTACTTTTTCTGATCAATTGAAAGACTATTTTGGCCATACCACTCGTTTTTCTATGGGAAATGATGTGGCAGACATTAATCATGATGGTTTGCCAGATATTATTTCTTTAGACATGCTGCCTGAAGATGAGCTAGTTTTAAAAACTTCTGAAGGAGATGATAATATTCAGATTCAGAAACTAAGAACTCAAAAGTTTGGGTATCACTATCAGTTTACTAGAAATATGCTGTATATAAATCAGCAAAATTCTAGTTATTTAGAAACGGCTCTACTTAGTGGAATTGCTGCTACAGATTGGAGTTGGAGTAGTTTGTTTGCAGATTTTAATCAAGATGGCGAGCAAGATTTATTTATATCTAACGGAATTTCAAAGAGACCAAATGATCTAGACTTTATTAAATTTGTTTCTAACGAACAAATTCAGAAAAAAATAGACAATACAAAATTGGTAGACCAAAAAGCATTGCAAATGATGCCTTCTGGAGAAGCTCATAATTATATTTTTAAAGGAACTAAAAATTTAGAGTTTGAAGATAAATCTGGTGATTGGATTTCAAATAAAAAAGGAGTTTCAGGAGCTACAGCCTTGGGCGATCTAGATAATGACGGAGATCTAGATTTAGTGGTCAGTACTATTAATGAAGATGTATCATTGTATATCAATCAAACGAATGAGAAAGCTAATTATCTTCAATTAAAGTTTACCTATCCAGCACCCAATACTTTTGGGATAGGAACGAAAGTTTACGCCTATGAGCAAGGAAAATTACAATTCAAAGAATTGTACACGGTAAGAGGTTTTCAATCTTCTTCAGAACCAATGGTTCATTTTGGGTACGGAGCAATTCAACAAGTAGATTCAATAACTATTGTTTGGCCGAATAAAACCTATCAAACTCTAAAAAATATTGCTGTAAATCAGCGAATGACTATCAGTCCAGAAAACACAAAACCATTTAATTATAAATCTTTCTTTAAAAAAGAAACACCTCTTTTTAAAAAGAGTTCCAATAATTTAGGCATTCATTTTACTCATGTAGAAGATAATTATACAGATTTTAATCGCCAAAAATTAATTCCTTATCAAACCTCAGATAGAGGTCCTGCTATTGCTGTAGGAGATTTAAATAATGATGGGAAAGAAGATATTTATTTTGGAGGTTCTAAGTTTAACCCATCGAAAGTTTTTTTACAAACTGATAGTATTTATAGAGAAAAAAATATTCAAACTATTGCAAACGATTCTATTACTGAAGATGTTGTAGCCCTAATTGCTGACTTAAATAACGATCAAAAAAACGATGTAATTGTTGGAACAGGAGGGGCAGATTTTTACAATAAAATGACACCTTTATTAGACACTTACTATACCCAGAGTAGTGTTGGTTTTGAAAAACAAGAACTACCAGCATACTTTGAAAATGCAGCAGTTATAAAAGCAGCAGATTATGACAATGATGGAGATTTAGATGTTTTTGTTGGAAATAATACGGTATCCAATAATTTTGGAGCCATGCCTAATTCTTATATTTTAAAAAATGAAAACGGCAAGTTTTCAATCCTAGAAAATCAATCGTTTCAAAATACAGGAATGATTACAGATGCTATTTGGGAAGATTATAATACAGACGGCTTTGTAGACCTTATTTTGGTAGGAGAATGGATGACACCCAAGTTTTTTAAAAATACCAGGGGCAATTTTACAGAAGAAAAACTCATAGATGCTACATTAACAGGTCTGTGGCAACAGATAGCTGCTTTTGATATTGATAAAGACGGAGATGTAGACTACCTCTTAGGAAACTGGGGTAAAAACTCAAAATTTAATGCTTCAGAAGAATACCCATTAAGAATGTATTATGCAGATTTTGATGGTAACGGAAGTACAGAAACCATACTATGCAATTATAAAAATGAAGCTTATTATCCTTTGTTAGGATTGGATGAATTGGCCAGTCAAATTGTAAGTTTACGGAAAAAGTTTACAAGCTATAAAAGCTTTGCAGGAAAATCAATAGACGAAATTTTTGAAAAATCAGTATTAAAGAAGGCTCGTATATTAGAAGTACATACTTTAGCTTCAGGGTATTTAAAAAATGAAAACAATACATTTACATTTATTCCTTTTAAAAACGAGTTGCAAGTATCACCAATTTCAGCTTTTTTAGAATACGATTTTAATGCTGATGGAGATAATGAAGTTTTAGTAGCAGGGAATTATTTTGGCGTAAGTCCGTATCAAGGAAGATTTGATTCTTTTCCTGGAGCATTAATTTTTAATGAAGATAAGATTGTTTTAGGAAATAAAATTGGACTAGACTTTAACCAAAAGGCAGTTAAGAAACTTAATATAATTAAAGTTCAAAATAAATCATATGTTTTAGCAACTATTAATAATGACCATGCTCAAGTATATGAATTAACAAATTAAAAGATGATTATAAAAAATTATAAAACCTCTTTAATAGTAAGCGCATTATGTTTGCTGATTTTCTCATGTAAAGAGAATTCAGAACCTATAGAAGTTACTACCGACAATTTTCATACAGCTATAGATAAAGTAGTAGATGTTATGATTCACGATATATTTTCTCCGCCAGTAGCAAGTAGAGTTTTTGTGTATCCAAACATTGCAGCCTATGAAATATTAGCTCTAAATGACAGTAGTTATCACTCATTAAAAAATCAAATTAAACACTTAGAGGCAATTCCATCACCTAATCCAGCAAAGAAGATAAATTATCCGCTTGCAGCAATTATTGCACATTTAAATATTAGCAAGCAATTGATCTTTTCTGAACAGAAAATTGAAATGTATAGAGATAGTTTATATAATATTTGGGAAGCTAAAAACCCACGAGAATTTAATGAATCTAAAGCCTACGGTTTGGAAGTAGCAGCTCATATAACTACTTGGATGAACAAAGATAACTATGCACAAACACGCACCATGCCCAAGTTTAGTGTAGATTCTGAAGACGAAAGTAGATGGCAGCCAACACCACCCTCGTATATGGATGGTTTAGAGCCACATTGGAACAAAATACGATCTTTTGTTATTGATTCGGCAGCACAATTTAAACCAGTACCTCCACCAAAATTTTCAATGAATAAAAACTCAGATTTTTATAAAGAACTAAAAGAAGTTTATGATGTTAGTATAGAAATCACCAAAAAAGGGGATGCTTCAGAAGAGATAGCCATTGCACAATTTTGGGATTGTAACCCTTATGTTTCTGTAAATCGAGGACATTTAATGTTTGCAGTAAAAAAAATAACACCAGGAGCCCATTGGATTGGTATTACTAAAATTGCCGCAAAAAAAGAAGAAGCAGATTTTAAAAGAACAGTTTTTGCCTACACCAAAACATCTATTGCAATAGCAGATGCTTTTATTAGTTGTTGGGATGAAAAATACAGAAGTAATTTAGTGAGGCCAGAAACATTAATTAACACCTATTTTGATGATGAATGGAAACCTATTTTACAAACGCCACCCTTTCCAGAATACACAAGTGGCCATTCTGTTGTTTCTGGAGCTGCTTCAATAGTATTAACGTCTATTTTTGGAGACAACTTTAGTTTTGCAGACAATACTGAGGTACCGTATGGGCTACCAGTTCGGTCTTTCACTTCCTTTAATGCGGCTGCAGATGAGGCTACCATTAGTAGAATGTATGGAGGTATTCATTTTAGAGCAGCAGTAGAGGTAGGTGTTGGACAAGGAAGAGAAATTGGAGAATTGGTTACTAAAAAATTAACCATGTCAAAAAAGTAAATAATAGGACAAACATCTATTTTGTAGATATTTATAGTTAAAAAAATGAAAAAAATAAGTGCTATCATTGGGTTTCTTTTAGCAGGGTTTTTGCTCTGGTACCTCATCATAAAACCCTACGATTATTTAGTAACTTTTAAGGTAAAAACAAGTGCAGGGACTATCAACCAAACCATCAAACTTTGGAATACTAGTTTAGAGAATTCAAGTCCAATTCAACAAGATAATTTGGCGAACTTAACACAACAGATTAAGATAAAAGACTCTACTTATAATTATGAATGGTCTATAAGTTCGGTAAATGATTCTATCTCTAAAGTAAACGTATATGTTACAGATTTAAACAACAGTTTAGCAAACAAAATTTCGATTCCTTTTTCTAAAACAGATTTTGAAAAGCGAACAGAACAAACAGTAACAGACTTTATAGATAAACTAAAAGAGCACTTAAAAAAAATTAAAGTAACTGTGGTAGGAAAAGACACCACAAGATCTACCTATTGTGCCTATATTTCTATGAAGGGCTTGCAAATTGAAAAAGCGAAAGGAATGATGCAAAATTATTCATTATTAACCAGTATTCTCTCTGCTGAAAATATAACAATGAATGGTACGCCTTTTGTTGAAATAACAAATTGGAATACACAAAATGATAGTATTGCTTATAATTTCTGTTTTCCAGTGATAAAAAGTGATTCTCTTCCGGTAGATTCACGCATTCAGTACAAACAATATAATGGAGCAAAAGCCTTAAAAGCTACATATAACGGAAACTATATTACATCAGATAGAGCTTGGTATGCATTAGTAGATTATGCAGAAAATAATAATATAAAGATAGACAAAAAGCCCCTTGAGGTCTTTTATAGCAATCCAAATTTTGGAGGAGATGTCTTAAAATGGAAAGCAGAAATATATATGCCTATTAAAGAATAGTCTTTTATGCGGATGTTTTGGAATACTTTTTGTTGTAATATTGATTAAACAGAATATTTTGAAAAAAGCTTTAACCATTTTTATTGGAATCTTACTATTACAATCTTGTAATAACTCAGAAAAATCAATCTATGAGGGAAGTTGGATTGATAAAAAAAATGAGATGATTCAAGTTTCTATCTTGTTTGAAAACGAATCATATTGGTTAAAAGATTTTAATGGTACATATCTAATTCAAGAAGATGAAGGAAATTATTATGTAAGTATAGATGCAAAAAGATTTCCTATTGCAATTCGTAAAGAAAGTCTCTATTTTTTAAAAAATGAATTTATTCCTGAATCAAAGAGCTTAAAAAAACAATTTGTAGGTCTTTGGAAAAATCAAACAGGAAATCTTTGGTTTCATATTAAAAATAGTAACGGAGGAATTATCTGGGATATTAAAGAAGGATCCAAAACATACGTAAGTTACTACCCTAAGATTACTAAATCAGGATTTACTTTTACGTACCACAATGAAGACATTCTATTTGTACTAGAAAACAATACCATAACAGACTCTAAAGGGGGTAAATACACCAGAATTTAACTCCAAAAAACAACATTTTTATTTTTTTTGTTCAATTTATTTCACTGAATAATTATAGACTAAAAATTGAATAGTATTTTATACTTTCAACTAGCCTTTTAACTGTAAATAATAGTAGCTTTAATTTTAAAAAACGATCTTAAGAATACTGTAATGACTAAAAACTCACAACAAGAAAGAAATTGGTGGAAAGAAGGTGTAATTTATCAAATCTATCCAAGAAGTTTCAAAGATACTAGTGGAAACGGTGTTGGAGACTTACAAGGAATCATTCAAAAATTAGATTATATAGAAAGTTTGGGTGTTACTATGGTTTGGTTAAACCCAATATACGAGTCTCCGAACGATGATAATGGTTATGATATTAGTGATTATCGTGCCATTATGAAAGAGTTCGGTACTATGACAGATTTTGATGAACTACTTCAAGGTTTGCATAAGCGAAATATAAAACTTGTAATGGATGTAGTTGTAAACCATAGCAGTGATGAGCATGAATGGTTTCAACAATCTCGTAGTTCTCGTGATAATCCTTACAGAGATTATTATCATTGGTGGCCTGCAGAAAAAGGAAAGCCAAATCATCGTTGGAGTTTTTTTGATGAAAATAGCGATGCTTGGAAATATGACAAACAAACAGATGCTTATTATCTACATTATTTTTCTCAGAAACAACCTGATCTTAATTGGGAGAACCCAAAAGTACGCCAAGAAGTATATGATATTATGAAATTTTGGGCAGATAAAGGTGTAGACGGTTTTCGTTTAGATGCTTTCCAATATGTAAGTAAGGATATTACTTTTCCTCCATTTCCAGAGGGTTATGATATTAGTATACCAAACGTTATTAAATATCATGGTATGGGTCCTCACATTCATACTTATCTCAAAGAAATGTATGAACAGGTTTTGAGTAAATACGATGTTTTTGCTGTTTCAGAGGGTGTTGGAAGCACATTAGAAGATGCCCATAATTTAGTAGATGAGGATCGTAAAGAATTGCAAATGGCGTATCATTTTGAAGCAACAGATATGGTTACTACTTTAGAAAAATGTACCCTAGCTCAATTTAAAGAATCGTTTACCAAATGGGATACATCATTTGCTGAAAAAGGCTGGATTTCTATCTATTTATCAAACCATGATCAATCTAGATTTGTAAACAGATATGGAAGTGATAAACCAGCATTTAAAGATTACTCTGCCAAGATGCTTAATACCTTTATTCTTTCTATGAGAGGCACACCCTACACTTATTATGGAGATGAGTTAGGGATGACAAATATTGGATTTACAAAAATTGAACAGTATAAAGATATTGCAGCCATTAATGGGTATAAAAAAGCCGCTACAGATGGAGAAGATTTAGACCTACATCTTAAAAATTTAAACTTACTTTCAAGAGATAACGGTAGAACACCTATGCAATGGGATGACACAAATAACGCTGGATTTTCAAGTGAAACCCCATGGTTACCTGTACATGAAAATCATACAACAGTTAATGTAGCTAATCAACAAAATGACCATAATTCTGTGTTGAATCATTTCAGAAAAATGGTAGCATTAAGAAAAGATAATTTGTTACTAGTGTATGGTGAATACGAAATTATTCAAGAAGAACATCCTACAATCTATGCTTACAGTAGAACTTTAGATGATGAGCAAATGAAAATTCTATTAAACTTCTCAGAATTAACATCAAAGATTAATTTATCTAACTTAGTTCAAATTAAAGAAGTTCTTATTAATAATTATAACGAGTTATTAATTGATAAAAACACCATCACATTGCAGCCCTACCAAGCGGTGGTGTTAAAGTTTTAAAAAACCAATATTTAATTAACCAATATGAAAATATCGAAACCAAGTTTATCTTTTTGGCAAATCTTTAATATGAATGTTGGGTTCTTAGGAATTCAATATAGTTTTGGATTACAACAAACAGCAATCAACCCCATTTTTTTATATTTAGGAGCTTCAGAAGATATGTTGCCAATATTAAATATTGCAGGACCAGTTACAGGGTTACTAGTACAGCCAATTATTGGTGCAATGTCAGACAAGACATGGTCTTTAAAATGGGGTAGGCGTAAACCCTATTTCTTGATAGGTGCCTTGCTAGGTAGTATCTGTCTATTTGCCTTCCCACACAGTCCAGTTCTCTGGTTTGCTGTTGGTTTACTTTGGATTTTAGACGTTGGTAATAATGTTGCTATGGAACCTTACAGAGCTTTTGTAGGGGATAAATTACCTGAAAAACAATTGAGTTTAGGGTATCAAATGCAGAGTTTGTTTTGCGGGTTGGGTACATTACTAGCTACAGGATCTATTCTTTTATTTCAATATTTATTTGGTGAAGAAGCAGATGTTGCAGGTACAATTCCGCAGTGGATTTATTATTCTTTTTATATAGGTGCTATACTGTCTTTAACCACCATTTTGTGGTCGGTTTTTAAAACAGCTGAGATTCCTCCATCAGATGAGGAATTGAAGGAAATCAATAAGATTAAACAATTATCATTACTAAATAAAATGGCCAAGCCTTTCGTTGAAATTAGAGAAGCACTGAAAGAGATGCCAAAATTTATGTGGAAAATTGGTGCTGTGTATCTTTTTCAATGGTATGCATTGTTTGTGTATTGGCAATTTTCAACACCACTTTTTATGAAAACAATGGGCTATTCTATCTCTGAAGCAGGATCTCAATCTGCTGCAATGAGCCTAACATACAACACAACTACAATGCTAATAGCTTTAATTTTAGTTCCTTTAACTCTAAAGTTTGGGAATAAGAAAATGTATGCATTAAGTTTATTAGGAACAGCAATAGCATTATTTTGGATTCCATTTATAACAGATCCTTGGCTCGTAGTATTACCTATGATCTTATTTGGGATTGGCTGGGCAGCCATGATGGGAATACCATATACCATGGTTTCTAAAATTGTTCCTCAAGAAAGAAGAGGGGTGTATATGGGGATCTTAAACATGATGATAGTTATACCAATGGGAATAGAAACACTAACTTTTGGTCCTATTTATAAATATTTATTAGATGGAAATGCTATCTATGCCATGTTATTTGCAGGAGTGTTTTTTGCAATTGCAGCTTTTTTAGCCCTACGATTAAATGAAACCCCCACAGAAATAAAAACTAATTTTTAGGGATTTTATCATGAAACATACAGGAATTAAAATAGCACTTTTTTTAAATTATTTTGTTTTTGCATTTTTATTAAACAGTGTAGGAACGGTCATATTACAAGTACAGCGTAGTATGGATATCTCCAAAGGGGATGCAAGTATTTTAGAAGGGTTTAAAGATATTCCCATTGCTATTGCTTCCTTTATTTTAGCTTCTTTTTTGCCTAAAATTGGTCTTAAGAAATCTATGTTGTTAGGATTGGCTTTGGTATCTATCTTTTGCTTTATGACTCCTTTTACCAATGATTTTTGGTATTTCAAAATGTTATTTTTAGTCATCGGTATATCTTTTGCATTAATTAAAATTGCTGTTTTTGCAACTATTGGGCTCATCACAAATAGCCAAAAGGAGCACGGTAGTTTTATGGGTATTTTAGAAGGTGTATTTATGGGGGGTATTTTATTAGGAAATATTGCTTTTAGCTTTTTTATTGATGATGCCAATCCAAAATCTACCAATTGGTTAAATATGTATTGGTTTATGGGAGCAATCTCTCTCTTGGCTTTTATAGTTTTGCTTGCTTCAAAACTAGACGAATCTCAAGCTAAAATTGAACAACGCAAATTTTCTGAAGACTTCAAAGAAATGCTGTTACTTATTTTAAAACCATTAACCATTATTTTTGTCATAAGCATCTTTTTATATGTTTTGATAGAGCAAAGCTTTCAGACTTGGTTTCCAACATTTTATACAGATATTATAAAAGTTCCGCCAAGCATGGCTGTTCAAGCATCTGCGGTTTTAGGGGGTGCATTTATGATTGGGCGTTTTTTAGGAGGTTTTATTTTAAATAAAATGAAATGGATCACTCTTTTAACAATTTGTTTACTAGCGGCAGGAATAATTGTAATAGTAGTATTGCCCCTTGCAGACACCACACAAACAGTAGGATTAATTACTTGGGCAAACGCTCCTTTAGTTGTTTATTTAATGCCCTTAATTGGCTTATTTTTAGCACCTGTTTATCCTACTATAAATTCTACTATTCTGTCTTCCTTGCCAAAACACATGCACAGTTCTATGGCAGGTTTAATTGTTGTTTTTTCTGCTTTAGGAGGCACAACAGGTTCTATAATTACAGGAAATGTTTTTGAAAAATACGATGGATCTACAGCATTTTATTTGTCATTAATACCACTTACTGGGATTCTAATTACTATTTGGATATTGTATATGATGACAAAAAAATCTATTCCAGAATGATTTTCAAACTCACTATAGCAGCAACTCTAAAAACATTATTAGCTCAAGAAGACACAGATGGCGATAAGAAAATTACTATAGAAGATACAGGGCCAAAATCTTTTGTCATAAAATCTGTTTCAGGAGAAAATCATGAAGTTAAAGGTACCTACTTTTTGTCTAATTTATTACAAGAGCTGGTGATTGCAAAACATCAAGGACATGAGTTTGCTGAAATTGAGATTAATCAAATTGAAGAATTACCAGCTGTTAGAATTTCTAGATTAATTAAAAATTTTTACTGGAATGGTTTAACAAGAACCATGGATGAAAAAGGGGTTGAAAAATTAGTACACGATACTAAAAGTGAAACACTAACACCCAATAAATTAAGAATCTACGTTCCTTTTCAAGATGGTTTTGCATTGCAATACTACCAAGAATTAGAAAAGACTTTACCTGTTGAAGCCATTCAATTACCAGAAATTATTTCTCCTGAATTTGTAAAAAGCATTAACAATACATCAGGAATATTAGCACTAAAACTAACAAGGGAAAACAGAATTGTAAAAGGTGTTCCTTTTGTTGTTCCGGGTGGAAGATTTAATGAGATGTACGGTTGGGATAGTTATTTTGAATCTATTGGATTAATAATAGATGGTAAGGTAGATTTGGCAAAAGCCATGGCAGATAATTTTCAGTACGAAATAGACTATTACGGCAAAATATTAAATGCAAATAGATCCTATTATTTAACTAGAACACAGCCTCCTTTTTACACCAGTTTAATTAGAGAAGTTTTTGAAATTACCAAAGATATCACCTGGCTGCAAAGTCATTTAAAAACTGCCATTAAAGAATATGAAACAGTTTGGATGGTTGCTGGGAAAAGACTCACCAATAACGGCTTAAATAGATACCTTGCTGAAGGCATTGGAATGCCTCCAGAATGTGAGAAAGGACATTTTGATTCGGTAATAAAACCCTATGCAGACGCTTTAAGTCTCTCTTTAGGTACTTACATATTAAAATATAATTCAGGACATATTAAAAATAAAGAGTTAGATGCTTATTTTGTGCATGATAGAAGTGTTAGAGAATCTGGACACGATACATCATACAGAATAGAAGGCAATTGTGCAGATTTAAATTTAGTAGAATTAAACGCATTGTTGTATAAGTATGAAGTTGATTTTGCAGAACTTATTAAAGATTATTTTAAAGATCATTTTATAGTTAAATCTAAGAAGTATACCGCTAACTTTTGGCTAGAAAAAGCCGAAAAAAGAAAGGCTTTGGTACATCAGTATTTATGGGATTCTGGAAAAGGCTTATTTTTAGATTTTAATAATAAAACTCAAAAGAAATCTTCCTTTATTGCAGCTACAACATTAATTCCTTTGTGGTCTAAAATGGCTTCCAAAGAGCAGGCGGCTTTACTAGTTAAAAATGCGCTTCCTTTGTTAAAAGTAGCTGGAGGTATTGCAGGAAGTTCTCAAAAAAGCAGTAGAGAAGTTCCCCAAGATAAACCTTCGAGGCAATGGGATTATCCAAATGGATGGGCTCCTCATCAAATAATGATTTGGAAAGGATTGCTCAATTATGGATATCACAAAGAAGCACAAGAGCTTATTTACAGATGGTTGTTTATGATCACTAAAAATGCCGTAGATTATAATGGCACCATCCCTGAAAAATACGATGTAGTTCATTCATCTCATAAAGTATTTGCAGAATACGGGAATGTGGGAACAGATTTTGAATACATTACTCAAGAAGGCTTTGGTTGGATGAATGCATCTTATCAATACGGACTTTCTTTATTAGAGTCTATCTATATAACCTCCTTAAATGAATTAAAATTACCAGAAGAATTATTTTAAAACCAAAACAATGAAAGTTAATATTTTAATCACACTAGTATCGGTATTGTTGTTTTCTTGTCAGGAAGAAACAGCAACTACATTAGTACCAATTTCTGATAAGGTATTAGAAACTGCAGTTATTTATGAAGCTAATATTAGGCAATATTCTAAAGAAGGAACCTTTAAGGCATTCACAAAAGATATTCCAGGACTCAAAGAACTGGGTGTTAAAATAATTTGGATGATGCCTATTAATCCTATTTCAGAAATTAAAAGAAAGGCAACCGGTGGATCTTTTACCAATGAAATTGAAGATAAAGAGGAACGAAAAAAATACTTGGGAAGTTACTATTCTGTATCTGATTATAAAGCTATAAACCCAGAATTTGGAAATAAGGATGATTTTAAAGAGCTGATAGATACCGCACATGATAATGGTATGTATGTGATTGTAGATTGGGTTCCAAACCACACAGGTTGGGATCATCCCTGGATTACTTCTCACCCAGAGTGGTATACTCAAAATGAGCAAGGTGAAATTATAGATCCTATAAACCCAGATACCGGAAAGTCTTGGGGATGGACAGATACCGCAGATTTAAATTACGATAATTTAGACATGCAGCAAGAGATGATTAATGATCTAAAGTATTGGGTTACAAACTTTAATATAGATGGGTATAGAATGGATGTAGCTCATAAAGTGCCTCCAGTATTTTTTAATGAGGCAATTGCTGAATTAAAAAAAATAAAACCTCTATTTATGCTGGCTGAAGCAGAGCAACAAGAACTTTTTAGAAACGGTTTTGATATGCAATACGCATGGGAAGGACATCATATACTAAATAATATTGCTAAAGGTGAAGCTTCTGTAAAAGAATTTGATACCTATATAAATAAGCAAAAGGAACTTCTAGAGCCTACAGATTTTACTATGAATTTTGTGACCAATCATGATGAAAATTCTTGGAGTGGTACTCTCAAAGAACGAATGGGTGATGCTAGTGAACTTCTAACAACATTGGTATATGCAATGCCTGGAATGCCTTTAATTTATAGTGGACAAGAGTATGATTTAAATCATCGGTTAAAGTTTTTTGAAAAAGATAGTATTCCCAAAACAAAAGGAAATACCTGGAATTTACTCACAAAATTAGGAGACTTAAAAAATAATCATCTAGCTTTTCATGGCGGTAAAATAGCAGCATCTTATGAAAGATTAACTACTGAAAATGAAAATGTAGTAGCTTTTAAAAGAAGTAAAGAAGATGCGGAGGTTTACTTTATTGGAAACCTATCTAATCAAGCTCAATCATTCATTGTAGATGTAGAAGGAACCTATGAAGATCTTCTTCTGAATAAAAGCCTTATTTTAAATCAAAAAAAAATACAGTTAGCGCCTTGGCAATATTATTTACTTAATAAAGTATCTCCATAGAAAGTGATTCCCTACTTCATAGATAACATAAATTGTAGTTGAAACTCTCTGAATAAAAATTTCAGAAAAGACAAAAAGAATAATTTATAATAGATGAAAAAATGAATACTAAAAAATTATACTATTGGTCAATTACTGTTGCTTTAGCTGGGTTTTTATTTGGGTTTGATACTATTGTAATTAGTGGTGCAGAACAAGATATTCAAAGATTGTGGGGAGGCTATACGCTCTTTGGTAGCAATGATTTATTTCATGGAATTGTTATTGTTGGAGCTGCTCTTTGGGGAACAGTTCTGGGAGCAATTTTTGGAGCGATTCCAAATGATCGATTGGGAAGAAAGAAAACTTTAGTGTTTATTGGCGTGCTCTATACAATTTCTGCCATAGGCTCTTCTATGGCATCAGACCCTTGGATATTTGCATTATTTAGATTTATTGGAGGTATTGGTGTTGGGGCTTCTACTATTGCAGCACCTTCTTTTATATCAGAAATTGCTCCACAAGAAAAACGAGGCAGATTGGTAGCTACTTACCAATTTAATATTGTATTTGGAATTCTTATTGCTTTTGTTTCTAACGCTTTATTAGCAAAATATATTAGTAATGACGCTTGGAGGTGGATGATAGGTATAGAAGCATTGCCCGCAATTATTTACACAGTTATGATGTTTGCAATTCCTGAAAGTCCGAGATGGTTAATTACTGCAAAAAATAATATTGAAGCAGCAAAGCAAGTTTTTAGAAGCTTATATGACAATGAAGGCGATATAGCAGAGCAAGTAAATTTGATTGTTAATTCTCAAAAAAGCACAGATGATGCAGAAAGCATCTTCAGTAAAAAATATGGAATTCCTTTATCCTTAGCTTTTTTTATTGCTTTTTTTAATCAATTTAGTGGCATTAATGCCATTTTATATTATGCCAATAGAATTTTTGCAGAAGCAGGTTTGGCAGAGCAAGCAGGAGCATTGGGGTCTATAGGTCTGGGTATTACAAACTTTGTTTTTACCCTATTGGGAATGTTTTTAATTGATAGATTGGGCAGAAAGCAGTTATTATATATTGGATCTGTTGGATACATTGTTTCATTAAGTATTGTTTCATTATGTTTTTACAATGACTGGTCTGGTATGATTGTTCCCATATCATTGTTTGCATTTATAGCCTCTCATGCAATAGGTCAAGGGGCTGTTATTTGGGTCTTTATTTCTGAAATTTTCCCAAATCATTTACGTTCTTCAGGACAAGCATTTGGAAGCTCGGTTCATTGGGTTTTGGCAGCAATTATTCCTTCTTTAGTGCCTATACTTTTTAATTCTATTGGAGCAGTAACTGTTTTTGCTATTTTTGCATTTATGATGCTATTGCAATTAGTTTGGATAAAAATGTACGTTCCAGAAACAAAAGGGAAATCTTTGGAAGCAGTATCAGAATCATTAACGAATTCTAATTAATGAATAAAATAACGTGTTTTGGCGAAGTGCTTTGGGATGTTTTTCCAACGCATAAAAAAATAGGAGGAGCACCTTTAAATGTAGCTCTACGGTTGCATTCTTTTCAGAATGATGTTACAATCATTAGTAGTGTCGGAGATGATAAAAATGGAAAAGAATTACTGCATTTTATTGAAGAACAAGGAGTTTATACGGGTAATATACAAATCAATAAAAATTATGAAACCAGTAAAGTAGCTGTTGCTTTAGACCAAAAAGGAGCTGCTTCGTATACCATTACACACCCTTGTGCTTGGGATTTTATAGAGATAAATAAACGTCTTTTATCGTTGGTTAAGGTATCAGATGCTTTTATTTTTGGGAGCTTAGTTTCTAGAAATAAGCAGTCAGAAACTACTCTTAAAAAACTTCTCACCCTTTCTAGTTTTGCTGTATTTGATGTTAATTTAAGACCACCTCATTATACCATTGCTGTGTTAACTAATCTAATGAAAGCAGCACACTTTATAAAGTTTAATGATGATGAACTTATAGAAATTTGCAAAAGCTTAGGGGTTACACTTAAAACGATAGAGGATCAGGTACAATTTATAGCTTCACATACAACTACTCAAAATATCTGTGTTACAAAAGGAAGCAAAGGGGCAGTTCTTTTTTATGAAGGCACCTTTTTCTACAATGATGGATACGTGGTTAAAGTAGCAGATACTGTTGGATCTGGAGACTCTTTTTTAGCTACATTAATAGACGCATTGCTAAAAAAAGTAGCTCCACAAAAAGCCATAGACACTGCTTGTGCTGTTGGTGCACTAGTTGCTAAAAATAAAGGAGCAAACCCTGTGATTTCAGAACAAGATATTGAGGCTATTTTAATAGAATGAAGATTTTAATAGAAATAATAAAATAGAAATAATACCAAATAGATCAACAGATAAAAACGATAAAAATTCCGTGCTTTCTTATAGTGTTGATTTGCTGGATATAGATTGCCAAAAAGCCCCTTAAGCTCGGTAATAAATAAAGGCTTTATATTTATGAACCAACTATCTGTTTGATAGACTATTTTTCTGAAATTACTTCTATAATAAGACAATGGAAGCCCCCAAATAAAGAAAATAATGAGCCATATGTTTTCCGAAAGAACTTTAATCATTTTTAGCTTTTTTAGGAAACCAAGGGATAAAAGCATTTGTAGATGCTACGTATTCTTTATATCCTGGTTTTGTTTTTTGCAATGATTTTTCTAACATAGCAACTCCTGAAATATTAATAATTAAGTAGATCATAGCCAATGCACCAACTATCTGCCAATAACCTCCAGAGGCTATTGAAAATAGCCCAAACGACAGCCAAACTGTTGCATCACCAAAATAATTTGGATGCCTAGTATAGCGCCATAAACCAGTTTTAAGAATTGTGCCTTTATTATCAGGATTCTTCTTAAATTTTGTTAATTGATAATCACCAATAGCTTCAAATAAAAATCCTACACACCAACATAATAAAGCTATATAATCAATGGCGTTTAGTTCGTTACTAACAGTTTCATGATGAATTCCAAATAATGGTAAAGAAACCAACATGATTAAGGTTCCCTGTAAAACAAAAACTTGAAAAAAACTGAACCACCAATATCTTTCTGCTCCATAATGTCGCCTAAATTCTTGGTATCTGAAATCTTCAGGCTTTCCATAATTTCTTTTGAATAAGTATGCAGATAGCCGAATTCCCCAAACACTCACTAAGCATAGAACAACTAAATTACGAGTATACATATGAGTCTCCAGCATAAAATAGGCAACATTTACAACCACAAACCCAGTTCCCCAAAAAGCATCAACAATACTAACATTTTTTAATGGAATACTAATAAGCCACAGAATGACCATTAAAAATAGTATGAGAGAAGCGGCTAAGAGAAAATTCATATATGATGTAGTGATATTAAAGATGGAAAGTACAAAACTATTTAAAAGTGTAGGGATAATTGTGATATGATTATTTTGAAAACAGCATCAATATATAACAAACCACAACTCCTTTTATAAAGCAGATCCAATACAATTGGTAATATGAAAGGTTCAATTTAATTCGTGTTTTTTCAACTAAAGTTTTGTGCCAGACAATCATTTGTTCTAAAAATTTAAGAATTATGTTAAAGATACTAAATTTTTTTGTGCAATTCTTTAGCTGTTTCTGAGTCTCTTTTAAAGGCAATAGACACTACTATATTTTGAAACCTCATATAATTTCCCTAAATTACTTTCTTATAGAAACTAAAAAAAACTCATATTATGAAATTACTTTTAAAAAAAATTATTTTTCTAATGGTATCTGTTTTACTAATTAATTGTACTACAAATGGTGGTAAAAATCTAGTAGAAGGAGATAACTATGGAAAAACTTATAGTATTGGAGACAATGCTATGTCAGAAAAGCTTTTGATGTTGTCAGAGGCATATAGCGCCCAGAATACAGACGAGTTAGTAAAACATTATGATGCTGCATTTTTAGGAGAAAATGGAGTAGAAACTACACGAGAATGGTTAGAATCTATGGATTCTATAAGTATGAAACCATATGTAGTTATTCCAGTAAAACTAGCAGGTGATCCAGACACTAAAGTATTGGCATGGTCTAAAGAGGAACGTCATTATAAAAATGGCTCTTATGAAAAATTAGATCTTATGGAGTTTTTTAATTTTAATAAAGATGGAAAAGTAGACGCTTTTAGACAATGGAAATCTATAGATTCCTCTAATTTTGGAAAATCTTATGGTGGAAAATTTATTGGAGATGGTACTAACGAATACTCAGGGAGGCCATTAGTTTTCTCAGATAGAAATGAAGTTGAAATCATAGAAAAAATGATTAAAGATTATAATGACATGAATGCAGCCGGATTTTCGGAACCTTTTGCTGATATGGCTGTTTTAAATAATTATAAAGGAGAAGCTCAGAAACTAAAGAAAGAAGAAATGGGAGATTTGTTTAAGGATTACAGATCTGTTAGTTGGGTTCCTTATGCAATTGTTCCTTTAAAAATATACAATACAGATGCTGCCTCAGGTGTTCAAGTGATGTCTAAAGAAACTAGAGTTTTTAAAAACGGAAAGGTATGGGAAAAAGAATTATTTGAAATTTTCTACTTTAATCTAGATGGTAAAATTACGTCTATGGTACAATACGCTAGAGATTTCTAATTTTTGATACCATTAAAAAGTATTTGGGAGTTATCATTGTATTGGTAACTCCTTTTTTTATGGGTGCAATAGATTAGTTATGAGTCAGTTTTTTTTTAGAAATATCTTAGTAAGATTTCCTATATTTATTAGATGAAGTATCCTCTTTATTTTTTTTTGATGTTATCAGTTGTTGCTGCTTTTGGTCAAGACTATGAAACAAAGCAATATATAAGCCAAAATGATACGCTTCCGTATCGCATACTACTTCCAGAAAACTATAATCCAAATAAGTCTTACCCTTTGGTTGTTTTTCTCCACGGAGCAGGAGAAAGAGGTAATGATAATGAGTTGCAGTTAATTCACGGGAGTTTTCTTTTCAAATCAAAGGAGTTTAGACAAAAACATTCTGCAATTGTCGTATTTCCTCAGTGTCCTAAAAATTCATATTGGGCTAGTGTTCAAAAAAATCAGATTCAAAAAAAGGAGAAAAAATTTAAATTTCAAAAAAAATTAGGGAAATATCGTACTCAAGAATTACTAGAGTTGTTTTTAAACGACTTGGAGAAATCATATAAAATTGATACTAGAAGACGATATATTGGTGGGCTGTCCATGGGAGGTATGGGAACATTTGAGTTGGTAGCTAGAATGCCAAATTATTTTGCAGCTGCATTTGCAATTTGTGGTGGAGGTAATCCTTCATGGTCAAAAACACTAAGTAGTACTCCTTTTTGGATTTTTCATGGCAGCAATGATCTTATAGTTTCTTATGGCTATTCTAAAAGAATGTTTCGAAACATGAAACGATATAATAAGGAAACTAGATTTACAACTTATGAAGGAGTAGGTCATAATAGTTGGGATACTGCTTTTAAAGAAGTTGAATTATTCCCTTGGGTTTTTTCTTTCATAAAAAAGTAAATAACCCACATTGCTGTGGGTATTTCTTGTTCCAATTATCTTCTATTGTGATTAGGCAAAATAAATATAGATTGCAATTACAATCACACAAATAGTTATTCCAACTTGTGTTGTATATTTCCATGGAGTAATGTCTACTTGTTTTGTGTGTTCTTGAACAAATGGCTCTTTTCTTGGGTATAGCTTTCCAATAATTAACATAATTACTACGTTCATTATAAATAAAATAGCCATCACGTCTAAAAAGTGAGGATATGCTTGTGCCTCAATTAAAGCTAATGCAGCTTCATCTGTAATGCCAGCATCTTTTGCCAATTCTAATGCTTTGGACACAAAATAAGGTTGCATAAAAAACTGACTAGTAATGTATAACAAACAACCCGAAGCTAAGCCTATTTTAGCTGCAATTGCTGGAACGCGCTTTGTTAAGTAACCAACTACAATAATGGTTAAAATAGGAATACTATAAATTCCATTAATCTCTTGTAAATAATCAAATAAGCTCCCAGCATTTGCAATAAGTGGTGCAATAAACATCGAAGCAATTGCCAAAACAACTCCAAAGATTTTCCCGTATTTTACAATAGTTTTTTCGTCTGCCTCTTTATTAATGTGCTGTTTGTAAACATCAATTCCAAACAAGGTTACAGAACTATTTAAAACACTGTTAAAAGAGCTTAAAATGGCTCCAAACAATACTGCCGCAAAGAAACCAACCCAAGCCGTAGGAAGAACTTTTCTAACCAACATTGGATAGGCGCTGTCTGCACTTTCTAAATTTCCTTGAAAAAGATGAAAGGCAATAATACCAGGTAAAACAACAATAATAGGACCCAATATTTTTATAAATGAGGCTAATAATAAACCTTTCTGACCTTCTTTTAAATCTTTTGCTCCCAGCGCTCTTTGAATAATCTGTTGGTTGGTTCCCCAATAAAATAATTGTACCAACATCATTCCTGTAAATATGGTATAGAAAGGGACTGGGTCTGTTGGGCCACCCATAGATTTAAATTTTTCTGGGTTTTCAGTGGTTAAAATAGAAAGCCCATCTAAAAGACTTCCATCACCAATCATCATTAAACCAAATATAGGGATTAAGAGCCCTCCAATTAGTAAGCCTATTGCATTAATAGAGTCTGATACAACAACAGCTTTCAAACCTCCAAATACTGCATAGACAGATCCAATAATTCCTATTCCCCATACACAAATCCATATAGATTGAGTGTGACTTACTCCCAATAATTCAGGAATATCAAACATTCCGCTAATGGCTAATGATCCTGAGTATAAAATCACTGGAAGAAGCACAACCACATAACCAGACAAGAATAAAACGGAGGTTAATGTTTTTGTAGCTACATCAAAACGTTTTGCTAAAAACCCAGGAACGGTTGTTAATCCACCTTTTAAATATCTAGGTAGTAAAAACATGGCTGTTACTACCATAGCAATGGCAGCAAGTGTTTCCCACACCATAACCGATAAGCCACTTTGATAGGCAGATCCGTTTAGTCCAACAATTTGTTCAGTAGATAAGTTGGTGAGTAAAAGAGATCCTGCAATTACTCCAGCTGTTAAGCTTCGTCCACCAAGAAAGTAACCATCTGAAGAGGTTTCTTTCATGTTTCTAGTTTTTAAGTAGGAGATAATTGCTACTAAAGCGGTGAATCCAATAAATGATAAGAATAGCATAGGTTATTGATTAATTGATGAATGTATTATTTTGGACTGGAAGATAATTTTTTTAAGTTGAAAAGAAAACTAAATTTTAATAATACTCTTAAAAAAAGGAGTCAAATTGTTTTTTTTGGTTGATGCTATAAAAAAGCCCTACCAGTTTGGTAGGGCCTCAAAAAAATATTTTTGAAATCTTTCTCTTATTAAAAATGAGTAACTTCAGTTTTATTCTTTTGCTGTCGCTCTTTCATAAACGTAAATCATTTTAATTTTTCCATTCACAAAAAGTACATCATGCACATGGTGTAATGTAACTTCTTCACCATCTACTGTGTCAGTTAAATCTTGTCCAGAAGTAACCCATTGATTTAATACTCCTTTTGTGTCAGTAAATTGATTGGCAATCATATATTTAGTTGTCCATTTTGGACTACTTTTTGAAAACCAATCTTTTAAAAATACAATATGTGCTTTAGATCCATCAATAACATCTCCATTAGGTGGATATCCTTTAAAACTATCATCATTAATATTTTGAATAGTTTTTAAATCTTTTTCATTGTGTGCTTTAATATATGCCTCCCAAAGTCGTGTAGTGGTCATATCTCCTCCATAAAGTGAGATTCTTGTACTATCATTAGGAATTTCAACCCCAATTGCTGTAGGAGTGCTTTGTGTTTCTGACTCATTTACATTATTACAAGAAATTGTAATTATTGCCAATAAGAATACTACTATTGTTTTTTTCATTTTCTATATTTTAAGATTTCTATTGTTCAACAGCCATTACTTGTTCCCAAATCACACGAAGCCTGAATCCATCTGGATCATAATCATTCATTTTTGATTTTGATGGTGGCGTAAAATCTGAAACATCTAAAGCTTTCATTGCATCAACAAGAGTTTTGTAGCCATCCCATGTCATTACCGTACTTTCATCTTGCCCCATTGGATAAATTTTAGCTCCAATACCCCAGTTTGTTAAACCTGATTCTCCACTTTTAATTGTTTCTTCCATCATGGGTTTCCATAAATTTTGGTTTTCACTCACAAATCCTTTCATATTTTTTGGACGAGCATAATTCCATACAGAATATTTTCCTCCCTGTCCAGGAATTTGATCTAACACTTTATAGTTGTGAATTTCATAAACGGTATAAGGAGACATAGCGTCTTGAACATTAAACCCTAGTGTTTCAGGATTCCAAGATGTGCTTAACATTGCTTCTAATGATGGGTACCCATTTACAAAGGCATAATTAACATCATTGTTGCCAGCAGTTCCTACTTTACGCGCCAATAACCAAAGGTTTTGTTCACCCTTGTCTATTGCTGCTTTTTTTACTTTTGCCCAATAGGTAGTTTCTTTTCGTTCAAATTCTTCAATATTTTCTGAAGCTACAGATACATAAGTAATAGAATAGTATTGAGCGGTCATTGAAAGAGATGCAAGTAATGCAAATCCAAAAAGTAATTTTTTCATATGTTTAGTTTATATAAATAATAAGTTATTGTATTACAAGTAATTTTATATTTCAAGTTTTGTTAGTTAAAAATAGCACCGTTGTAATACACATCTTCTCTACCAATTTTGCCCTTACTATTAAACCACATTTGACTATGCAATTTCATTGTTTTCATCTCTCCAGATTTCTTGTTTTTGAAAGTAAATTTCCACCAAGATAAAGCTACGCCTCCATTTCCTTCATAGTCTAGGTAATCTGGATATCCGACTTCATCAATTGATACTATTTCAAATTCACTCAGTACATTGGTAACGCTTTCTATTTGTTCTTCTAAAGAATTATAATCTTTATCAGTTAAATTACTATCATATATTCTTGCATTTTTGCCAAAATCTTGAAATGTTTTTTCAATGTTTCCCTGTGCTAAATGATAGTATACTTTTCTTACTGTTCCAATAGATGGATGATCTTTATAGATGATACCATTCTTAACTGTTTCTCTAGAAATACTCCATTTATCCCATGCAGCTTGATTATCAGACCATAAAAAACGTTTTATTTTTTTGCCTTCTTTATCAAAAATAAAGGTGCCGTTTCGAGGTGTTTTAATTTTAAACCCATTGTTTTTATCCCAAGCAGTAAACATTTGGAAAGTATAGACATAGGTTCCATCATCTTTATATTCTATAGCATCAGAATATGCAGAACCTCTATTTTCAATAGATATGTTTACAAAATTCTTATTCATCCAGGCAGATTGTCCTGTCAGATTATTAATGTCTCCTCCTTTGTAGTTAGGGTTATTATTCATAGAATTCCACATCTTAAAATCATCACTTACAAGACTTTTTAATGTTTCAACTTCACCATCAACATACGCTTTGTTAAATTGATTTACGATTGCTATGGCTGGATGATTTTTATAAACTTTACCATTTTTTTCTTTTTGAGACATTACCAAAAAAGGAATCATAAGTAATAACACTGTAATTTTTCTTGTTTTCATATTTAATTAGTGTAATTGATTAGTATTAGTTTTTATTAGCAACTAATGTAGTTATAATTAATTGTGATTTAAAATTAATTTTGAAAATTTAATTTAAATTCCTTAAATTATTATCTTAAATAAATATATTTACTCCAAAGCAAAAAAGTAAATAATACCACTATATTAGTTGCATTTTAAAAGTATGATAAACCATGAAAAAAATAATTACACTCTCATTTTTATTAATTTTAGTTACTATGAATTCTCAACAAAAACAATTACCATTTTTTGAAATAGGCAGCTACTCATCAGACTATTCTCCTACTAATATTGTATCAAGAATGATTGAAGGATTAGGATATAGATTTTATTGGGCAACAGAATCTTTGCTAGAAAAAGATTTAAATTATAAACCAAGTTATGACAGTAGATCTACTTTTGAAGTTATTAAGCATATCTATGATCTTAGCTCAGCGATGGTTTTAACAATGGAAGGGAAAGAAGTTACGTATGATCAAGATAAACTTAGTTATGAAGCCTTGCGTGAGAAAACGTTAAACAACCTACTAGCTGTATATCACAGTCTTAAAGATATAAAGGATTTTTCATCCTTAACAATTATTTTAAACCGCAATGGTGAAAAAATGACTTTCCCTTTTTGGAATATGATTAATGGTCCTATTTCTGATGCCATATGGCACTCTGGCCAAGTTGTTGCCAATAGAAGAGCTAGTGGTAATCCATTAAACTCTAAAGTGAATGTTTTTATCGGAAAAACAATGCCCTAGTAATACAGTATTGTTTTTAGTTAGATTTAATGAAAAATAATATGAAGTAGTAGTAAGCTAATAGCCAAAGCCCATCCCCAATTTTTAATTCTTCTACTAGAGGGTTGAAAAAGAGATGTTAATTTGTGAACACCACCTTTATTTCCTAATAATGCAATAAGTAAACTACTAAAAATTACCCAGAAGGCTCTGAGAAAGTAATTCATCTCAGGAAATAAGAATTGTAGTGCAATATTAATTGGAAGTGAAGCAATAAAAGCAATGAATACAACTCTTTTATTTGGTTTAATTAATAACACTGAAGCACAGATTAATACAACGATACCACAGTTAATATAATAACGTAAATTATTAAGGGTATGCGTAAATGCTGAGTTAGGGTTATCAAATTTAAGATACAATAAAACGAACCCCATTATTAAAGCAGTTCCTAAGCTAAAGAGAATTGTTTTTCTTCCAGCATTAATTTTTTCTCGATCGGTTGCTTTTTTATTGATATAAGTTGCATAAATATCTGTAGACCAAAGAGTTGCTAGTGAGTTGAATGTAGAATCTACAGTGCTCATTAATGAGGCAAATAAACCACAGAGTATAATTCCTTTTACCCCATTTGGAAGATATGTTTTTACTAGGTAGGGAAATGCTAAATCTGGCTCAGACAGACTATCGCCTAGAATTCCATAAAGAGCAATCCCTGGAACTATAATAATAACAGCCATAAAGTATTTAAGTACCCCGCCCACCATTAAGCCAGTTTGCGCATGTGCAATACTTTTAGCAGCTAAGGCTCTTTGAATAACCGTTTGATTAGCACACCAATAATTGATGTTTAAAAAGAATAAACCAAATAAATGTGTCCATGGAAGCGTAGGGTGATCACTTGGCAAATGGAGATGCATTTTTTGGGGCACCTTTACATATAATTGTTCCCACCCACCTAGATGATAAATAGCTGTTAAACAGACTACAATACCTCCTAAAAGTAATGTTCCAAACTGAATTATATCAGTTTTTACGACAGCACTTAGCCCTCCGAAATAAGTGTAAATTGCTGAAAAAACTCCAAGTATAACAATTAATATTGCAATACGAATTATCCTATTGTCACTTAAAAAAGAGAGTTGCTCGCTAAAGACCATATCTGCAGCATAAGCGCCCCAAAAAAGAGCAGCTCCAAGGGTAACAGTTGCAAAAAGAGCCATATTAGTTAATGAGTAAAAAAGAGCAATACGTTTCCCTAATTTTTTTGCAATAAACTGCGTAACAGTTGTTATTTTTTCTTTCAAAAAAAGAGGAACAAAAACAAAAGTACCTAATAAGATTCCCTGTACTGCATTAATTTCAAGATTGGCTTGAGCTAAACCAAAAAGATAAGCTGACCCCATCATTCCTAAAAACTGATATCCTTGAATGTTTGTGGCAATGGTAGAAAGAGCAATAGAGTACCATGGTAAATTTCTTGAGCTAAGAAAGTACTCATCAGCAGAACTATCTGCACTAATTTTACCGCGAAGAGCTACAAATAATATGACTACAAAATAAGTGATTACAATTATAAAATCTATCATAATTATTTTCTTGGTCCGTTAGCTAAAGGACTATTAGGGATGTTTTTTGGCATGCGTCCAAATACTTCTGGTAAGGAAACAGTTTTTAATCTTGGGAGTACTAATTTTGCGAACAATTCACATTCTTTTTGATGAGGGTATCCAGAAAAAATAAAAGAATTAATTCCCATTTTTATATAATGTTCAATTTTTGCTACAACTTGATCGGGGTTTCCAACAATAGCTGCACCACAACCCGAACGTGCTAAGCCTATTCCTGTCCATAAGTTAGGTTCTACATAATATTTTTCATCAGCTTCTTCACGTAATTGTGACTGTCTAGCAACCCCTAATGAAGTTGCGTCTTGAGCTCTATTTCGAATGTCAGTTCCCATTTTAATATCTAATTTAGAAATTAAACTATCTGCATAATCACGAGCTTCTTTTTCAGTTTCACGAACAATTACATGAACTCGCAAGCCAAACTTTACTACTCGATTGTATTTTGCTGCTTTTAGAGTCATCACATCCATTAAATTCTTTAATTTAAATTCTGTCTCAGGCCACATCAGGTAGACATCACAGAATTCTGCACAAAGATCTACCCCATCTGGAGAATAGCCACCAAAATATAGTAGTGGGCCACCATTTTGTTGGTAGGGTTTTACAGGTCTTGTGTTTAGATCTAACTGGTAATACTTTCCTTTAAATTTAATTTGATCTTGTGTCCAAGATTGTTTTAGAATTTGAATGACCTCCCTAGAACGAGCATAGCGTTCTTTTGAAGATAATTTCATTCCTGGCAAGTCTGATGAAATAATATTAATGGTAAGGCGTCCTTTGAGCATATGATCTAGTGAAGCGATAGTTCTAGCCAACATAGGTGGGTGTAACTCTCCACACCTAATAGCTACCAGAAAATTTATTTGTTTTGTGATAGTTGCCATTCCTGCAGCAAAAGATATGGGGTCTTGACCTACTTGGTAAGAGGAAGGACACAAAACATTTTTAAAGCCCAATTTATCAGCAGTGCTAACAATAGTAGATGTATTCTCCCATGAACTTTTGTAGAGAGGGTTGCGATTTCCTAGAAAATCATCGTCTCCATCGCACAGTGGAGCAAACCATGATATCTCTGCTCCATCAATTTTGGCAGAAAAGTTGTTATTCATTCTCTAAAAGTAAAAAAAATAGTACAACATAAAAGGATTTTTTTTTCATCTCTTTGTATCAGACATAAATTACATTAAATTTATGAATAAGATGACTAAAAAAACATGATTCTCTTATAGAGTTTTATTCATATAATCTTAGTTCTACAACATTAGATTTTAAAGACCAATTAAGTATTGAAACTTAAAAAAGAATTGGGTTTGATTAAATTGCAGCAATTGAAAGTGAGCACCTTCAATCTCTTCTATGGTGTTTTGATTACCGCCAAAGTAAAATATTGTTGATGGGTTAGGATTCCATTGCACCAAAGGCTGAATAAAAAACTGATTGGTAAAGGTATTTTTTTGTGAAATAAGCCTGATATTAAAGGCATTGCTAAATTGATATCTCACGTTTAAACGAGCAATATTTCCTTCAAAATAGTTTCCGCTTCCATCTAATCGTTCTAGTTTTGAATACCTTAGAGATGGATTTATAATTAAATTATCATTCACTTGAAAATTTAAGCTTAGAAAAGAAGACTTTAGTTTACCTACCTCAGGAATCTCTTCATTTACAGAAAGGTCTTTTCCGCTATCTACACTTGCTCTAAAATTAAATGATTCACTTGGTGAGCCATTTAAAGAGAAAGAATGTGTTGGTAAATTATTAAAACGAACCTCTAAAAAGGTTTTTACTACATCATAATCTAGTGTATATCTTATTTCTGTTTGTCCGTAAGTTTTTAAAGAAGCAAATAAATCAATACTAAAGTTCTTGTATAAATCTTCAAAAGTATACACAAGATCTATTTTGGTTCCAAAGCTAAAAGACTGAAGAGCAGGTTTATTAATGATATTGTTATACTCATGAAAAAGAGTTCCCCAACGACGATTATTTTTAACCACAAAACCAACGTCAGATCTGTACTGAGGTGAAATATTTCGGTAAAAAAGATAACTCTGCCAATGTTCTGTTTTCCTATACAATTGTATGTATAGAGCATCACCATTTACCTTGTCTCCATCTAAAGCAATGGTTTTTCCATTAATAGTTGCATCGGTATCTATCCAATCATTTATGGGTTCTTCATTGATATTTTTAAATACTTCAAAGCTTAACCGTAAGTTTTGATTTAATAAAAAAAGACCATCGAAGCCAAATACATGACCAAAGCCACCGCCTTTGTAGAATTTATTCATCATTATACCACCAAAACGAGATTTAGGACTTAACAGGTGTTGATATCGCAGCACATTTACCAAACTTTGACCTCCCAAACCAGAATAAGATCTGTCTTCACCACCCACTAGGTATACAGAGTTTTTATCTAATGCATTTAGTAGAAATAAACGAGATTTTTTCCCCTGGCTTATTAATTTTGTAGCAATAGATGGGTTTATAATTGATCGGGAGTAAAAGGCCCCATCTGTAAAGTTCACAAGATCTGTTCCTCTATTAAAAAAAGGCCGTCTTTCTGGGTATTGTAATGAAAAAGAAGAGTTAACATCTATTTGTGTAACATCTGCTTCTACTTGAGAAAAATCAGGATTAAGTGTTAGTTCAAAACTGGTGTTTTTATTGATATCTAAATTGACTCCTAAACCAACATTTCCTTTTACAGACCCATAGGTCATTTTTTCATTAGGTGAGGTTCTGGATCCTTGAATATTGCTAGAAACGTAGGGTAATATTTCTAGTCGTTTATCAATAACAATATCTTTTAAAATTAGGTTATCAGTTGTTTGGCAAACCACACAACTATTATCCCTATCGCGAGCTTGACTACTTACTTCAATTTCATTTCCATTTTCTACATAACGTCTGTAAAAATTTACATGCCATTCTTGATCTGTTCCGTTAGGAAACGGAATTTCAGAAAACGGAATTTTCATTTCTATACTATAACCATCTTCAATAATAGCAGCTTTAGATTCAAAATTAATGTTAAAGGTGCTATCATATCTATCACTATCAGATAATGCATTTACCTGTTTAACATCAAACTGGCTTCCCAAAGCATTAACGGCAAGACCTAAATTACTTCTAGCATCTGCAAATGGGTCTAGACGAACTAAAATGACATCATCATTCCAAATATTAAAATCGTCTCTAGGTCTAATAGACGCACGGATGTTTTTGGGATCATCTTTTGCATAAATCCCAACAAATAAGTGGGTGTCTGAATAGGTAACGTATGCTGTTGTTTCTTTTCGTGCTGCTTCATTGTTAGCAGGGCTAAATTCAATATCTAGAGGTATTTTAACTGCATTAGACCATTCTTGTTCAGAGAGTAAGCCATCTATAACAATCTGTCTTTCTATAGACTTTTTTGGCGTGAATGTTTCTTGTGCAAAAAGAAGTTGTCCTACACTAAAACATAAAATTAGAATTAAAATTCTCATAAAGCATAGAGTACTTAAGGCAAAAACAATTTGTCAAAAATAATTTTTTAATCAGTACAAATTACATTTTTAAAAAAATTGGCTATATTTTAAGATTTTCATTCAGTACAATGATTGTTTATTATATTAGAACTTTAGTTGCTCTATTTGTCTTATATCTCTTGAAGATGCACCAACTTTTATATTGTAACTTCCTTTTTCCAAAGCCCAGTCATTCTTTTTTTCATCCCAGTAACTCAATTCTTTTATTGGAATTTTGACAGAAACGCTTTCCATTGCTTCTGGTTCTATGAGTTTGGTTTTAGTAAAAGCCTTTAATTCTTGAGATGGTCGATCAATTTTTGAATTCATTTTTTTGATGTAGAACTGAATTATTTCCTTACCAGGAATTGTTCCTGTATTTTTTATGTTTAAAGAAATATTAATGGTATCATTTTTAACATCAATCTCCGTCATTTCATAGTCAAAATTTGTATAGCTAAGTCCAAAACCAAATGGGTAAGATACCTCTAAGTTTTTTTTGTCAAAATGTCTATATCCTACATAGATTCCTTCTTCGTAAATTGTATAGTCCTCATCTTTAACCTTTCTAGCTTTAGGAGTTTCGTTGGGTGGAAATATTAAATTTTTAACCATACCTTCTAACGTGAACATTTTAGGGTTTTTAGGAAAATTATCATGAGAAGCATGGTCTGATAAATACATAGGGAAAGTCATAGGTAATTTTCCGCTAGGATTCACTTTTCCAGTAAGAATATCAGTTACAGAATTTCCTCCTTCTTGCCCTCCTTGCCAAGCTAATAAAATAGCGTCAGGTAAAGTTTTCCAAGAGTGAGTTTCAATAACTCCTCCAATATTAAGAACCATTATTAATTTTTTATTCTCTTTGTGAAAAGCTTCCGTAATTTTATAAATCATTTCATGTTCGAGTTCTGTAACTAAAAAATCATCTTTTTCTAGACGATCTCCACCTTCACCTGCATTTCTACCCAAGGTTAAAATACCTATGTCAGAAGTTGTTACAATGTTATGAAGTTGTTCTGTGGTATACTTCATTTCGGAAGGAGTAAAAGGGGTGAATATTGCTTCCAAACCCTCAGGTTTTTTAAAACTTTCAATTGTAGCTATTTTATGAGTCTCAAAAGTCTGTTTTGCTATATTATTTATTTTAAATCCAGCATTACTCAATCCTTCTTCCAAAGAAATGGTATAAGCTTCATTAACATCTCCCGATCCTGTTCCACCTGAAATAAATTCATATGATGTAACACCTAATAAGGCTATATTATTTATATCAGAAAAGGGTAAAACATCTTCATTCTTTAGTAAAACCATTCCTTCAGAAGCTGAATTTCTTGTTATTTCTGCATGCTTTTTTAAATCTGGGGTATTGTTATAGTTATAATTCTGCATTTTTTTAGTCTTAAAAACTAAGGTTAAAATACGCGTAGTGGCTCTATTTATATGATCTAAAGACAACTCTCCGTTTTCAGCGGCTTTAATTAAAGCTTTCCATTGTCTGTTGGTTCCTGGTTCTAATAAATCATTTCCAGCAGATATTTGTGCAGCAACATTTTTACCTCCAAACCAATCTGTCATTACTAAGCCTTTAAAGCCCCATTTATCTCTTAGTATATCGGTTAAAAGATTGTTGCTCTCTGAGGTATAAGTTCCATTTACTTTATTGTAAGAAGACATGATGGTCCATGGTTGAGAACGTTTTACGATATGTTCAAATCCTTTTAAATATATTTCATGCATTGCTCTGTCTGAAACAATTACATCATTTAACAAGCGGTTTGTTTCTTGGTTATTAGCTACAAAATGTTTTACAGATGTACCTACACCATTACTTTGTATACCATTCACCATTGCTGCCCCCATATATCCAGAAAGTAGTGGATCTTCAGAAAAATATTCAAAATTACGCCCACATAAAGGATGTCTATGAATATTAGCTGCAGGCCCTAGAATAACATCTATTCCATATGCTTCTGCTTCTTTACCCATAGCATTACCAACTTCATAAATTAAGGCTTCATTCCAAGAGGAAGCAAGAAGGGTTGCAATTGGGAAAGCGGTGCAGTAGAAGGTTTTGTTTTCACCCTTTCTAGTTGGCTCTATTCGAAGCCCTGCGGGTCCATCAGAAAGATATATTGTTGGAATCCCTAGTCTTGGTGTTGGAACAATAGTACCAACTGCTCCAGAAATTCTACCTGGTTTTGTTATTCCAATACCAGAAGCCATACCAGCACCTTTTAGTATGTGAATTTTTTCTTCTAAGGTCATTTGAGAAAGCACATCATGAACGCGCACTTTTATGGAATGACGATGGTCTTCATATACGTCTAGTTTACCATTGTTATTTCTGTCAAAAAAAGTATAGCCATCTTTGGTTAATTCGCTAAAATTAGTTTGTTCATCATACCCATTTTCAAAAGTCAGGAACGTCTTGTTAACATACCAAAAAGAGAGCCCTCCGCTAAGAAGTATTAAGAATATTAGCAATCCTGTAATCTTAAAAAAAAGAATTCTTTTTTTCTTCATAAGAATATAATTTTATAAAAATAGTTGAAGTTTTGTCGTAAAATAGATTTGTACTAAAATAATAAAAAATGGTTAATTTTTTTTTTAAAAGAATCTATTTTTATTATCACTGTGTTAAATGACTATAAGAGCTATTAAAAAGAATGCTTTTAAGCAGATGATTTTAGTTCGTAGAAATCATTACTAGAGATTCTTATTTAAAACGATATAGAACGCACAGGTGGCGATTGATACATTAAAAATGTTGTTAAAAGTGTTGCTATGAAGTAGGTTGTTGTAAATACAGCAAGAGGAAAATTAATTTCCCATAAAGTCAATTTAAAAGGGTATAATAAAAATAATAAACCAAAAAAACTTCTAGAAATTTCAAAGAAAAAAGCCCATTTATGACCATCCATTATAGAGGTAAACCCAAAGATAGTTGTTGAAATGAGTAGTCCAAAAATTAATTGAGAACCAACACTAAGATCACCAAAAGAGGATAGAAAAACATAAATAAAGATATTCAAACATACAAACTGAAACACCGCAATAATTTTATGTAATGTTGAGTATTTTGGGGCATATTTTTCTAGTGCATAAATGTTTTCAATAGCTGATATGGGAAAACGATCAGCTACATCCTTAGGGCGCCACCCGGTTGGCATAAACCATAGTTTAAACTTATCTCCCCAATTTTTAGCGCGCCAGGCATCTTTTGCTAACCCCCAATTGTGTTGAAAATTAATAATGATTGGATTCCAGGTTTGTACAGGTTTTAATGTGCCATATACACAAGGTACTTCTGCTAATTCTTCTTGGAAGGTTCCAAACAAACGGTCCCAAATACAAAAAATGGCAGAAAGGTTTTTGTCTACATATTCTTTATTGATAGCATGATGAACTCTGTGTTGTGAGGGTGTCACAAAAATATATTCTAGCCATCCTAATTTTCCAATATGACGGGTATGATACCAAAATTGACCAAAAAGATGAAGTGGAGCCAATACAATAATAATTTTTGGAGGAACACCAAATAAAGCCGCCGGAATTAAAAATAAGGCACCAAAACCAATAATATTTTTTGAGATGCTTTGGCGAAGGGCACAGGCCAAGTTAAATTCTTCACTGCTGTGATGTACAACATGTCTGTTCCAGAATATATTTATTGAATGATTTAAACGATGATTCCAATAACTCGCAAAATCCATACAGACTAAGGCAATTAAATACAAACCAATACTTTCCTCAAGTTGAATTAAGGCAATAGTATCTAATATATACGGATAAGAAATAATAATAAAACCAATTCCCAAAAGATCTTTAATCATATTTGTAGTTCCAGCACTTAGGCTAGAAATAGTATCCATTAAATTATAGGTCAGGTTTTTTCTCCACAATCCGTAAAGTATTTCAATTAAAATTAATACCATAAAACTTGGTAAAGCAATCAATAAGACATTTGCGTAGGTTTCCATCTTAAAAAATAAATATTGCACAAGTTACAAATTAATTTTTTTT